>Ga0105090_10001215_pt1 | contig 13717 bp, 12 predicted proteins | sample PPLLak3March2015_FD_79110 | JGI IMG/M metagenome (GOLD analysis project Ga0105090, IMG submission 79110) | Freshwater sediment microbial communities from Prairie Pothole Lake near Jamestown, North Dakota, USA - PPLs Lake P7 Core (1) Depth... | ecosystem: Environmental > Aquatic > Freshwater >... | reverse complement strand
TCCCACGCGCAGTTGGATTTCCTTCGGCACATCGATGAGTTTGATTCTTACCGGGATCCGCTGGGCCAAGCGTATCCACTCAAAGGTCGGGCTAACCTTGGGCAACAGGTTAGGCGCAGTGCTGCCATCCTGCTGTGAAATTCCCCAACCGATACTATCCACGACACCCTCAATGGGCCGGCCTGGATAGGTCATCAGGGTGACGACCGCGCGATCCCCGGAACTGATGCCCTCCAGGATATTTTCCTTGAAGTAGCCGTCCACCCAATAGCTTGTCGTGTCAACCAGTGCCAGCGTGGGCTGATTGGCAACCACATGACTGCCGATCCGTAGTCGAAGATTCGTGATGTACCCATCCGTTGGTGCTCTAACCTTGGTGAATTCGAAATTGAGTTCGGCCTGCCGGAGGGCAGCCAGCGCCTGCCGAAGCATTGGGTTTGAATCGCCCAGGGCGCCAAGCTTAGCCTGGGCTTCGGCCAGCGCGGCCTGAGCTTTGAGCAGGTTCTCCTCCGCCTGAATTTCGGCTGCTTGTGCAACCTTCTTATCCTGCAGAGAAATGTCGTACATGGCCTGGGCGCGATCCAGTGATTTCTGGGACGTGGCCTTTTTGGGAAGCAGTTGCTGCTGCCGCTCGTAATCGGCTTTGTTCTTTACAATCGTCGCATCGGTCTGCGCGATGGCACTTCTCGCCTGGTTAATCGAAGCACGCGCTACGTTCACCCCCGCCTTGGCTCCTTCAACCTGTTTCACGAGCGCCTTGATATCGCCGCTGGTCTGGTCGAGTTGCGCTCTCGCTTGGTCTAAGCTCGCCTGATAGGTCCGTGGATCAATTTCAAACAGCAGATCGCCAGCATGGACGAATTGGTTATCTTTTATCGGCAGGGCAGCAATGGGGCCGGAAACACGCGGCGCAATCTCAATCACGTTTGCTTGCACCTGCCCGTTGCGAGTCCAGGGATTCGTCAGATAGATCCATGACTTGACCAGGACAACAGCCACTGCGAGCAGAACGACTGCACCAGTAAGGAAATATTTTTGATTGGATTTCATGAGTGATGAGTGCATTGGTCAAAAAGGGATAAACAGAAAGCCGACAGCGACGGTATAGATCACAGACAGGGCTACAAAGACCAGCGGCGGATAGAAGAAATACCGCGACAGCCGGTAACGATTCAGCAGGTGAGCAGTCCAGTAAGCCAGCAGAACGCCGAGACAAGCCGCGACGAGCATAGGGGGGAGATAGATACCGCCGACGGTAAATTCGCTCGGAATAGTGTTCATGAAAATCGTTCCTCCCGCCAATGGGACCAATTAATTGTTTGCGCGGCTCCGGCATAGGCCAGAGCAGCCTCGGAAACCCCGTGGTAGCCGCCGAGCAGCCGGAAGAAATTTCCCCCTTCTTCCTGACTAACATCACTCCCGGCCCGGTTGATATCCTCCTTAATCCGTTGCTCCAATCGCAGCAACCCTGCCTCCAAACGCTGTCTGAGCGCGGCAACCGGCTCTGCCTCCGGATTTCGAGCCCATCTGTCGAAGGTGGATTGAAGGCTGGTGTGCCAAAGATCGATTTCGTCACGCAATTCGCGACCCAGGGTTTTATCCAGGCGGACTGCGTCTGCGTCCAGGAACTGATCAAGGCGATAAACCAGGGTCTGGGCGCAGGTCACCAGTCCCTGGACTTGTTCAGCCGTATTATCGGGAAACAGGGTACGGTCAATGGCGCTACTCCAGGCAGCAAGCTTGGCAGGAAGTGAGCGTAATTGGCGCTGGTGGAACGCGATTCTCCATCGCTCCAAACCTGAAGTGCGGGCGGGATCAAGCCTGCTGCGTGACATCAGGAATCCGGCACTACGGAAGAACCGATCCAGGAAAGACAAGACAGCCTTTTCAGGTCGCGGTGAACCCAACAGGTAGGTCATGACGAAGAGGAAGGTGAAGCCCATCACCAGAAACAGGACAACATTAGCCATTGCCGCAAAGGCGTAAACCTGGTGATTCTGAATCTGCAGAATGTTCAAAATCGCCATGCTACAAAAAAAACGCACCATGCCGGAAAAAAAGTAGCATGTCGCAAACATACACAAAAACAGGAGCGAACCCAAACCAAGGAAGCTGGACAACTGCGGCATGATAAAAACATAGATCGCCAGACAGACCAACGAAGTCACCGCCACCGGCATTATCATCTTGCTTGCTCTCAGCGGGGGGGCGGCAGCAACTAGCAGGGCGATGGTGCCCGTCAGTTGGAACCAGCCGGAATGCCCCGGTGGATCGAAAAGTATCCAGATCAGAAAACCAACTCCGGTGGTCGCCGCCACGAACGCGGCGCTACGCAGATGATCCCAGTCCGGGACAGGAAGCCACGTCACTCGCTCCCGCACGCCGAGCGTCAACACCGGCTTTTCCTCGTGTCCGTCGTCCGCCTGGCCCTGCAGCTCGCGGGCGCATTCGAGCAGGGCCCCAGTCAGATTCTCCAACAGTTGCAGTTCATTCCTGGCGACTTCAACTGCGGCGCGATCAAAACTCGCCAAGTGCCCAAGCGCGGCTGGGTCAACATGCAGACGAACCATGCGCGGCGGGTGGCCAGGCGACCGGCCGGTCAGCACCTGAGGAAGCACGGCAAAGCGCGCATCAAGTTCGGCGAAAAAGGTCCCCAGTTCGGGGAAAACAGCCCGCACGTCGATGCCGGCCAGTTCGTCCAGGCCGGACTGCCACCGGCCCGCAGTCTCAAGCCAGGCGGAGGACAGTCCGCTGAAATGCTCCCAGAGATGGCGGACCTCACTGACCTCGTAGCTCTCCGAGCCTTCAGCTTCGAGCACCTTTCGGAACTGGGCCAACTGCTGAACTACTTTGCCTTGCAGTCCCTGAAAGCTCGCCTCGGTTGCCCGCTGGCCCAGCATCATGTCCCGGCCGGCGCTGCAGATGTCGTTCAGGGTTGCGGCCAGGTCAGCGCTTGATTTCTTGATTGCCCCCAGGTTCGTCTGTGGCCAAATAAACACGGATATCAAGGTATAGACTACAACGCCCATCACCGTTTCGACGGTGCGAAATACGGCGCTCTCGAACATGTTCGCCGAGGAATCCAAATCGGACAGGAGGATGACGAGGCAGACGTAGCAGGCCATCACCCACAGGTAGGAATCCTTCTGCCTGCTCACCATCAAGTAGGAGGTGAAGAATACCCAGCTGCACGTCAGGAACATGAAGAGCCAGCGTTCCTGTGGCGCCATGGCATGGATAACCAGGGCCGCGATGCATCCGGGGATCGTTCCCACCACGCGAAGCGTACCCTTCCGGAGCGATTCACCCGCCGTGGGCAGCGCGATCACGGCCACCGCCCAACCGGCCCAGTAGGGGTTCATCCATCCGGCCTGCATGGCAATCCCAAAGACCAGGGCAAAGGCCAGGCCCGTCTTTATTGCTTCCTTGAGCTTTGTGGTCTTGCTCATTTTGGACTTGCTGTCGCCTTGGTGAGTCTATGATCGCCTGTGTTATCGTTGGCGCTTTTATGAGCTGAACGGATCGGAAAGATGACTTTCATTGTATTTTCTCCTCTGTTAATTCAGGTTTATTGCGTCGGACGCTTTCGGTTTTTACTCATTGGTTTAGAACGCCATAAGCCGTTTCACCATCACCGTTTATTCGGGTTTTGTTGGGGCATCAAGCAAGATGTGCAGTTTGATCATGGCTAAATATTAGCAAAAAATGTGCCGATTTATGGAAGATGAAGATAAGACATGGAAATCATTTATAAAACAGTCCATTACAATCAAACCAGAGGAAAGTTATGCGCTGAAAATCAGTGTTGAACACACGAAATATCGTGGTTTCCACGAAATAAAACTTTATTGGGAATCCTGACTCAAAAGAAAGAACCAACCCGAAGCTCTGTTTTTACTTCATACAGCTTCAAATCATCGACGATGGGATAAGACGCCTGGAGCGAGGTGATGACATTTCCCCAACGTTTACCGTAGGTCACATCGATAGGCACGAACCATTTATTCGAATTGAAGTCGTAGCGAATGTCGCCGCTGCTTAAGAATGAAAGGAACTGATCTTGCGGCAGACCGACCTGGAAGGTCGGTAAAATGCGTAGTACACTGATCCCCGGACGTGAAGCATCACCAGCGACATCAAAGTCATATTGCAGCTGCGGTGCAATAAAACTCCCCGAACTGATTTCTGGCAAAAATGCGCGCACACCGCCCCCCACCAGCAACCGGTATTTTCCAGTACCGAAACGGTCTTCTGATGCGGTGGGAAAATAGGCCCTCACACCGCCACCCACAGCATACCGGTCATTGAGCTTCCGATTTAATCCGGTTTGAAAGTCAATGTCCCCCAGCCCCCATGTTTCTTGACCAGGAGCCGGTAAATTTTTGTAAATGCCGGGCAGATCGAAGCGGGTATTCAACGTCCACTGATCCGACAAATTGAAAGGTTGTTCAATGCGTAGCGCTACTTCGTCGTATTGCTGGTTGTCGACTTCATTCTCATAGGTCCAACGCAGATCAACCCGCCCTAGCGGCCGGGTAAAGTCCTCCCCGACATTAGGGACTTTTTCGACGGCGCTGACAACCAAACAGCCAAGTCCGCCCTTGACACACAGCGCAATGTACAGCAGCGAACGCCAGGCGTTCTTAGTCATGGCTGCGTGCCATCCGGATCGTTTTTAAGCTCGCGCCGCGCGCCTGATGCGACTGTGGTCAATTCCACTTTGACCGGATTTGCCAGGTCCAGATGCACATCCCGTTGCGGGAAGGCAATCACAATCCCGTTTTGAACGAACAACTCTTCGATATGAAGACGCACATCACTCATAACACGGTACCGATTCGATTGGACGGCCAGATCGACCCAAAAATCCAAACGGAAGCTCAGCGCGTTGTCTGCGAACTCCTGCAGATAAACATCGGGGGCGGGATCTTTCAGTACCTGGGGATGTTCGGCTGCCGCGCGTTCAACCAGCGCCAATGCGCTACGGGCCGGGGAGCCATAAGCGATGCCAACAGTAACGGTGCAGCGAATATGCTGGTCGGAGAGAGTCCAGTTAGTGACATTTTTCTCCAAAAAACTGCTGTTCGGAATCAGCATATCGATCCCGTCAAAGCGATGCACTTGGCAACAACGGCTGCCAATCTTCGTCACGCGACTGAGGACGCTGTCCACCTCCACGATATCGCCTAACTTGATGGTCCGCTCGGCCAGCAGAATCAAGCCGCTCATAAAATTATTAATGATATTCTGGGCGCCGAAACCGATACCAATGGCCAGCGCCCCACCGAAGAAGGTAAATACCGTCAGCGGAATGTGCACCCTCACCAACGCAACGATGATCAGTCCCACAGCCATGAATACACTAAACAGCCTTAGCCCCAGTAAGCCGGTGCTTTCACGGCCAGGCAGCCGGCGCTTGACCAGTTGCCCTCCATAGTTTGCAATCCACGCGCTTAGCCAGAACCCTATCCCCAGAATCAGCAACACATGCAAGATTTTACCAACTGTCACGCTGCTCTTGTTGATCACCTCTTGACCTTCAAGGACGATCTTGTCCTCGATAGTCAGTAGTTCAAAATCCCAAAGTGCCGCTGCCAAATCCAGGCTTTTGGCATAAAAACCCTGCACACGATCTTTCAAGCTGCTTTTGTCATGCCGCCATAGCAGTAATTCCTGCAAACTACGTACGGCGGCGTCCAGGTTATCGGTTTCTGCAACGACGCGGCGTAACGCGGTTTCCTGTCGCGAATAGGCGAGCCATTGACGCTGGCCCAAGGCATAATCCCCATATTCAGGCATCCAGCCAGTTAGCCGTTTCTGCTGATCTTCCAGGCGCCGCCGTGCCAGGTCGAGATTGGACCGCAGGTATTCTTGCCTTAAGCCAAGGCGATTGAGGTTCTGCTGTATCTCCACCTGGGTATCATCGAGTGTCTGGATGTCTTCGGCATGTTCGATACGATAACGCAGGTCCCACAAATGTCGGCGCCCCGCCAGTGCCTCAGCGAGCAGACGTAACACGTTTAAATTCGAAGATGAAGCCTGCGCTTCGACCGTTACCGTATCTAATTCCTGCTGTAAGTGCTGGATGTCGGGTAAGTGAGTTTCTGCCGCGTCCTGGGAAGGGGGCATAGTCGAACGCTCAAGTGCCTCGCGCACATGAGTTCGCACCTGAATCAATTGCGACTGTATGTCCCTATCTTTCTCTAACGCTTGCTGCGATTCATGCTCAAGGTCTTGCTGCAATTGATCAAGATTCGCTAGATTGGCATCACGATCCTCTTTAGAAAGAGGAGAAACACGACTTGCAGCAAAGACCTGACGCTGTAACAAGGTCCGTTCGTCGATCCGGTAGGCCAGTATTTCCTCATGGTACTCTCTTTCGGTATCGAGTGCCGCCATCCGCGCCTGATCATGAAGGTTGTGCAATTCACTGAGTTCCATAAGCCAGCGGGCACGCGCTAAATCGCCCGTTGCCGCAGACTCTAATACCTCTTTTGCCTGCCGTAACGCCTGCCCGGAATTTGTTAACGATACTCGTTGAGCTTCGAGCAAACCCGAAAACATGTCCTGTTCGAGGCGTACAGATTTAATCTCCTGATCCTTGGCCTGTAATTTGCGCCATAAATCATCAACAAAATCGATAGAATAGGGGCCCGGCTCTGGAAAACCCTGCCAGGCACTCGCATTTTCTTGAAAATCCTGTCGAGAGACTCGAATACTCTTAAGTTTATTCAGAGAATCGATATGGCTCTCGTAGGTGTTGACAAGCAGATTCAATAGCCGTCTGTATTCCGTCCATTCATTGGTCATTGCTTCCGGCGGCGCCCCGGCTTCCCCGGCTGGTAACAGGGCTAAACGACTGCGAATCTTATTAAGTCGGGACTGCACCGCATCCGTTCTTTGTTGAATAGTGAGTGGAGCTGAGGCGGTTTTATCGGCAGTGGGCTTATCCGCAATGACTTGCCCCTGAGCGGCTACTGTTAGCGCAATGGAAAAAAGTGTAATGGTGAGTGCCATAGCCACCCAACTGCGCCAGCCTTTTGGTGGATATTGCAATGGATAGACTGGAGTAGCCATGGGCAGCTGATCGGTCGCGTTCATGGGGTGGTGGGTCTCCGATTATTGAGGTGTGCTTTTGGTTTAAACCTGCTCCTTAACGCCAGACAATAGTTGTTTTGCATTTTTTTGAAAGGTTTCTTTAATCGGCTCTTCTTTTGAAAAAGAGCGCCCGTAGTTTGTCCTTTCCGAACACCTGCTCCAACTCCTTAACAGCGAAGAAAGGGATAAAAGCCACGAAAACGACCAAACTGTTGGCGAGCAATTCATGCGACCATTTCTCGGAGAGCTCAACGAGACCTGCCGTGATCCCACCGCCGTTCCAGAGGCCCGTGAGCACATGCTCGATGACCTTGAAGACACCGACAAAGACCGTGAAAACGAACGTCTTGTAAAGGGTGGGATAAATCAAGGGCTTCTGTTCAAGGCCGCGGCCTAGACGGATGACCTCGCCGATCATGATGACTTTTCCAAGAATCAACGCTTCGATCACGGCCACCCCGTAGTTCGTGTAGGTAATATCATGGGCAGCCAGAAGGAATCTCCGGTACTGCGTAAAAGCCGCGAACATGAGAGTGAGATAACAAACATTAATGAAGTACTCGCCTATCTCATGGACTATTTTTTTCTTCAAGTCCCTTTTTTTCTTATCAGCGTTATTCATAATCTATGTCTCTCCTGTTTTCATTGGACTCGGGGCGGCAACAGGTAAAGTGTCATCGCGAAGATCAGATAGACCATCAGCAACAACACCCCGACGAACCACGCCGAGCGCCCGTTACTTGTAACGAGGGATGCAGTCAGGGTAGCGATGAAAATCATCACCACCGCGCCCGGCCAGAATTGCAGGTCCATTGGCGTCGGCCCGAGGACGTAACTGAGCAGCACCAGCACGGGTGCGACAAAGAGCGCGATTTGAGACGAGCTCCCCAGCGCGATGCCCACGCTCAGGTCCAGCCGGTTCTTGCGTGCACCGGCAAACGCCGAGCCCATTTCCGCCGCGCCGCCGACCAGCGCCACGACGATGAAACCAACGAACGCGGGGGTCATCCCGAAGGCTTCCGCCGCCTTCTGCACCGACTCGACGAAGATTTCGCTCACCAGCGCCACCAGCACCGTGACGCCCGCCAGCGTAGCCAAAGCCAGACCAATGGGCCACGGCACTTCGCCGTCCTCGGCGTGTTCCGCGCTGGCAAAAAACTCGCGGTGCGTCTTGAGCGAGAACAACAGGTACAGTCCATAAGTGACGATGAGCAGCACCGCCAGTCCCACGCTCAGCTTCTGGGTGAACGCATCCGCCGACGCGTCGACTTTGGCAACCAACGAAGGAATCAACAGCGCGACCGTGGCCAGGAATAGTAACCCTGCTTGTATGCGGGCGTTGACCCGGTTGTATTCCTGCACGTGGTGCTTGAGTCCCCCGAGCAGAAACGACGCCCCCAGTACGAACAGTGTGTTGGTGACAATCGCGCCGGCAATGGACGCCTTCACCAGCATGTATTCCCCGGCGCGCAAGGCTGTAAGTGCGATGACCAACTCGGTCAGGTTACCCAGCGTGGCGTTGAGCAGGCCGCCGGCCGCATCGCCCGTCTTGGCAGCCACCGATTCCGTGGCATGACTCAGGAGCGCGGCCAGGGGGACGATGGCCAGTACGGACAGTACGAAGAGCAGCGTGTGCGCTTCGGGACTGAATTTCACGGCTGCGAATACCACGGGCACGAACGCCAGCAGCCAGAGCACCGGATTGTGACGGATTTCTTTGAGCAGGAGATTCATGCCGCGCCCACTTTATGCAATATCATCATGCGTTATTTTCCCTTATTGGTTAGCATTCAATAAATAGTTGTGCGCCAGCGACAACATCCCGCCCGAGATAACTTTGGCTTTAAAGCCATGCTGCAACAGGATGCGCGTTGCATAATAGGCACGCTGGCCGGAACGGCATATCACATGAATCTCACGGTCGCGTGGCAGTTCGCTAAGACGGGCGCGGAGTTGTCCCAGCGGGATGTTGAGCGCTTCAGGCACGCTTTCCACAGCCAGTTCCACCGAATCGCGGTCATCCAGCAGGATTTTGCCCTTGGCGGCCTGCCAGTGACTGAGCGGCATATCACCCTTAAGCACATCGGCGGCCACCATGCCGGCAAAGTTGACCGGATCCTTGGCGCTGCCAAACGCGGGGGCGTAGCACAGTTCAGCTTCTTCAAGGTTGTAGATGGTGGCGCCCAGTTGCAGCATGACCGCAAAAGCGCTTATCCGCTTGTCTACGCCATCCTCGCCGAGCGCCTGCGCACCCAGCAGACGGCCGTTGGATTTGCGGAAAATGACTTTCATCGCGATCGGCTTGGCGCCGGGGTAATAGCCGGCGTGGGAATTCGGGTAGAGGTAGATCTTTTCGTAATCGGTATCGCCCAGCCGGTTCAGGGTTTTTTCGCTGACGCCGGTCCAGGCCACGGCTGCGCCAAAGAGTCCTACGATAGCGGTGCCTTGTGTGCCCCGGAACCGTGAGTCGCGTCCGGCGATGACATCGGCTGCGATCCGGCCCTGCCGGTTAGCCGGCCCTGCGAGGGCGATCAGGCTCCACTCGCCGGTCACGAAATCCTTCACTTCGACGGCGTCACCAACCGCGAAGATGTCGGGATCACTGGTGCGCATCTGTTCATCGACGCGAATCCCGCCGCGTTCACCCAGCGCCAGTCCGGCTATTTTCGCCAGCGTGGTGTCGGGGCGTACGCCAAGGGCGAGAATCACGACGTCAGCCGGATAGGTGGCGCCGGTTTGGGTTTGGACATCAATGGCGCCGTTGTCAGCCTGTTTGAATCCGGCCACGCCGTCGGCGAGTGCCAGATGGACGCCATGTTTCTTCAAGTGGGCTTCAACAACCTGTGCATGTTCTTTATCGATGGGTGGCAGCACTTGATCGAGCATTTCCACCAGGGTGACGTCAAAGCCGCGATGAACCAGGTTTTCGACCATTTCCAGGCCGATGAAGCCACCCCCGATAACGACGGCCCGGGGCTTGGGTCTGAGCGTTTGGAATCCGGAATAGCGGTGGATACCGGCCAGAAAGGGGTTGCCTTTTTCAATCCACTCACAAATTTTCTTGGCATCCGGTACCGTCCTGACGTGAAAAATACCGGGCAGGTCAATGCCCGGCAAGGGCGGACGTACCGATACGGCACCGGGTGATAGCACCAATTTGTCGTAACTATGGATGCTGACCTCGCCGGTTGCGACATCACGCAGTTTGACGGTGTTTTCCTCCGGTGTAATCTCAACCACCTCACAACGGGTGCGCACATCAATGGCAAACTGGGACCGGAAGGTCTCTTCATTGGCGACCAACAGGCTCGCTTCTTTTTCGATGACACCGCCTACATAATAAGGCAATCCACAGTTCGCATACGAAACATACGGTCCGCGCTCCACCATCAGGATTTCAGCATTTTCATCCAACCGGCGCAAGCGCGCCGCACACGAAGCCCCGCCGGCCACGCCACCCACGATGATCACTTTCATTGTATTTTCTCCGCTGTTAATTCAGGTTTATTGCGTCGGACGCATTCGGTTGTTACGGGTTGGTTTAAACACCCTAATCCGTTTCATCGTCGCCGTTTAAAGAGCGCATATATCTAGTCATTGGCACACCCCCTGACCTGCTCGGCAAATCCGAGTCCATAGGTTTTGGTGATGAAACGGAATTCGCAGGCTGGTGGTTCACTGGATAGCTCCATCAAAGCAGCCAGTTGACTGAAATGCCGGGATGCAATCATGCGGCGTAGCGCCGCTTCCGACTCCCAAATTTCTTCGTAACAAATGTAGCGAGACCCAATTGCTGTCTTGTACACCTCGACAGCAACACAACCCGCCTCTACGCGCGCGCATTTGGCGAGCGCTTGCAATGCGGCGATCAGGATTCGGGTTTTGTTGGGCGGTGCCTTAAGCACGAGGTGTAGTTCGATCATGACCAAATTAAAAGCAGAAACTATGCCATTTTCAATATACTGAAGATCAGACAGGAAAAGATTTTAAATAACAATTGGTTAAAATAAAACTAGAGGAAAACTATGCAATGGAAATCAGCCTAAAACACACGAAATATCGTGGTTTCCACGAAATAAACCGCTATAAAGAAGTTGGCCGCCGGATGCCGGATAACTTTGAAACTTTACCAGTAAATAGTGTAATTTGTTTACAGCAATAATAAATTAACGATTTAAAGGTCTGCAGCCAACTTTTAAATGGAAAAGCAGATGCTGGCAATGGAAAAATTAGAAGCTGTTTCTAAACTAACACCCCGCAGGAACAAGCAATAACCCAAGCCCAACTGAGAACAGTTGGGCTTGGGTTATTGGTGGCGCGGCTGGGAAATGAACACGAGTCCGGTGGTTTAAATAACGTCTGCATTCCAGTAGATACCGGACTTTCATTAATCCGATTTTTAGACTATGTGGCCGTCAACTTTGGGTCGATAGTGCCACTTTGCCAATGACCGGTATCGGGAAGCTTAAATCCACATCCGAATGTCTCCTTGGGGTCGGCTGTTGCCAATGACAGCGTTGGAAATTTAAAAATCTGAATGGCTGGTATGGAGAAAGTGATTTTTCAGGTTGACGAATATCAGCCAACGGCCATCAACTGCCGGTCACGACAGGCCGCTTTGTGGCGGCAAATATGGCGGAATGAAGGTGTGCAATGTGCTATTAATTTAGATTGTGTTATCGTATTGTCTACTGTTTGGCGTTTTGGCACCCTTGAAAGCCAGTAAAATCAGGGGTCACTGTATTGAACATTAGACATTTTTTCTTATTTTGTCTCATGGCAAATCTATAACTCTGTTTCTGGATAACAACTTGTTATGCCTCAAAGTAAAAAATGAATTTCCAGTTTGACGCAAAGTCTGTGAGCTATGAAGAGGCACTTGGTGGTGATATAGTTCAAGTCAGTTTTGAAGAAAATCCAGATGATGATCCGCTGAATCCAACGTCATGCTCGCTTTGCCTTACGATAAATTATGAATTTCCACCAAGTCGTATAGATGTTGAATGGTGCGACGGGAATGATTATGACGGAGGGGCTGAGGCGATTAAGTACTCGATCAGCAATAGTGAATTTATCGTTTGGCTAGATACTGACGCCAGTATCAAAGTGAATTTTTCTACCAATACGTCGCGTTACAAGAAAATTGTTAGTTTGTTGCGTAAAGAATTGGGTGAGTCGGTCAATGCGTAACATTTAGATCAAAGGGAAACGCCGTCCGTTGCCGGTTTTGAAAATTTGTTTTTAATCTAGGCTCGGCGGCTTAGCTTATACTTTGTGAGCGATGCTCCCCTTACGGCAACGATCGGTGGGAAAAAATATGACATTGAAACGGCGAAAACAACGGCTCTTAAGTCGCGAGGAAGTCAGTATAAACAGGGAGGCTGATTACATCATTGAGAAAGCTCTTTTACACGATAGCCGTGTTGTTGGTATTGGGGAGTTAGTTTTTTTCTCCACACAAACTGGGGATGCTTGGGTATTGGATGCGGCGGATAGCTTGGCTCTTTGTCTTGCGCGCGATGAGGAGCGTCAGAACTTCAGTATTCTGGAGACCCCCACAAATTTCCAAATAGTATGGGGGGCTCAGTATCTTATTGATGGAGAGACATTTACCGTAGCCACGAAGGATGGCAGCGTCAGGAAAATCTTGGGGTACCCGATAAGGGAGATTGAGAATACGATCAAAAAAGGGAGATAGAGAGAAAGACAAGCACCGAACAAGAGGCTCCAAAGAATTGTAGATAAACCCCGCGTGGTGAGCCCTATCATTGATCTTTTAAAAAATATCTGTTTACTAATGGGTCGATTTAGCACGTTAGGAAAACAAAAAAATTTCAATTTTCCAAGGTATACTTTCAGATAAATTTTCTACTGTATCCAAAGCAGATATTGGGATTATTTACAATTCATCATAATGCATACTCACAACGGCCAAAACCCACCATTGAAACTTAATGATTAACTTATGCTCTGATCCTGAAACTTTTTTATGCGCTTTGATTAGTTATTCAGTTTAGATAGACTACCGTTAAAAAGGTATTTTTTATCAACTAAGGTTTAAAATTGCGAAAGTTATCCAAAATTAGATAATAACTTGTTTGGAATCGGAGAATGCGGGAACAACATCAGTGCGAATACTCTTAACTGGCGTAGGATGCGTCGGAAAGACCACAGTCGGCCGGATGTTATCCGAGCTTCTGGATGTTCCTTTTTTCGACCTGGATGAAGAAATTGAGGGCTTCTTCGGAACTAGCGTTGAGCAACTCCAAAGCAGGTTCAAAACGATACATTCATACCGCGACGAGGCAGCAAAGGCGCTCGTGGATCTGCTGAAGCGTCCGGCGAGTCGGCACAGCGTTATAGCCTTGACGCCGAGCGGCCTTATGGGAGGATATCTAAGGGCAATGTAACGGGCCAGTCCCACCACATGGTTTGCCGGATCTGATTCTGGCATCCTCACAATTTTTAGTGAGGATTGATAATGAAAATAAATACACAATGGCAGCAGCATGTGGAAGCTTGGCGCAAGAGTGGCTTGAGTCAGGCGGATTATTGTCACCAGCACGGGCTCAACCGCAAAACCTTTTCACTATGGACGCGGCGTGATCTGGGTGATCCC
>Ga0105090_10001213_pt1 | contig 13730 bp, 11 predicted proteins | sample PPLLak3March2015_FD_79110 | JGI IMG/M metagenome (GOLD analysis project Ga0105090, IMG submission 79110) | Freshwater sediment microbial communities from Prairie Pothole Lake near Jamestown, North Dakota, USA - PPLs Lake P7 Core (1) Depth... | ecosystem: Environmental > Aquatic > Freshwater >... | reverse complement strand
GTCTATCACGTCATGCGCGCGATCGTGCGCGTGGTGCACGAAATCCAGCGGCGCATGTCCATGCAGACCGCGGAGCTCACCAACTACCTGTACAAGACCCACGGGCGGTACTGAGGGCAGGCAGTTCCCCCTGCGTTGCCGCGGCCGACGCGGGGCGCAAATGCCCCCTCGCTGTGCGGCGGGGCCGGGTCACGCCCCGATTCGGTGCGGCGCGACGTCCTGAGGCAGCTCAATAGTGCGGTTCTGGCTGTCGCGCGCGCTGGCACGATTTTCGCTTCGGTCCATTGGAAGGAATGCCGATGGACCGCTCCAACCCGCCTTATGACGAGATGTATACGGCCGACGGCCACGTCCGGCCGCACTACGCCTCGTACGCCGACTGGCTCACCCGCCAGCCGGACGACACGCTGCGCCAGAGGCGGGCCGAGGCCGACAGCCTGTTCCACCGGGTCGGCATCACGTTCGCCGTCTACGGCGAGCAGGACGGCAACGAGCGGCTGATCCCGTTCGACATCGTGCCGCGCGTGCTGTCGGCCGACGAGTGGCGGAAGCTCGCCGCCGGCCTGCGCCAGCGCGTGCGGGCGCTGAACGCCTTCGTCGGCGACATCTACCACGGGCAGGACATCGTCCGGGCCGGCCTGCTCACCCCGGAGCAGGTGTTCTGCAACCCCCAGTACCGCCCCGAGATGCAGGGCATGGACGTCCCCGGAGGCATCTACGCCCACATCGCCGGCATCGACGTCGTGCGCGCCGGCCAGGGCGAGTTCTACGTGCTCGAGGACAACCTGCGCGTGCCGTCGGGCGTGTCTTACATGCTCGAAGACCGCAAGATGATGATGCGGCTGTTCCCCGAGCTGTTCGCGCTCAACCGCGTGGCGCCGGTCGAGCACTACCCCGACCGGCTGCTCGAGAACCTCGCGAGCGTGGCACCGGCCGGAGTGGCAGCGCCGGTGGTCGTGGTGCTCACGCCCGGCGCACACAACAGCGCCTATTTCGAGCACGCGTTCCTCGCGCAGCAGATGGGCGTCGAACTGGTCGAGGGCCAGGACCTGTTCGTGCGCAACGGGTTCGTCTACATGCGCACCACTCGCGGCCCGCAGCGCGTGGACGTGATCTACCGCCGCATCGACGACGACTTCCTGGATCCGCTGGTGTTCCGGCCCGATTCCGTGCTGGGCGTGCCGGGACTGATGTCGGCCTACCGCGCGGGCCGGGTGACGGTGGCCAATGCGATCGGCACCGGCATCGCCGACGACAAGTCCGTGTATCCGTTCGTGCCGGAAATGATCCGCTTCTACCTGGGCGAGGAACCGCTGCTCAACAACGTCCCGACCCGCATCCTGCGGCGCAAGGACGACCTCGCCTACACGCTCGCACACCTCGACGAACTCGTGGTCAAGGAAGTCCATGGCGCCGGCGGCTACGGCATGCTCGTCGGCCCCACCGCGTCCGAGGCCGAGCGCGAGGATTTCCGGCTGCGGATCCTCGCCTCGCCCGAGAAATACATCGCGCAACCGACGCTGTCGCTGTCGACCTGCCCCACCTTCGTCGAGCAAGGGGTGGCGCCGCGCCACATCGACCTGCGGCCCTTCGTGCTCTCGGGCCGCGACATCACCATCGTCCCGGGCGGACTCACGCGCGTGGCGTTGCGCGCCGGATCGCTCGTCGTGAACTCGTCGCAGGGTGGTGGCACCAAGGACACCTGGGTGCTGGAGTCCTGATGCTGAGCCGCACCGCGGACCACGTGTACTGGCTGGGTCGATATGCCGAGCGGGCCGAGAACCTCGCGCGGACGCTCGACGTGCAGTATCGCCTCTCGCTGCTGCCGCACGACGGGCGCTCCGACCTGCACGGGTGGACCCAGGTGCTGGCGAGCCTCGGGCTCGCGGGGGCTTTCGCCGAACGCCACGCGGCCTGCGAACCGCACAAGGTCATCGACTTCCTCGCCTTCGACACCAGCAACCCATCGAGCATCCTCAGCTGCCTGCGTGCGGCGCGCGAGAACGCCCGCGCCGTGCGTGGCTCGATCTCTTCCGAGATGTGGGAGACGTTCAACGCCACCTGGCTGGAGGCGCGGGCGCAGGCACCGTCGCGCTTCACCGCACTGAACATCGCGGAGTTCATCGACTGGGTGAAGTACCGTGCCCATCTCGCGCGCGGCGTGGTACTGGGCTCGATGCTGCGTGACGAGGGCTACCATTTCATGCAGCTCGGCACGTTCCTCGAGCGCACCGAAGGGGTCGCGCGCCTGCTGCTCGTACGCCTCGCCTGCACCCCGGCCGGCGACGCCGACGGCGCGGTTGCACACGAGTACTATCCCTGGAGCGTTCTGCTGCGCGGATTGTCCGCGTTCGAGATCTTCCGTCGAGTCTCGCGCGACACGGTGAGCCCGCGGCGCGTGCTCGAGTTCGTGATCCTCCACCAGCACGTCCCCCGTTCGATCTATCGCTCGGCCAACCTCGTGTACGAGAACCTGCAGGCCGTCGCCAACGCCCAATCCGGTGAGACGGAGCGCCGCGCCGGGCTGCTGCACGCGGAGTTGCGTTTCGGCACGCTGCCGACGCTCGCCCCGCAGGGCAGCGAGCCCTTCCTCCACGCCCTGCTCGCGCGCGCCGCCGACCTGAGCGACCGCATCGGCCGCGACTTCCTCGGACACGTGGCCTGAGGACCCGCCAATGCAACTGCACATTCGCCACGAGACTCACTACGAGTACGAGGAACCGGTCAGCTACAGCATCCAGGCGCTCAAGCTCACGCCGCGGGCGGACCCGGGCCAGCGGATCCTCAGCTGGCGCGTGCTCTCGCCTGGCGAGCGGGTCGAGCAGGTGGATCCCTACGGCAACCTGATGCAGCTGGTGACCCTGGAGTCGCCGCACCGCGAGTTGCGTATCGTCGTCGAGGGCGTCGCCGAGGTGGACGAAGGCGTCACGGCGCTGCCGCAGGAACCCGGTGGCCTCTCGCCGCTCGCCTATCTCGCCCCGACTGCGCTGACTCGCCCGGACGCCGCGCTGCGCGAACTGGCCGGGCGCCACATCGGCCGGCACCCGGCCTCGCCCGCCGCATTGATGGACCTGTTGATCGGCATACGCACGGCGGTGGCCTATGAGCCCGGGGTTACGGACGTCACGCACACCGCAGCCGAGGCCTTGGACCTCGGTGCGGGCGTGTGTCAGGATCAGGCGCACGTGCTGGTGGCCTGCTGCCGCGCGGCCGGCGTGCCGGCGCGCTACGTCAGCGGCTACTTTCACTCGGGCGACACCGGCGAGGCTGCGAGCCACGCCTGGGCAGACGTGTGGCTCGGACCCGAGCAGGGCTGGCTGAGCCTCGACGTGACGCACGCGGCGCAGGCGGGCGCACGCCACTGCCGGCTGGCCGTCGGTCGCGATTACCTGGACGCGGCGCCGGTGCGCGGCGTCCGGCGCGGCGGCGGGCACGAATCGATGACGGTGACGGTGCGAGTGGCGAACGGGCAGGACCAACAACAGTGACCTATTGCGTATCCATGCTGCTCGACTCCGGCCTGGTCTTCCTGTCGGACAGCAGGACCAGCGCGGGCGTGGACCAGATCAACACGTTCCGCAAGACGACGGTGTTCGAGATCCCCGGCGAGCGGGTGATCGTGATGCTCTCGGCCGGCAATCTCGCGATCACCCAGGGCGTCCTGAACCTGCTCGCCGGGAAACTGGCGGCCCAGGATCCGCACACCGCCAGCCTGCACGGCTGCCCGAACATGTTCGAGGCGGCGCGCTGCATCGGCGACGCACTGCGTGAAATGCACACCCGCGACGGCGAGGCGCTCAAGGCCCAGGGCGTGGAGTTCAACGCCACGTTCATCGTCGGCGGGCAAATCAAGGGCGAGCCGCCGCGACTGTTCAGCATCTACTCCGCGGGCAATTTCATAGAGGCGAGTCCGGACACCACCTATTTCCAGATCGGCGAGTCCAAGTACGGCAAGCCGATCATCGACCGCGTTACCCGCCGCAGCATGCCGCTGTCGGAGGCGGCGAAGTGCGCCCTCATCTCGATGGACTCGACGATCCGCTCCAACCTCACGGTCGGCCCGCCCCTCGACCTCGTCATCGTTCGCCGCGACGAGTACCGAGTCGCGAGCCACATGGACATCGGCCCGGAGAACAAGTATTTCCAGATGATCCGCGGGGCCTGGGGCGAGGCGCTGCGCGAGGCGTTCAGCGAACTGCCTAATCCCGACTGGCTGGGCGTGCGCTGAGTTCGCGCTCGAGGATGGTCCCCGTGCTGGTGGCCGGGTCCCAGCAGACGGTGCGATTCCGGCCCGCCGCCTTCGCAAGCAGCAGGGCCTTGTCCGCACGAGCGATGCATTCCTCGGCCTCGAAGTCCGTCGCGACCGGCGTGAGGCCGAAGGACGCGGTCAGGTAAATCGGCTGCCCGCTCCCGGCCCGTCCGAGCTGGGTACGCGCGAGTCCGGTGCGGATGCGTTCCACCAGTTGCCAGGATTCCTCTGCAGTCGTGCCCGGCAGCAGCAGCAGGAACTCGTCACCGCCGTAACGGAACACCTTGTCGTACCGGCGCAGGTGATCGGTGACGCACTTGGCCGCCGCGGCGAGCACCTCGTCCCCGAGGCCATGGCCGTAGGTGTCGTTGACCGTCTTGAAATGATCGAGGTCCATGAACGCGATGCACGAGTGCTGGATGCCCCGCTGGGCGAGTTCGCGCGCCTCACGCAGGGTCGGCAGGATCTCGACCCGGCGGTAAGTGCCGGTCAGCACGTCGCGGCTGCGCAGCGCGACCGCCATCTCGTGCCGCAGGGAGTCGAGCTGCAGCCGCAGCCGGGCACTGCCGGCCACGAACTCGTCGAACGACGCGACCGACACCGACTGGCTGTCGACCAGCGCCCGGAGCAACGTCGCCGCCAGGTCGTGCAACCGGCGGTGCTCGGCTTCGATCGACTCGAATTCGGGACGTCCCCGCAGGTCCTGATGCGCCTCGTGGTAGAGCCATTGGCCAAACCCGCAGCACTGGTGCGAGTCGTCCTGAAGGTCGGCTGGGTTTGGCGGCAGGCGGCAAACGAGGCTGCGGATCAGTTGCCGGTGCCACTCCGCGTGGCCACGAATCGCCGCCTGCAACCGGTCGTGCATGCGCTGCAAGTCTGGCGGGTGTATTCGGATCATTGCCCCCTCCGACCGCCTCTACCGACAATCTGCCACATTGCGTGCGGAACGATCATTCGTACTGACCGCGCAATTGCCGCAGCCGGCCATGCGGCTGCATGATGGGCCAAGGAGCGTAACGAGCAACATGACCGAGCCGACCCTGGTCCCCACCGCGCTGATCGACAGCGACCACCCCGCGGTCGCGGCATTCGCCGTCCGCTACGGCCGGGGCGCGGACGACCGGCAGAGGGCCGTCGCGCTCTACTACGCCGTGCGCGACGGCTTCCGCTACGACCCGTACCGCATCGACCTGTCGAGCGACGGCATGAAGGCGAGCACCGTGCTGGCGAACGGCTACGGCTGGTGCGTGCCCAAGGCCACCCTGCTCGCCGCGGCCTGCCGCGCGGCGGGAGTTCCGGCCCGCGTGGGGTTCGCGGACGTGCGCAACCACCTCTCCACCTCGCGCATGCGCGAGGTGATGCAGACGGACGTCTTCTACTGGCACGGCTACACCGACATCCTGATCGACGGCCAATGGCGCAAGGCGACACCGGCGTTCAACGTCGAGCTGTGCGAGCGCTTCGACCTGCTGCCGCTCGAGTTCGACGGCCGCGCCGACTCGCTCTACCACCCGTTCGACCGGCACGGGCACCGGCACATGGAATACGTGGCGCAGCACGGCAGCTTCGACGACGTGCCGCTCGCCCGCATGACCGCCGACTTCGCCCGCCTCTACCCTCGCTGGCTGCCGCAACGGGCCGACATGCTCGCGAGCGACTTCCTCGCGGACGCCGCTCGCGAGACCGGACGCTAGAGCCGCACGGCGACCTTGAAGCCGCCCCAGAACATGCGCTTGCCGTCGAACGGCATCGCGCCCGGCTGCATCATGTCGGCGAGCCGCGGGTCCTTCATGACCTTCGCATTCACCTTGTCGCGGTGGGCGCGCGACTTGTAGAGGATCCACGAGAACCACACGACTTCGTTCGGCTTGAGCTTCACCGCCTGTGGGAACGACGTGAGCTTGCCCGGCTTCACGTCGTCGGCGATGCACTCGACGTAGTCGAGCGCCCCGTGCTCGCGCCAGACCTTGCCGGCACGGCGGGAGATGCGCTTGTAGGCGGCAACGTGGCGCTTCGGTACCGGGATCACGAACCCATCGACATAACCGGCCATGGGATGCCTCCTGTGTGCAGGGGAGATCGCGGTCTTATGATCGAACAGCCGCAACTGTAGCATTGGCGGCGGGCGGCGACCCGCCGATGCCCGACCGGAGACCCGCCATGCAGTTCGAGACCCTGCTCCATGCCGTGGACGGCGCGATCGCGACCATCACGCTGAACCGTCCCGAGGCCCTCAATACGATCGTGCCGCCGATGCCCGACGAGATCGAGGCGGCGGTGACCGCGGCGGTGCGGGACCCGCAGGTCAAGGTGATCGTCCTGCGCGGCGCCGGCCGCTCGTTCTGCGGCGGCTTCGACTTCGGCGACGGGTTCCACCACTGGGACGAGCACATCAACACCGACGGCCAGTGGGACCCGGGCAAGGACTTCATGTTCGCCACCGCCCCGGCGCTCGCGCCGACGCAGAAGTTCATGAGCCTGTGGCGCTCGCCGAAACCGGTGATCGCGCAGGTGCACGGGTGGTGCGTGGGCGGCGGCAGCGACTACGCGCTGTGCGCGGACCTCGTGATCGCGAGCGACGACGCCCGAATCGGCACGCCGTACTCGCGCATGTGGGGCGCCTACCTGAGCGGCATGTGGCTGTACCGGCTGGGACTCACGCGGGCCAAGGAGTTCGCGCTGACCGGACGGCCGCTGTCCGGCCGCGAGGCTGCCGACTGCGGGCTGATCAACCGGGCCGTGCCGTTCGCCGAGCTCGAGGCGACGGTGCTGCAGACCGCGCGGCAGCTGGCGTCGATCCCGCTCTCGCAGCTCTCGGCCATGAAGCTGATCGTGAACCAGGCCTACGAGAACATGGGACTGGCGGCCACGCAGACGCTCGGGCCGATCCTCGACGGCCTGATGCGCAATACCCCCGACGCGAAGCAGTTCATCGACCTGGCGCGCGAGCAGGGCGTCCGGGCGGCGGTTGCCCGCCGGGACGGGCCCTTCGGGGACTACAGCCAGGCACCCCGTGAGGAGCAGCCGGACCCGCGCAACGTCGTCCGCTGACCCGCGCGGGCCGCAGAAAGTTCCCTGTCCGGGGCATCCCCGGCATCGGTACAAAACCGGAGAGCACCGCCTGCCTGCGCCGGTATCATGCGCCGGTCCCAGGCCAGCCACACAGATCGCCATGCCCCTGATCCGCCTGCTTGCCCTGCTTGCCCTGCTGCTCGGTGCCCACGTCGCCAGCGCCGACCCCGACCCGAAATCCGACGAGTTCTGGTACGGCGCGGCAAGCGACGGCACGCCTACCGTCCGGCTCTATTACTTCTTCTCACCGACCTGCCCGCACTGTCAGGCGGCCGCCCCGTTCATCGACGAGCTGAAGGCCCGCTGGCCGTGGCTCGAGGTCCAGAAGTACTCGGTCAAGGACAACCGCGCCAACGCCAGGTTCTATTACGAGACCGCACTGTCGCTCGGCACCAAGGCGCTGTCGGTCCCTGGCTTCGTGTTCTGCCGGCAGGTGCTGATCGGCTACGACACGGCGGAGACCACCGGCGCCGAGATCGCCCGCGCTCTGGAATCGTGCCACGAGCAGCGGCTGGCCGACCCCACGGCCACCGTGCCGGACGCGGCATCGGCGGTCACCGCGGCCGGCGCACAGACGCCGCTCGAGGGTGAGCGGGTCGGCACCACCATCAGCCTGCCATTCGTCGGCACGGTGGACGTGAAGGCGTTCTCGCTGCCGGTGCTGACGCTCGTGCTCGCCGGCATGGATGCGTTCAATCCCTGCGCCTTCTTCGTGCTGCTGTTCCTGCTGAGCCTGCTGGTGCACGCGAAGAGCCGCGCGCGCATGGCGATCGTGGGCGGCACCTTCGTGCTGTTCTCGGGCCTCGTCTATTTCGTTTTCATGGCGGCCTGGCTCAACGTGTTCCTGATCGCGGGCCCGATGCGCATCATCACCGTGATCGCGGGCCTGCTGGCACTCACGGTGGCGGCACTCAACATCAAGGACTTCTTCTGGTTCAAGGAAGGCCCCAGTCTGTCCATCCCGGAGTCGGCGAAGCCCGGGCTCTTCAAGCGCATGCGCGGCATCGTCGCCACGGGCAACCTCGGGCCGATGCTGGCGAGCACCGTGCTGCTCGCGATCGTCGCCAATTCCTACGAGCTGCTATGCACCGCCGGCTTTCCGATGGTGTACACCCGCGTCCTCACCCTCGCACAGCTCGAGACCTGGCAGTACTACGCCTGGCTGGCAGCCTACAACGTCATCTACGTGATCCCCCTGCTTGCGATCGTGATCGTGTTCGTGAAGACCATGGGCGCGCGCAAGCTCAGCGAGAGCGAGGGCCGCACCCTCAAGCTGGTGTCGGGCTTCATGATGCTCGGCTTCGGACTGCTGCTGCTGGTGGCGCCGCAGTTGCTCACCGACCCGATGGCCTCGATCCTGGTGCTGCTGGTGGCGGTGGGCGTGGCACTGGTGGCTGCGAAATTCGCCAGGCCGGTCGCTGCCTGAGCCGCGTGCACCGCGGCCCCCGTTCCGCGGTATAAAGCGGGCATGCCGCCCGCCCTTCCCGCCAACCTCGCCGAGGCCATCGGCCGCATTCGCGGCGTGCTCGGCGACGCCGGCTGCCTGGACGCACCCGACGACGTCGCGTCGTTCCTGGTGGACTTCCGTGGCCTGTATCGCGGCGCCACGCCGCTGGTCGCCTGCCCTGCCTCGACGGCCGATGTCGCCGCAGTGCTCGCCATCTGCAACGAGTGCGGCGTCGCAGTGGTGCCCCACGGCGGCAACACCAGTTATTGCGGCGGTGCCACCCCGCACGAGCACGGCAACGAGATCGTGCTGTCGCTGCGGCGGCTGAACCGCATTCGCGAAGTGGATGTCGACAACTTCTCGATGACCGTCGAGGCGGGCTGCCTGCTGGCCGAGGTGCAGGCGGCCGCCGACGCTGCCGACCGGTTCTTCCCGCTGGCGCTGGGTTCGGAGGGCAGTTGCCAGATCGGCGGCAATCTCTCGACCAACGCCGGCGGCCTGAACGCGGTGCACTACGGCGTGGCCCGCGACCTGGTGCTGGGCCTCGAGGTCGTGCTCGCCGACGGTCGCGTGATCGACGGGCTGACGAGCCTGCGCAAGGACAATACGGGCTACGACCTGCGCCACCTGTTCATCGGCGCCGAAGGCACCCTTGGCGTGATCACCGCCGCCAGCCTCAAGCTGTTCCCGCGGCCGCGCAGCGTCGAAACGGCGTTCCTCGCGGTGCCCGACATCGCTGCCGCGGTGCAACTGCTCGCACGCATGCGCGCGGCGACGGGCGATGCCGTCACCAGCTTCGAGTTTCTGCCGCGCATCGCAGTCGAGCTCGCCGAACGGCACATTCCCGGCGTGACCGACCCGCTCGACCGGCCGTACGAGGCTTACGTACTGTGCGAGGTCGCGACGGCGCGCGACGACCCCGCCCTGCGCGGTCTGCTCGAAGACACGCTCGATGAGGCGATGGACGCCGCCCTGGTGCTCGACGCCGTAATCGCTGCATCGCTGGCACAGCGTGCGGCCCTGTGGAAGCTGCGCGAGTCGGTTCCCGAGGCGCAGCGTGCCGAGGGGGCAAGCATCAAGCACGATGTTTCCGTGCCGATCGCCGCGCTGCCGCGCTTCATGGCGGAGGCGACCGCGGCGGTGCTCGCACGGGTGCCCGCTGGGCGCATGGTGGCCTACGGCCACGTCGGCGACGGCAACCTGCACTTCAACGTCAGCGTGCCGCTCGGCGGGGACGATCGCGAGTTCCTGGGCCATGCGCCGGCCATCCACGATGCCGTGCACGACATCGTGCGCCGCTACCGCGGCAGCATCAGCGCCGAACACGGCATCGGGCGGCTGAAGCGCGAGGCACTGGCGCGCCACCGGAGCCCCGTGGACCTCGAGGTGATGCGCGCGATCAAGCACGCACTCGACCCGAAAGGCATCCTGAACCCCGGCAAGCTGCTGCCAGACCCGGACGTCGACCGACACGGCTTGTCTTAGCCACGGCTGGTTGGCTAGATTGTCGCCCGGGGTGGGGTACGGAAATCCGAATGACAATCACGCAAGGACCCTGACATGCCCATGTCGAAGAAGCTCGCAGCCGAATTCATCGGCACTTTCTGGCTCGTGCTCGGCGGCTGCGGCAGTGCCGTGCTGGCCGCGGCGTTTCCGGAGGTCGGCATCGGTCTCGCCGGCGTCGCGCTCGCTTTCGGCCTCACCGTGCTCACGATGGCCTACGCCATCGGGCACATTTCCGGCTGTCACCTGAATCCCGCCGTCACCGTGGGCCTCTGGGCCGGCGGGCGACATCCCGCAGGCGAGGTGCTGCCGTACATCGTCGCGCAGGTGCTGGGCGCCGTGGTGGGCGCGTTCGTGCTCCTGACGATCGCCTCGGGCCAGCCCGGCTTCGATCTTGCCGGTGGCCTCGCCTCGAACGGCTACGGCGAACACTCGCCGGGCGGATACTCGATGGCGTCGGGCCTGCTCACCGAGGTGGTAATGACCCTGATGTTCCTGGTCATCATCCTTGGTGCGACTGACCGGCGCGCCCCGGCCGGGTTCGCCCCGATCGCCATCGGCCTCGGCCTGACGCTGATCCACCTGATCAGCATTCCGGTGACCAACACGTCCGTGAACCCGGCACGCAGCACAGGTCCGGCACTGATGGTCGGCGACTGGGCCATCGGTCAGCTCTGGTTGTTCTGGGTGGCCCCGATCATCGGCGCCCTGATCGCCGGCTACCTGTATCGCTGGCTGAGCGCCGAGAAGTAAGCTCGAGTTGCACGTCGCCGGTGCTGTCATGAACGCAGCGCCGGCGACGAGTCTGATGCGGCCCAAGCCCGGCGTCACCCGAAGGTCACATGTCCACGCTCCTCAAGTCCAAGCTGTTCTGGGCAGTCGCGATCCCACTTGCGCTGCTCGGCCTGTACGCGCTGCTGGGGTTCAAGCTCGCGCCGAAGATCGCACGCGACCAGGCGCAGGCCTTCGTCCGCGAGAACTATGCGCGTGAGCTCGCAATCGGCGAGATCAGCATTCACCCGTTCAACCTGCAGGTCGAGGTACGCGATCTCGCACTGCCGGATGCCGGCGGCCGTCCGATGCTCGGCTTCGAGCGGCTGTTCGTGGACTTCGAGATCGCTTCGCTGTGGAACCGTGCCTTCACCTTCAAGGAGGTGACGGTCGACGCGCCGCTGTTGCGCGCCGTCGTGCGTCCCGACGGCAGCCTAAACCTCGCCGACCTCGCCCTGCCGGAAGAGGAGCCCGAGGAACCGACGCCGAGCGTCTGGGTCCAGCGGCTCACCGTCGAGCGCGGCACGATCGAATTCGCCGACGAGGCGCGCCGGACACCGATCTCGCGCAGTTTCCATGCGGTGGCTTTCGGGCTGGAGGATTTCCGCACCACGCCCGAGGGCGGCGACTTCAGCTTCGACGCGCGCAGCCCGCAGGACGAGACGTTCGCGTGGCGGGGCCGCTTTGCGCTGGAACCCGTGATCTCCTCGGAAGGCGAGTTCCGGATCGGCGCCCTGCAGGCGCCGGGGATGCTGGACTTCCTCGGCGAGGCCCGTCCGTTCACGGCGACGTCGGGAACGATCGACCTAAGCGGGTCGTACCGCATCAAGCTCGGCGAGCAGGTCGAGCTCGGCGTCGAACTGCCGAACGTCGCGCTCAAGGACTTCAGCCTGCGCGCCCCCGGCGAGGAATCGGACTGGGTGAAGATCCCGTCCGTGCTGGTGTCGGGCACCCGGCTGGCGATGCCGGCGCAGACGGTCTCGGTAGACAAGGTGGCGATCGACGGGCTGACGGCGCAGGCCTGGATGTCTGCCGACGGCTCGATCAACCTCGAGCGGCTCTTTGCCTTCGAGCCGGAGGCCACCCCGGCCCCGGTCGTGGCACCCGCCGGGGCAGCCACCGAGCCGGCCCCGCCGCCCGCAGCCCCGCCGGCCGACGGCGCACCGCCCGAGCAGCCGTGGACCGTGAAGGTCGCGGGTGTCGAGGTCACCAACGCCGCGATTGCCTTCGAGGACCGCTCGACCGAGCCGGGCAAGCAGTTCGACCTCGCCCCGGTGAACGTCCGCGTGTCCGACGTGAGCCTGGACCTCTCTCGCCCGCTGCCGGTCAGGCTCGACGCCGTGATCAACGGCCACGCCCGCTTCGACGCCGAAGGCACGCTCACGCCCGAACCGCTGGCCGCCGAACTGGACGTCAAGCTCGCGCAGGCGCGCATGCAGATCCTGCAGCCGTACGTGCTGCCGGTCGCCGACCTGTCGATCACCGCTGGCGAACTCGGCGTCACGGGCCACGTGTCGCTGCTGCCGCCGGGGCAGGACGGGCCGGAAATCACCTTCGCGGGCGACGTCGCCATCGACGCCTTCAAGTCGGTGGACAACGCCCTCGGGCAGGACCTGGTGAACTTCGGGCGCCTGGAACTGCAGAAGCTCAGCTACACGATGGCGCCGGACTCGCTGAGCATCGACCGCGTGCTGGTGCGCAAGCCGTACGCGCGCGTGATCATCAGCGAGGAGGAGATCATCAACATCGCTGCCGTGCTCGACCCGCAGGGCACCGCCGCGGCGCTCGCCGAACGCCGGGCCGCGGCCGCCGCCGAGGCCGCACTCACGCCGGCCGAACGCCGTCGCCTCGATAAGGAGCGCGAGGCCGCGGAGAAAGCGGCCGAGAAGGCCGAGAAGGCGGCCAGGGCGCGCCAGAAGGGCGAGGCCCCGCCCCCTCCGCCACCGGCCGAGCCGGCGCCGGCGGATACGTTCCCGATCCGCATCCGCGAGATCCGCATCGAGAGCGGTCGCATGAACTTCTCGGACTACTTCGTGAAACCGAACTTCTCGGCGGACGTGCAGGACCTCGACGGCACCGTCACCGGCGCGTCGAGCGCCTACGATTCACGCGCCAAGGTGAAGCTCGCGGGCAAGCTCGGCGAATTCTCGCCGGTGTCGATCGAAGGCGAACTGCAGCCGTTCGCGTTCGACCACTACACCGACCTCGGGCTCAGGTTCGAGAACATCTCGCTGCCGCTGTTCAACCCGTACTCGACGCCGCTCGCAGGCTACGCGATCGCCAAGGGCAAGCTCACCACCGACCTGCACTACAGCATCGAGGACCGCAGGCTCGACGCCCAGCACAAGATCCGCGTCGACCAGCTCGAGTGGGGCGAGGCGACGGCGACGCAGGGCGAGGCGACGCTGCCGGTGAAATTCGCCACGTCCTTGCTCAAGGACAAGGACGGCGTGATCAAGCTCGACGTGCCGGTGGGCGGCACGCTCGACGACCCGTCGTTCCGGATCGGCCCGATCGTCTGGCAGGTCATCAAGAACATCATCGTCAAGGCAGTGACCGCCCCCTTTGCCCTGCTCGGCTCGCTGTTCGCGGGGGCCGAGGAAGCGCAATTCGTGGACTTCACCCCGGGCGACGCGGTGCTGGAAGCCGCGACGGCGGAACGACTCGCAGCGCTGGCGAAGAGCCTGG
>Ga0105090_10001210_pt1 | contig 13746 bp, 12 predicted proteins | sample PPLLak3March2015_FD_79110 | JGI IMG/M metagenome (GOLD analysis project Ga0105090, IMG submission 79110) | Freshwater sediment microbial communities from Prairie Pothole Lake near Jamestown, North Dakota, USA - PPLs Lake P7 Core (1) Depth... | ecosystem: Environmental > Aquatic > Freshwater >... | reverse complement strand
GATTGTCGCCACGGCCGGAGATCGTGATGTAGTAAACGCCCTCGGTGACCACGAAGTGGGAGACCGACTCGGTCTCTCCTTTGCCGGCCCCACGGGCGGTCCAGATCGTTCTGCCGCCGTTGTCGGAGATGACGAAGTCGCCCTGGAGCGTCGGAGTGGGCGCGAGGACGATCTCGATTTCGTTCCTGCCCGGCTTGTCGACGACGAGCTTGAACCAGTCGCTGTCGCCCACCTTCTGGAAGACCCCCTCGACGCTGTCCCCGACGCGGATCTCCTGGGCCTGCGCACGGGTGTCGTTGGGTTCGGTCTCGGTCTTGACCTGGGCCAGAGCTGTTGCTGCCGTCAGAAGGCAGAGCAGGGCCGCGAGAGTCGTGATCGTCCGTGTCCTCATCGGAACCTCCAAGACAGCCATGTCGAGGCGCTGGGGGGGCAGCCAGCGGGCGCGATTCGGGACCCATCATATGACCGCTCCCCGGGGTCGGAGCGGTTTCTTTTTCCGCCGGTAACGTCCGCTCGCCGATTTGTCATCTACAGGCATGAAGCACCTTTGCGCGCGACTCGCGGGTCTCGTCGTCGCGGCCGCCCTGCAGACCGCCTGCTACGAGACCCAGTACGTCAACACCGTTGTCCATCCGGACGGTTCGGCGGACCGGGCAATCGCCCAGAACACGGGCCTCACGCCGGAGACGGTTCAGCGCCCAGGCGTGTGGCGCGAGACACGTTTCGTCAAGTCCAGGCCAGACGACCCCTGGGACGGCTCGCTCGCCGCGCTGAAGGCACCGACGACGAAGGACGATGAGAAGCTCTTCGCGGCCAGCGGGCGCTTTCAGACCGTTGCCGCCATACCCGATCACTACGTCGAGATGGCGAAGGACGGCGTCGCGGCAAGCCGACTCGTCCGCACCTACACGAAGCGCGATCTCGGCCTGGTGACCGAACACGTGTGGACCGAGACGCTCACCGACATCGCCGACCCGAACTCGATGGCGAAGGCGCGGGAGGAGATGTCTCAGATCAACGTCAAGCTGCTGAGGGCCGGCCTCGACGAGGGGCTTGGCGGCGAGTACGAGTACCAGGAGTACGTCAGATGGGTCGGCGAGGCCGTCAAGAACTTCTTCGCCATCTTCGCGGAGGCCGGCGTGGAAGCGCGAGCCAACGACGCGGCCCCATTCTCCGAAGAGGCCTCCGAGGCCCGGAGCCGCGCCATAGCGGCACGCTTCGGATTCCCGCTCATCGACGACCTTGCTGGGAGCGATGATCAGGAGAAGCTGAAGGCGTTCCTCGCCGAGCGGACGCGCGCGCTCGTCAAGCGGCGCGACGGTGGCGCGCTGGATCCCGACATCGTCGACCTCATTGTCGACGCCCTCTGGAACATCGGCGCGCAGGGCAGGGTCGAATTCGAAGGGAACGGCAGCGACAGGTTCGCCGCTGCAGTGAACCGGGTCGTGGCGACCGACTTCGGCGGCGACGAAGCGCTCGAGATGAGATCGGAAATCCTGTTCGAGCGGATGCTTGGGATCACGTTCGGAGACTCGGGCCGCGGCTACGCGTTCAGCCTGACCCTGCCGGGGACCATTGTCGAGACGAATGGAACGCTCGAGAGCGATTCGCGGGTCCGCTGGAAGTTCGACCTCGGAAAGGCGTTCGCATTCGGTTACACCATGCGATGCCGGTCGATCGAGCCGAATCTCACGGCACAACGCGCAGCCCTTGGCGCGGAACGAGTCACGACGCGCGCCGCGATGTTGAGGTACTTCGCTCTCGCCGATGGCCAGGACGAAGTGCGCGCAGTCGTAACCCGCGCGGTCCACGCGCGCAGTTCGGCTCCTCTGGTGGCCTACCGCGCAGCGGTCGCACCCGGCCAGGATCCCGGCCTGAAGGCGACGGTCGAGAAGCTGGCGCTGCTGCTCGCCCTGCCCCCGCCGCCAGCCGCGATGACCGCCGCAACGCCGATCGCCGCCGTCACCGGCCCTGCCGGGACGGCGATCAAGCCGCCGCGTGCCATTCGCGCCGGCGAACGCTGGGCCTCGCCCACCGACGGCCGCGTGATGGTATGGGCCCCGCCGGGGAAGTTCGAGATGGGTCAACGCGTCCCGCCGCCGGACCCGAAGAAGAAGGAGGCCCCGCCGAAGGACGAGATGCCGGTTCACCCCCAGAAGATCGAACGCGGTTTCTGGATTGACGCGGCGCAGGTCACCAACGCCGACTACCGTCGCTTTCTGCAGGCTCGGCCCGAATGGCAGCGCGGCTCCGAGGAGCGGCGCCGCTACGTCGCGGCCGACTACCTCTCGAACTGGAAGGACGGTGAACCGCCGCCCGACGCGGCCAACGCGCCGGTCAGTGTCAGCTGGTTTGCCGCGCGCGCCCACTGCACGTGGGCCGGAAAGCGGCTGGCCACCGAGGCCGAGTGGGAGTACGCGGCGATGGCCGGGACATCCGTCGTGCCGCTCCCGCCGCCGCCGCCGAAGGAAGCCGGCGCGGCGCAGCCCGTATTTGCTAACGCCTGGGGTGTAACCGGGCTGTTCGGCTCCGGCGAGTGGACGTCGAGCGCGGCGAAGCCGTATCCCTACCGCTTCGACGACGGTCGCGAGGACGCCGACGTCCGCGGCGTGCGCGTGCTTCGCTGGCTGACGATCAACGACAACAACGGCAGCAGGACTTCGACCAAGGCCCGCGGGTCTGAGCTGGAGGAGCGCTCGAAGACGTTCCGCTGCGCGTACTGACGGGCAGCCGGCGGAGCGGACAGAGGCTCAGAGCCGACGGAAGATGTCCGCGGCGATGGCCGCGCACCGCTGGGAGACCCGCCGCCAGTCCTGCCACTTCGGATCGAGCTGCCGGTATTCGGCCAGACTTGTTTCGTCGAGGTCGTAGGGTAGCGGATGGGCCAGCTGCACCTGCAACTGCTGGAGCGCCGACTCACCGCTGGGTTGGGGATAGAGTTCGTCGAGATTCGCCATCGCGGCGAACACACGGTCGGGGCCGAGGCGCTCGGCCAGCGCCAGGAAGTCCAGGTAGTCGCGCGTGGCGTTTCGCTTCAGGACCAGGACGGCCTTGATGCGCAGCATCTCCGGCTCGGTCGGCACGACGAGCGAGACGCCACCGACGTTGACGCTGGCCGTCTCGAGCGGCCGGTCCCGGATGAGCTGACGCACCCCCGTTTCCACGCCATCGAGGCTGCCGAGAATAAGGACGGGCCGCTTCACGCGCGCCGTTCGCCAGCCGGCAACCGATTCCAGCTGGGCCAGCACCTCGTCGAATCGGTCGCGCAGGTCGGCCAGGACGTGGTCGGCGTCGTGGGACACGCGGTGCCCCGCATAGACCGCAGCCGCCGTGCCCCCGACCAGCGTGGCGCCGGGCAGCACCACCTGGAGGTGCGCGGCCGCCGACAGCACGTGCTCCCACTCAGGCCAGGTGCGTGCGGACAGAGTAGTCCCAGAAGAAGTAGCGCTGCTCGGCGGGATCCGCGAGCCGCGCGGCGCAGATCCGCAGGATTCGTTCGCGCACCTGCAGGTGGCCGGCCGCCGCGTCGCGCAACTGCTTCCGGTCCTCCAGCCGGCCCCGCGCGATCGCGTCGTCCACGGCCGCGAGCGTCCACTCGGAATGGGTCAGGTGCCGGTGCTCCATGCGCCCCGATTATACCTCCCGGCCTGTGGCGCCAGTGGCGCAGGTGCTACACGGGCGTGCGGCCCAGGCGTTCGGAAATCCAGACCTTGATGATCGACTGACGGGTCACTCCCAGGCGTCCGGCTTCCTTGTCCAGGCTGTGGATCATCCAGGCCGGGAAGTCCACGTTCACTCGCCTGGGCGTCTGGTTGGTCCTCCTCGCGCGGGCAAGGTCGAGGAACGCGGACACGTCGCCTCCGGCGTCGAACAGCTTGTCCAGTGCCCTAGCTTTCATACAACGCTCGCTCCTCACCTCGAGATCGCCTCAGAGAGATGATCCGGATCCGCGCCTGCCGGCAGGTGATGACGGCCGACCAGTGCTTCCCGCCGATGCGCCCGACGACGAGCGTCCGGGGTTCGTCCTCGACCGTGAGGGGAACCTCCAACAGGTCCGGGTCATCCCAGAGCGCCTGGGCTTCGACAAAGTCGATGCCGTGCTTCGTCTTGTTCAACTGGCTCTTTCGCCCGTCGAATTCGAAGTCCATGAAGGTATAGATAGTATACCAAAATGATGCCTGCTCAGCGTAGAGTCCGTGGTCAACACGAACGGCGGCAAACAGGTGGCCGAGCGGTCACCTCTCAAGAGCGGGTGTGAATGGGTGTGATGCTGGCCAATGCTCCAGACCGACTGGGTCGCCTACTCCGCCCGCATGACCGTCGTCGGGTCCACCTTCGTCGCCTGTCGGGCAGGCAGGTAGCTGGCGACGAGCGTCGACGCGACCAGCAGCAGGGACACACCGGCAAGTACCGTCAGATCCACTGGACGGACGCCGTAGAGCAGGCTCGCCCAGACCCGGTTCGACGCCAGCGCTGCGAGCAGCCCAAGCGTCACGCCCACGAGAGCCAGCTTCATCCCTTGCCCCACGACCAGCATGAACACATCGCCCGCGCTGGCGCCGATCGCCATGCGAATTCCGAACTCATGCGTGCGCTGCGACGCCCAGTAGCTCGTCACGCCGTAGAGCCCGATCGTGGCGAGCAGCAGCGCCAGCAGTCCTGACCCGCCCACCACGGCACCGGCCATCCGCTCGAAGAAGCGGCGACCGGCGATCTCTCTGTCCAATGTCCGGGGATTGAACAGAGGGAGATTCGCGTCCAGCGCTGCCGCCTCGCGCTGCACGGCAGGGACGAGCGCGAGAGGGGCGCCCGACGTTCTGGCGAGGATCACGTGCCTGGATCCGGCCCACGGGTACCGCTGGAACAGCGGTTCGTAGATGAAGGGCCGGGGGCCGTCGGCGGCGGGTCGGTCGCCGGCCACTCCAACGACCTCGCGACCGGATCGTCCGCCATCGATCCAGAGCAGCTGGCCCAGGGGATTCGCACCCGGCCAGAGCCTGCGCGCGAGCGTGTCGTTGACGATCACGACGCGGCCGGCGCCCTCGCGGTCCCGATCGGAGAAGTCTCGTCCGCTGACGAGCGCCGTGCTCATGGTCCGGAAGAAGCCCGGCGCGACCGCGGCGTACGCCACGTCGGTCCACGAGGCGTCCGCGCCAGGCTCTACGCGCCCAGCGGCCACGCGCTCGGTGAAGAAGCTCGCGTCGGCCAGGCTCACGTCGCGCGCGACGCTCGCCGACTGCACGCCGGGCAACAGGGCGACGCGCTCCAGCAGTTGGCGGTAGAACTCGCGGGCCCTGGCGTCGTCGTACTGCTGGTGCGACGGTTGGAGCGACAGGAGCAGCACCTGCTCCGGCTCGGGGATCGAAATCAGCGACTGGTACTGGCGCAGCGTCTGGAACAGCAGGCCGCCCCCGCTGAGGAGCACGAGCGAAAAGGAGAGCTGGAAGACCACCAATAACGTGCGGACGCGGGATCCTGGAGCCGACCGGCCGCCGGCTCCCTCCTTCAGGCTGGCGGCCACACCGAGCCGCGAGATCCTGAGCGCCGGTCCCAGACCGAGCAGGATCCCGCTGAGCATCGAGAGGCCCAGGACGAACACCGCCAGGGTGCCCGTCACCTGCAGGTCCACGGCGTCCGGGAATTCCTGGACCCCGGCTGTACTCCAGGCAAGCATCGCCGCGGACGTCGGCGTTGCGATCAGCAGGCCGGCCGCCCCGCCGAGCAGGCCCAGCACGACGCTCTCGGTCACGAACCGCTGGACGACGCGCCTTCGTGGAGCGCCAAGCGCCAGACAGGTCGCAACCTCCCTGCGCCGCGCGCTGGCGCGCGCGAGGAACAGGTTGGACAGATTGGCGCACGCAATCAGGAACAGTGCGCCTACGCTCGCGATCAGGAGCCCCACATAGGTGTCGGCGAGCAGCGACGGCCGTGTGGGCTCGAGCGACACGCCGAGTGCGCCGTCGTTCCCGGGTCCCAGTTCCCCTACCTGGCGCGCCAGGACCGTCATCTCGGTCTGGGCCTGCGCGAGATCGACGCCGGGCGCCAGTCGGCCCACAACAGTCAGCCAGCGCCACACGCGGCTGTCGATGGATGCCAGCGATCCGGGATCGGCGACGGCGAACATCGCCAGCGGGACCCAGATGTCGTATGCCTCATCCGTCGTGTGCCCGCGAAAGCCCGCGGACGCGACACCGACGACCGTGAAGCGCTGCCCGTTCAGGGTCACCGGCTGGCCCATGAGGGCGGGATTGGCATCGAAGAGACCGCGCCACAATCGGTCGCTGATCACGGCCACAGGTTCGCCCTGGGCGTGCCGCTCCTCTTCAGGGAGAAAGGCACGGCCACGCGCCATCCCGGCGCCGAGGACGGCAAAGTAGTTGCTCGACACGAGGGCGGCCTGCACGCGACGCGTCTCGTTCGCGCGACCGACGTCGAGCACGGTGGCGCGGTAGGCCATGAGCCCCGAGAACACGCGGTTCCGATCCCGCAGGTCGGCGAAGTCGGGATAGGTCATCGCGCCCACGCGCTTCTCTCCACGCGTGGCGCGAAGGTCCACCAACCTGTCAGCGTCGCTTACGCCGGGCGGGGGTCGAAGGAAGTACGCGTCCACGAGGCTGAAGATCGAGGCGCCGGCACCGATGCCAAGCGCCAGGATAAGCACCACGGACACGGTGAAGACAGGGGTGCGGAGCAGCGTCCGCGAGGCGTGGCGGAGGTCCTGGATCAACTCCGTCATCGGACCATGGCTCCCTGGCTGAACGCCGCCGTCCACTCGGTCGCCCGCTTCTGCGCTTCGGCGATCTGCTCTGGCGTCATGAGCTCGGCCAGAGAGTCCCGCGCGTCCGCAAATCGCTTCTGGTTGTCACCCGTCGCCCGAGCGGCGGCGAGACTCATCCACTTGTGCGCTTCGATGTAGTCCTTGGGAATCCCCGAGCCGGAGTTGTACTTGGCTGCCGGGTTGCCCGGCGCCGGCTGGCCTGCATGCCCCGGCGGCGGGCCGAACGTCTCCACCCACCGGTCGAGGTTCGGCGAGTAGCCTGGTCCGTAACGGTACATGAGGCCCAGGTTGAACTGCGCCCTCGCATCGCCCTGCTCGGCCGCCTTGCGATACCACGCTGCGGCCTGCGCGCGGTCCTGCGGGACGCCGCGTCCGCTGTCGCCCCCGGAGCCCTGGCTGGACTGCGCCACCGCGGCGAGCGGGGACACAGCGTAGGCAGGGGGCAGGAAGATGCTGGCGACTCCTGCCAGTCCCACGATGGCGACCATCAACGAGAAGCGGGAGCGGGGATCCTGCGCCGCGCGCAGGAGTCGGATCTCAGGCATGGCAACCTCCACCAGAGGAAGACGGGAAGCGCAATCATGTGGGATGCCGCCGACCATCATCGGACCCTTGCGCATGGCTGAACCTCTCGTGGTCAAAGTAGAGGCCGGATCTACTTCGATTGCGAAACGGAGCCGAGTCGCAGAACGACGCCGGTGGAGACAGGCAGTCCAGTCCGCTTTCCGGACTCCAGAACGCGCCCTACCTCCACTTGCAGCACCGGCACCGCCCAGCGGTGGCTGAGCACCACGTCCAGCCCGCCGCCGGCCCGCACTGCGGTTGCCGTGCGAGTTTCGAACGCGATCGGCCACAGTTGGGTCACGTCTCGGTAGTGGTCCACGCCCGCGACCACGCATCCAAACGGCACCACCTTGGAATGATTGACGAAGGCAATCCGGGGGCCCGCGGTGATCGAGTACACGGCGTGGCCCCCGCTCGAGACGCCGAAGCTGCCGTGGAAGACAATGCCAACCCGCCGACTGAGGTTGGCTCCCCACTTCATCACGAAGCCGGTACTACCATCGTCGGACCCGGCGCCTTCACCGACCCACCGCGTGTAGCCGAGGCCCAGATGCAGGTCCACCCGCGGGGTGGGCGGAGGCGCGTCTTGCGCGACGGCGGGCACCGCTACCAGAGCCAGGAGGATTGCCAGAACCAACCGATGCATGAGAACTCCTGCCGCGACGTCTCAGCGGTTGCTCAGCACTGACCTCTCGACCATATCGCTACTGGCGGCCGACCTTCGACGATGCCGCCGGCTCGTGGGGTGGTCGTGTGTCGTACACGCGTACGACGAGGGGCTCGCCGTCTTCGTAGCCGACCGTGATCAGCCGCGTGCCGTCCGCCGAGAAGACCACGCTTCGGGTCCCCTGGCTCTTCACACGGATCACGAGCAGCGCCTCGAGAGTGCGCGCGTCGAGCACGACGACCTGGTTTTCGCTGGTTCCGATCGCCATGCGAGAGCCATCCGGACTGACGGCGAGCGCGATGACCACCGGCATCTCCTCGGATCGCATCCCGATTCTGCCGCCCTCGACGGCGCGCATGACCACCGGCGTCTCCCAGGAATCTGAGACGACGGAAGCATCGTCGGCCGTGAACGCCGCCACTGCCGCGCACTCCCGTCGAACGCCCATCGTCTTCCGGCCCGAATCGAGATCCCAGACCTGGAGCGTGTCATGGGTGTCGGTGTTGCACGTCGGACCGATGAATTTCGCCATGCCGTCGTGCCGCTTGCGCTCGAGGACCTGAGTCAACGCCCCCACGACCAGCACGCCCCGCCCCGTCCCGTCGAACGCCACCTCGGCCGGATCGACGGCGACATCGATCAGTTGCCGCCCTGCCGAGATGTCCCAAGCGCGCAGTCGGCGCGGGAGACCGGACGACGAGGAGCCCCAGCGTGACTCGCCCCAGACGGCGGCTACTCTGACGCCGTTGCGACTGAAGGCGATGCTGCTGATGGAACCCGTGCCCCGGCCTATCACCTGCGGGACGGACGCGAGATCGGTCCACACCAGAAGCGCGCCGTCGTTGGTGGCGGCAGCCACGCGCTGGCCGTCTTCGCTGATTGCCACGGTGCCGACGGCGTGAGCTCCGATGACCACCTGTTCCATCGTTTGAGTTTCGAGGTCCCACCGTTCGAGGGCGCCCGACGAGCGGTGTGCCAGCACGTGTCGCCCACCGGCCGACGGCACCACGTCTGCCGTGTCTGGGAATCCCATGCCGGTGGCCAGGCGCGCCTTTCGAACGTCCCATACGCGAACGTCGCCATACCGGGCGCGGGCAAAGACCTGGCTGCCGTCCGGCGAGAACAGCGGATGGGAGATATCCACATCGGCGCCGTCCTTCAGTTCGACGACCTTCATTCCTGTCGTGCGGTCCCAAATCGCGACAGAGGCCCACGAACCGACCGCCACGAATCGGCCGTCGGCGCTGATGGCCATGTCCCAGGCATTCTGCTGCCTGCCGTAGGTGCGCTTCGCGGCATGTGTTCGGACGTCCCACTCCCTCAACAGGCCGTCGCTTCCTGCCGTGATGACGAGAGCGCCGTCAGGTGTGACGGCCGCCGTGCGCGCCGAGGCTCCGTCGCCCAAAGTGGCGACGGCGGCTTCCTGCCCGGACTCTGGTGTCCACAGGCTGATCGATGAGCGCGTACCGATGAGCACTTGGCGGCTGTCCGGTGCGAACCCCAGCACCTTCCCGTCTTTCACCGCTCGTGTCGCGAGGGCTCGGCCGGTCTCGGCGTCCCACCAAGTGATCCCGCCGTCATTGGGGCGCTGGGTGACGAAATGAGAGCCGTCTGGGGTGAAGCGCGGAGAGTTGTCGTCGCCGAGCGCCGGCCGCGACAGCGTCTGTCCGGTCGCGACATCGACCACGGCATAAGACGGGTCGTTCCCGGTCGTCGAACGGGCCAGCACGCGCCGGCCCTTGGGATCGGACGCCACGCCCTCACCGGGCAGCGCATGCGAGGCCGTAGGTTCGAACGTGATGCGGTCCCATTCCTCGAGCCGCGACTCGCGAGCGATGAAGACGGACCGCCCCGAGACGGCAAGCAGGCTGCCCGCTGGAAGTGTGGCGGCCACCGGGATCGACGTCGCCCACAGGTATCGCCACTCCCAGTTGCGTTGCGCCGCGGGCGCCGCGAGCAGGCGCCGCCTGGCGTCGTTCCCCTCGGCGGCTCGTACGTGCGCGTCCGCGGCAGCGACGTTGGCCAGATAGGACTGGTGGTCCGACGCTTCGCGCTCGGCCCTGACCTGGAAGTAGAGCCATGTGCTGACGGCGAGGCCGGCAGCCAGCGCGAGCACCACCACCAGGGCGGCGGCAACAACGACGCGGTGCCGCCGGTAGGTCTTCTTCAGCCTGTAGAGCGCGCTCGGCGGGCTCGCCATCACCGCCTCGTCGGCGAGGTGGCGTTCGATGTCGGCGGCGAACTCCGACGCCGAGGCGTAGCGCCGGGTCCGGTCCTTCTCGAGGGCCCGCAGCACGATCCAGTCGAGGTCGCCCCGCAGCTGCTTGCGGAGGGACGGCACGTCCGTATCGCGGCGCTTCGCCATGTCGCTGGCCGTCGCGCCCAAGGTCGTGATTCGAAGGCTCGGCCGCGCCGGCTCTTCGTCCTGGATGATCCGGACCAGTTCGGCGTAGGCGGCCTTCCGCAGCGTGTCCCCGTCGAACGGCAGCACGCCGACGAGCAGCTCGTAGAGAATCACGCCCAGGGAATAGACGTCGGTGGTCGTGTCGACGTCGAGGCGGCCCGGGTCGGCCTGTTCCGGGCTCATGTACTCGGGCGTGCCGATCAGCACGCCGTGCCGTGTGAAGACGGCCTGCTCGGTCAGCCGCTGGTGCGTGGCCTTCGCAATCCCGAAGTCGATGACCTTCGGGACCGGGCGGCCATCCTCGATCGCCACGAGCACGTTCGACGGCTTGAGGTCGCGATGGATGATGCCCTTCTGGTGGGCGTGCTGCACGGCCTGGCAGACCGTGACGAACAGCGCGAGCCGCTCGCGGGTCGAGAGCCGGTTGCGATCGCAGTAGTCGGTGATCGGAATGCCGGGCACGTACTCCATCACGAAGTACGGCCGGCCCTCGTCCGACGCGCCCGCGTCCAGCACGCGGGCGATGTTCGGGTGGGACATCAGCGCCAGGGCCTGCCGCTCGGTGTCGAACCGGGCCACCACCTCGCGGGTGTCCATCCCGACCTTGACCACCTTCAGGGCCACCTTGCGGTGGGTCGGGTGTTCCTGCTCCGCCAGATAGACCACGCCCATCCCGCCCTGACCAAGGACCGTCAGGATCCTGTAGGGCCCGATTCGCAGCGGATGCGCGCCGGTATCCTTCGAAGGCGGAACGCCGGTCCAGGCGTCATCGGATGGTTCGGCCGCTTCACTGGCGGGTTCCAAGGCCAGCTTGAACAGGCAGACCGGGCACGCGGCGTTGGCGGCCACATCCTCGGAAAGACCGGAACCGCAATGGGGACAACGCCTCGCCGCAGTCATGTCAGGCCTCCTGGACCCGGCGCACGTCGAGCCTGTGCCGGCGTCCGCCCCAGAGGATAGGGCAGATCACCTGTGGGGCCATGAAGGATCGGCGGCGGGAGGTTACGTGTCCCCGCCGCCGCACGCGGAAGCCTGGCCAGATGCGGTCGTGATGCGTTTCAGTCGGGGAGGGCGAGGAGAGCGCGTAGCTTGAGCAGCAGGTCCTCCATCACGTCGTCCCGCAGGCGGGCGATCAACATCGCGCGCCGGCTGCGCCAGTCGAGGCTCTTCACTTGGTCGGCGAGAATCACGCCGCTGACTGGCAGGCCCGCCGGCAGCGCCACCTCGAACGGGTAACCCTTCGCCTGGCTGGTGATCGGGCAGCAGATCGCCAGCCGCGCCCTGTCGTTGTAGCGCGCCGGCGTCACGACGACCGCCGGCCTTCGCCCGGCCTGTTCGCGGCCCGCCTGCGGCGTGAACGCCAGCCACACGACGTCGCCGCGGTCGGGCACGTAGACGCTCGCGGCTACCACGACTCGCGCCCCTGCGGTCTGCCGGCATCAGCCTCTTGATGCGCGTTCGCCGGAGTGATTCGGTCCAGCAGGTCCGCGAGCTTCGGTTTCGGCTTGCGGACCGGAGCGATGACCAGCTGAGTCTTCATCAGGGTCACTTCCACCTGCGAATCCTGTTCCAAGCCGAGGCTCCGCGCGAACGCTACCGGGATTCGAAGCGCCAGACTGTTGCCCCACTTCTGGATGCGTGTCTGCATAGTATCTACAATGAAGATACGGCAGCGGCCGGCTGAAGACAAGCCCCCTTCAGAGACTGCAGATTCTGCGATATGAGGCCGACCTCGGCCGTGTGGTTTCTGCAGTGGTTCCTGCCAATTCTCGCCGCGGCGAAGGCTGGGCGAGCCCTCCTGCTCCCCGATGAGGAGTTGGAGCGGATGCGGCGACGTCGCCGAACGATGCGTTCCTGTTTCTGCCAGCTTCGGCGCGCGCGGTCGTGCAGAAGTTGCCTCAACCGTCATGCGCCGCGCGCCCTCCACCGCGCGTCTTCCGTCAAGATCGCGCCGTGATTCAGCCGTTCTTGGGACTCCGCTCGCCGCGGCATGGGTCGTGCAGGACGATGTAGAATGCGGACCGTGCCGAGGGTGCCTCCGTTCGAGCGTCCGGCGACCTATGAGGATCTGGTCAAGCTGCCGGACCACCTGGTTGCGGAGATCGTGGATGGGGAGCTGCACGTCTCGCCGCGGCCGGCTCCGCGTCACGCGGTTGCGTACGCGGGGCTGACAGAGCTGCTGCATTCGGGGTTCGACTCCGGCCGAACGGGTCCGGGGGGATGGTGGATTCTGGCCGAACCGGAACTGCACCTCGGAGCGGACGTGCTGGTGCCCGACCTCGCCGGCTGGCGCCGCACGCGGATGCTGCGCGTTCCCGAGACTGCCTACTTCCCGCTCGCTCCCGATTGGATCTGCGAGATCCTCTCCCCGTCGACTGCTTCGCTCGATCGCACACAGAAGCTCGCGATCTACGCGCGCGAGGCTGTTGGCCACGCGTGGTTGATCGATCCGATTGCCCGCACACTTGAAGCCCTGCGCCTCGAGGCGGGCCGCTGGACCACCGTCGTGACCCACGCCGGCGAGGCGGCGGTTCGCGCCGAACCGTTCGACGCCATCGAATTCAACCTCGGAGAACTCTGGGCCGATTGAAAGTCCTTCAATCCGCAGAGCGAGGCGCCCGCACCGGGCCGACGCGCCGTCGCGGGTCTCAAGACCCGCGCTACGGCTCGCGCGGGCATCCCCCGGCACCCGTCGGCCGCTACACCGCTCGGCGGCGGACGGGCCGTTCACGACCGTCAGCGGGTGGCCAGGCGGGCGACACCTGGCGAGCCGGGCGGGCAGCCGGCGCAAGCGGGAGTCAACAGCGCGTCCGAGTGCCTCTCGCGATCTCACCGGAGGCCCCTGGCGAGCTTCGCCCGCGCGTCGACGGCGCACGGCACGAGGCGCTTCGCATGCCCGACCGGGCGCCAGCGTGGCGTCCGCCTGGACAGGACCCGAACGGCGGAGGCCGGTCGTGAACGGCGAGCGGGGCGCCCGCGCCGGGCCGCCGCGCGCTGACCGCGGGTCTCAAGACCCGCGCTACGTTGCACGCCGTCGTCTGATCGCTTCGACACCAGCCACACGCCGAAAGCCGAGAGCCGCCCTGCCCTGGGCGAGCGTATTCGATGCGCGCGAGCCGAAAGCCGAGAGCCGAGAGCCAGCCTGCTCTGAGCGAGCACGCCGATGCACGCGAGCCGAAGGGTATAATGACCAGATTCACTGTCACGCACGGAGCGCACCCATCACATGGCCAAGAAGCACACTGCCCCTCAGCGTCGGTACCGCGCGGACCTCTCGGAAACGCCCGAGTGGCTCAAGAAGAAACAGTGCCCGAACCGCGACAAGTACATGTC
>Ga0105090_10001208_pt1 | contig 13752 bp, 12 predicted proteins | sample PPLLak3March2015_FD_79110 | JGI IMG/M metagenome (GOLD analysis project Ga0105090, IMG submission 79110) | Freshwater sediment microbial communities from Prairie Pothole Lake near Jamestown, North Dakota, USA - PPLs Lake P7 Core (1) Depth... | ecosystem: Environmental > Aquatic > Freshwater >... | reverse complement strand
GGGTTGTAGCGCAGGTGGTAGGTGCGGCCCGAGGGCAGGTGCACGCGGCGGCCCGACATGCGCTCGATGATGACCGCGTCGTCCACCGCGATCTCGACGACGTGGTCCAGGTCGACGCCCGCCGAGCGCATCGCCTCGGCCTGCGGGATCGTGCGCGGGAAGCCGTCGAAGAGGAAGCCGCGGGCGCAGTCGGGAGCCTGGATGCGCTCCTTCACCAGGCCGATGATGATGTCGTCCGAGACGAGGTCTCCGCGGTCCATGACCGCCTTCGCCGCGAGCCCGAGCGGCGTGCCCGCATTCACGGCGGAGCGCAGCATGTCGCCGGTGGAGATCTGCGGAATGCCGTACTTCTGCGTGATGAAGCCGGCCTGGGTGCCCTTGCCGGCCCCCGGCCCTCCCAAGAGAATCAATCGCATCGACCTGCCCCCCCCAAAGAGCGATTCTTAGTATGTGGTCGTCGCTCGGGGCGACCCCGGATTATCGCCGTTCGCGGGAACCCGGGTCAAACCTTCCGGGGCGTCAGTTCCCGCCGGCGAGAACGGCCCGGACGCGGGCGAGGTCCTCCGGGGTATCCACCCCGGGCTCGACCGGGTCGTTCCAGAAGGCCAGGGCGATGCGGTGCCCGTGGCCCAGGGCGCGCAGTTGCTCCAGGGCCTCGAATCGCTCGGCCGGCGTCTGCGAGAGGCTCGCGTACTGCCGCAGGAAGGCGACGCGGTAGGCGTAGATGCCGATGTGGCGGAAGGCCGGGAAGTCGGGCGGCAGGACGCCCTTCGACTGGGCGAATGCATCGCGGGCGTAGGGAATGGGCGCGCGCGAGAAGTACGTGGCGTAGCCGTCGGTGTCGAACACCACCTTCACCACGTTGGGGTCGAAGAAGGTCCGGGCCGAACCGATGGGATGGACCGCCGTCGAGATCGACGCCTTGGGCCGCAGGGCCAGCTCGCGGGCCACCTCGCGGATGAGGCGCGGGTCGATGAGGGGCTCGTCGCCCTGCACGTTCACCACGATGTCGTCGTCGGCGAGGCCCAGCAGGTCCACGGCCTCGGCCAGGCGGTCGGTGCCGCTCGGGTGCGTCGGCAGCGTCGTGCACACGCGCCAGCCCAGGCGGTCCATGGCGTCGGCGATCTCGGCGGCGTCCGTGGCGATGACCACCTCGAGGGCGCCGCTCTCGGCCGCGCGTTCCGCGACCCACGCGACCATGGGCTTGCCGCCGATGTCGGCGAGCATCTTGCCCGGCAGCCGCGTGGAGCGAAGCCGCGCCGGGATCACCACGCGGAAGGCGAGCGTCTTCAAGACGGGGACGCCCTCAGGGCGTCTCGTCGGGACCGAGCTTGCGCGCTTCTTCCTCGAGCATCACGGGGATGTCGTCCTTCACGGGGAAGGCGAGGCGGTCGGGGCGGCAGATGAGTTCGTGCGCCTCGCGGGCGTGCACGAGGGGGCCCTTGCAGATCGGGCAGACGAGGATTTCGAGGAGCTTGGCATCCATCAGCGCGCTCTCGCAGTGGCGATTCGTTCTCGGAGGAAGGCGTCGAACTCGGGGGCGAGGATCGCCTCCACGCGAAGGAACCACAACCGCGAGTCGGCGAATGCCAGGCATTTTACGGCATCCTTCTCCGTCATGACGACGAGATCCGCGCCGGCCAGGCGAAGGTCCGAGGCCTGGTAGCTGTGGTGGTCGGGAAAGGGATGCTTGTCGCAGAAGACGCCCAGGCGCTCCAGGTGCGAGAAGAAGCGGCCGGGATTGCCGATGCCGGCCACGGCCGCGACGCGGCGCCCGCGCGAGGCGAGCGCGAAGGCCGCCGGCTCCACCTCTTCGCCGGCAAACGAGACGAAGCTCTCGTGACCGAGGGTCATCGCGAACTGGCGGGGCGCGTTCACCCGGTCCGATTTACCCCCATTCACCACGGCCGCATCCACTTCCGCCAGACGGGAGACGGGCTCGCGAAGCGGGCCCGAAGGCAGTGGCAGCCCGTTGCCGAAGAGCCGCTCGCCATCGACCACCGCGAGCTCCACGTCCCGCGCGAGGGCATAGTGCTGCAGCCCGTCGTCCGAGACGATCACGTCGACCTCCGGGTGCGCGGCGAGGAGCGAGCGCACGGCGGCGGGGCGGTCGGGCGAGAGGTACACGGGCACGCCGGTGCGCCGCGCGATGAGGACGGGCTCGTCACCGAAGAGCTCCGGCGTCGCGACGCCCGGCAGCACCCGCACGACGCCGCGCGGGTCGCCGTCCACGGGCGGCACGCGCCCGTATCCGCGCGAGACCACGCCGGGGTTCCTGCCCTGCGCGGAGAGGATCTCCACGATGGCGACCACGAGGGGCGTCTTGCCCGTTCCACCCGCGGTGATGTTGCCCACGACGATCACCGGCACCGGTGCGCGCCACGAGCGGAGGATGCCCGCGCGGTAGAGCGCGCGGCGCACGGCCGTGACGAGGCGATAGGCGAGCGCGAGCGGCAGGAAGACGAGCGCGCCGCCGCCGAGGCGCTGCCACTCCGATTCCAGCCAGGCGCTCATGGGCGGGGCGTCCGGCGCGCGCGGCCCGGGACCTACTTGCGGCTCTGCGTGGTGAACGAGATGTGCGGGTAGCCCGCGAGGCGAGCCGACTCCATCACGTTCACGACGGACTGGTGCGTCGCGGCCGCGTCGGCGCTGATGGCGATCACCGGGTCCTTGGCGCCCTTGGCGGCCTCCTGCAGGCGCGAGGCGAAGCCCGCCGGGTTGTCGAAGGGCGTCGTCGTGCCGTTGATGGCATAGCGCCCGTTCGCGTCGACGGCGATCGAGAGGATCTGGGGCTTGTCCGCCGACTTTTCCGCCGAGGCTTCCGGCAGGTTGATCTGCAGCTCCGCGTAGCGGCTGTAGGTCGTCGTGAGGAACAGGAAGATCAGGACGACGATCAGGATGTCGATCAGCGGGATGAGGTTGATCTCGGGCTCTTCGCGCGCGCGCCCGCGGCGGAAGTTCATGCCTTGCGCTCGCCCCGGAGGATCTCGACGAGGCGGATGGCCTGGCTTTCCATCTCCACCACCAGCACGTCGACGCGGTTGCGGAAGTGACGGTAGAAGATCACCGCGGGAATGGCGACGCCGATGCCGAAGAGCGTGTTGTAGAGCGCGATCGAGATGCCGTGCGCGAGCTGCGCGGGGTTGCCGCTGCCGCCGCCGGGCGCGGCCGAGCCGAAGATCTCGATCATGCCCACGATGGTGCCGAACAGGCCCAGCAGCGTGGACACCGTCGCGATCGTGCCGAGCATGTTGAGGAAGCGCTCGAGTTCGAGGCCCACGGCGCGGCCGGCATCCTCCACCGCGTCCTTGATCACCTCGCGCGGGCTCTTCTCGTTGGCGAGGGCCGCGGCGAAGATGCGCCCGTTGAGCGGGCCGTCCTGCAGGCGCTGCAGCAATTCGGGCGTGACGCCCTTCGCGCGGTACTCCTGGATGGTCCGGGGCAGGAGATCGCGGGGCGCGACGAGCGAGGTCCTCAGCGACCAGAACCGCTCGCCGATGATCGCGAGCGCGACGACGGAAGTGAAGAGGATGAACCAGATCGGCCAGCCGGCCGCTTCGATGATCGACAGCACGCGCATCCCCTCGTTGAATTGGGCCGAACTTTATCATCTTGGCCGCTTGCCTTCCACAAGCGCTAGTGTCGGCGCGGTCGTTCGGGCACAAGCGCGCCAAAAAAATCGTTCGCGAAAGTGCGCTGCTTGCAAGTTGGGAAAGGCTGTGGCAAGGGCACCGGAATCATCCACAGAGCCTGTGGATAAGCCTGTGGGCGCTTTCCGGAGCGATTCGGCAAGTCGCGCTCCCGTAAGGCTTTTTTTTCTTTCGCTCATTTTTTGAGCGCGCAACGTTCCGCACGGAAAATCAACGACTTACAGTTATTTTCCCCTGTCAAGAGGATTGGCGCATGACTCGCGGGCCACGCGCCCACGTGTCACTTCGGTGACGGTGGATAGACGCCCGCGGGGAACGCCTTTAGGATGCCCTGCGATGCCTGCCCCGCCCCCCCTCGGATCCCCCCCGCTGACCGTCACGGAACTCAATCGGCGCGCCCGGGCGCTGCTGGAGGACGGTTTCGGGGTGGTCTGGGTGGCCGGGGAGCTATCCCGGGTGACCCAGGCGCCATCCGGCCACTGGTATTTCGTACTGAAGGACGAGGGCGCGGCGGTCGATTGCGCGATGTTCCGCGGCCGTGCCCAGTACCTGGATTTCAAGCCGGAGAACGGCGCGCGGGTGGAAGTGCGCGCTCGCGTCGGCCTGTACGAGCCGCGCGGCGCCTTCCAGCTGGGCGTGGAGCAGATGCGCAAGGCCGGCCTGGGCGCCCTCTTCGAGGCGTTCGAGAAGCTCAAGGCGAGGCTCGCGGCCGAGGGGCTCTTCGACGAGGAGCGCAAGCGAGCGCTGCCCGGATTCCCGCGCGCCATCGGCATCGTGACCTCGCCCGCTGCGGCCGCGCTGCGCGACATCCTCGCGACGCTGAAGCGCCGCGCCCCGATGATTCCCGTGATCGTCTATCCGACGCTGGTGCAGGGCGAGTCGGCGCCGGCGCAGGTCGTCGCGGCGATCGCGGCGGCCAACCGACGCGCCGAGGTCGACACGCTCATCGTCGCGCGCGGCGGCGGAAGCCTCGAGGACTTGTGGGCCTTCAACGACGAGCGCGTGGCGCGAGCCATCGCCGGCTCGGCCATCCCGGTGGTGAGCGGCGTGGGCCACGAGACCGACGTGACCATCGCGGATTTCGTGGCCGACCATCGCGCCGCGACCCCGACGGCCGCCGCGGCGGCGGCGAGCCCGGACGGCGAGGCCATCGCCGCGCGGCTTGCGGTGCAGGCCCGCGCGCTTTCGCGCGCCATCTCCCGCGCCATCGAAGGCGCGATGCAGCGGCTGGACCTCGCCTCGCGCCGTCTCCTCAAGCCCGGCGAGCGGCTCGCGAAGAGTCGCGCCGAGTTGTCCGACCTCGCGCGCCGCCTCGGCGGGGCCGCCCGCGCCTCGCTCCGCTACGACAAGCTCGCCCTGGCCGCCCTCGCCCCGCGGCTCAAGTCCGCGGCGCCCGATCTCGCACGTGAACGCCGCGGCCTGCGCCTGCTCGCCGCGCGCCTCACGCCTGCCGCGAACCGCCTGCTGCGCGAGCGCGAAGCGCGCCTCGCGGCGGCCCGCGCGAGCCTCGCGCATCTCGATCCCGCCCGGGTGCTCAGCCGCGGCTACGCCCTCGCCCGGCTGCCCGACGGCCGCGTGGTGCGAACGGGCGCCTCGCTCGCGGCGGGCGATCGCCTCTCGCTCACCTTTGCCGAGGGCGGCGCCGAAGTCACCGTCGACCGCGCGAAGGGGGCCGGGGACGCCTCCTCGTAATCCGGCGCCGGGGGTATAGTTATCGGCCAACCCGGAGGAGAAAACCATGGCCAAGAAAGCCAAGCCGAAAGCCGCGAAGAAGTCCCGCGCCGCCGTTCCCGCCGTCTACAAGGTCATCGAGATCGTCGGCACCAGCCGAACCTCGTGGGCCGATGCGGCCAAGAACGCGATCGAGAGCGCCTCGAAGAGCCTGCGCGACCTGCGCGTGGCGGAAGTCGACAAGCTGGATGCGAAGGTCGAGGGCAGCACGCTCGTCTATCGCGCGAAGCTCAAGGTCAGCTTCAAGTACCACGGAGACGATTAGACCGCCAAGCCACCCGACGAGGGGCCCCTTCTGGGGATCGGCGGCAAGGCGCAGGCGGTCGGCGCCGACACACGGACTCCTCGCTTTGCACGGCGGTCGAGGAGGCGCCCCTAGGCCAGGAAGGCCTCGGCCCGGGCCCGCGCCGCGCGCGCAAGGCCCGCGTTGAGGCAATCGAGCCGCTCCACGTCCGTCATGGCGCGCAGCCAGGTGAGCTGGCGCTTGGCGAGCTGCCGCGTGGCCGCGATGCCGCGATCCTCGAGCGTGGACTCGGGCGCGAGGCCCTCGAGCGTCTCCCACGCCTGCCGGTAGCCCACGGCGCGCATCGCCGGCAGGCCCGCGCCGAGAGGCCAGCGCTCGCGAAGCCCCCGCACTTCTTCCACGAGGCCCGCGAGCAGCATGGCGCGAAAGCGGGCCGCGATGCGCTCGTGCAGCACGGCGCGGTCCGAAGGCTCCAGCGAAAGGCGCAGCGCGCGGAAGGGCGCCGGGAGGCGCTCGCCCCGGGCAAGGAGAGCCGAGAGCGGCTGGCCCGATACGAGGTGCACCTCGAGCGCCCGCTGCACGCGCTGCGAATCGTTGGGCTCGAGCCGGGCGGCCGTCTGCGGATCCACGCGCGCGAGTTCCGCATGCATCGCGGGCCAGCCGATCTCCTTCGCCCTCGCGTCGAGCCGCGCGCGCACGGCGGGGTCTGCCGCGGGCAGCGCCGCGAGGCCGCGCATCAGCGCGCGCTCGTAGAGCATCGTGCCGCCGACGAAGAACGGCACGCGGCCGCGCGCCGCGACCTCCCCGGCCACGCGCAGGGCGTCCTCGCGGAATCGCCCGGCCGAATACGGTTCGGGGGGGTCGACGATGTCGATGAGATGGTGGGGAAAGCGCTCGCGCGTGGCGGGATCGGGTTTCGCCGAGCCGATGTCGAGGCCGCGGTACACGAGCGCCGAGTCGACGCTCACGATCTCCACCGGCAGGCGCGAGGCGATCTCCAGCGAGACGGCCGTCTTGCCGCTCGCCGTGGGGCCCAGCAGGAAGATCGCCCGCGGCCGCGCGTCCACGGGGCGCCCGCCTAGCGGCCGCGCAGGAACAGCCGGTCCAGGTCCGCCATCGGCAGCTGGATCCAGGTGGGGCGGCCGTGGTTGCAGCTGCCCGCGCGCTCGGTCTCTTCCATCTCGCGAAGGAGCGCGTTCATCTCCGGCACGGTGAGGCTCCGGTTCGCGCGCACCGCCGCGTGGCAGGCCATCGAGGAGAGCAACTCGTTGCGGCGCTCGACGAGCGCGCGGCTCGCGCCGAACTCGCGCATCTCGGCGAGGACGGATCTCAGGAGCGCCGGCACGTCGAGATCCGCGAGGAGCACCGGGACGGCGCGCACCACGAGGTCGCGCGGCCCCGCGACGCCCACCTCGAAGCCCAGGTCGGCGAGGGCCGCCTTCGAGCGCTCCGCTTCCTCGACCTCCTCCGCCGTCGCGGGAAGCGCGACCGGCACGAGCAGGGGCTGCGAGGCGAGCGCGCGCGCGTCCAGGGCGCCCTTGAGCTTCTCGTACACGATGCGCTCGTGGGCCGCGTGCATGTCGACGATGACGAGCCCCGCGGCGTTCTGCGCCAGCACGTAGATGCCGTGCAGCTGCGCGAGCGCGTAGCCCAGCATCGGGGGACCGTCCGGCGTCGACGCGGCGGTGGGCGAAGCCCCCGAGCGGCGCTCGTCCGAAGCCGCCCCGGCAAAGAGCGCCTCGTAGCGGCCGGCGGGCTGCGCCACCGCGAGCGAGGACTGCGAGTACGCCTGCATCGCGCCGGGCGGCGGGGCACCGAGCGGCGAGGGCCGCGAACCGCCCGCGAGGGGCGCCGCGAGCGCACGCGACAGGGCATGGAAGACGAACTGGTGCACGGCGCCCGAGTCGCGGAAGCGAACCTCGCTCTTGGCCGGGTGCACGTTCACGTCGACGAGGCGTGGGTCCGTCTCGAGGAAGAGCACGTAGGCCGGGTGGCGGTCGTGGTGCAGCACGTCGGCGTAGGCCTCGCGGATCGCGTGCGCCACCACCTTGTCGCGCACGAAGCGGCCGTTCACGAACAGGTACTGCGCCTCGCGCGTGGCGCGCGTGAAGCCCGGCGCCGCGATGAACCCCGTGAGCGCGACCGGGGTGCCGCGCACCTCGACCTCGATGGCGGTGCCGGCGAAGTCCTCGCCCACCACGCCGCTCGCGCGGGCCCGCGCGGCCGAGGGCGCGAGGTGGGCGATGCGCCGGCCGTTGTGCGTGAGCGAGAAAGCCACCTGCGGACGCGACAGCGCGAGGCGCGCGAAGGCCTCGTCGCAGCGGGCGAACTCGGTGGCCTCGCTCTTCAGGAATTTCCTGCGCGCCGGGGTGTTGAAGTAGAGCTCGTCGACTTCCACGGTCGTGCCGGCGGCCAGCGCGGCCGGCTCGACCGGGCGGAGGGAGCCTCCCTCGCACGCGATGCGCCACGCGTGACGCTCGCCGGCGCGCCGGCTCGAGAGCGCGAGGCGCGAGCAGGCGGCGATGGAGGCGAGCGCCTCGCCGCGGAATCCCAGCGTGGCCGCACTCTCCAGGTCCTCCAGCGTCGCGATCTTGCTCGTCGCGAAACGCGCGAGGGCGAGCGGCAGGTCCTCGGCCGAGATGCCGCCGCCGTCATCCGCGACGCGGATGCGGCGCATGCCGCCTTCGACGAGGTCCACGGCGATCGACTGCGCGCCGGCGTCGAGGCTGTTCTCCACCAGTTCCTTGAGCGCGGACGCCGGGCGCTCGACCACCTCGCCGGCGGCGATCTGGTTCACGAGAAGGTCGGGCAGGGCGTGGATCAGGCCCATGGGCGGGCCCGGGCGTGCCGGGTGCGGGGAGTCACGGGGATTTTTTGCGCCGATAAATCAACGCAATGTTACACTTTCCCCGGTACCAGACGCGCCACCGATTGCCCCTTCGCCAGGCGCGCGCCCCGGAGTCGCATGCCCCCTCTCGAGCCGCACGCTCCCCTCGCCGGAGACGCCACGCCGGCCGCGAACACCGTTCGAGAGGAACAGGTTCGCCTGCTCTACCGCTTTTCCCTGGTGGGCTACCTCGCGACGCTGCTCGTCGTGTTCATCCTCGGGGCCATCCTCTGGGAACAGCTCGCGAGCACCGCCCTCTTCGCCTGGTTCGTGGCGATCGCGCTCATCACCATCGCGCGCTACGGGCTCTACAAATCCTTCGTCGCGCTCGATCCCCCACCCGCCGAGCTGCCGCGGTGGGAAACGCGATTCCTCGCCGGCACGCTCGCCGCGGGCCTCGCCTGGGCCCTGGTCGGCACGGTGCTGCTGCCCGACACCGCGCACCTGGCCGAGCGCTACAGCGTCGTGATGCTGGTCTCGCTCCTGATCACCGGCGCCGTCGGCTACTACGCGCCCCACCCCTACGCCTACAAGATCACCGCGTTCCTGGGGCTCGTGCCGGTGGCGCTGATGCTCGGCGGCTCGGGCGACCGGGCGCAGATGTTCCTCTCCGGGGCCATCCTCCTGCTCGCCGGCGTCCTGCCCTTCGTGCACGAAAAGGTGAACCGGGCCCTCGTCGACTCGCTCGCGCTGCGCCGCGAGCGGGCGGTGCTTTCGCTCGAACTCGACGACGAGCGCTCGCGCCTGCAGCAGGCGAACGAGGCCCTCGCCGACGAGATGCTCGGGCGCCTGAAGGCCCAGCAGGCGGAGCTCCTCGCCGCGCAGAAGCTGCGCATGCACGTGGAACGCACGCCGCTCGCGGTGATCGAGTGGGACCGCGAGCACCGCATCACCGACTGGAACCCGGCCGCCGAGGCGATCTTCGGGTTCACCGAGGACGACGCGCGCGGGCGCCTCGCCACCGAGCTCATCGTCGCCCCCGCGAGCCGAGAGGGCGTCATCGCGATGTGGCGCGAGCTCGAGACCACGCGCGACGGCACCAAGATCACCCTGGAAAACGTGACGCGCGCGGGCCGCGCCATCCACTGCGAGTGGTACAACACGCCGCTCGTGGATCCGGGCGGGCGCGTGGTGGGCTACGCGTCGCTCGTGCAGGACGTGACCGAGCGGCTCAACACCGAGCGCACGATCCACTACATGGCCCACCACGACGCGCTCACGGGCCTGCCCAACCGCCGCCTGATGCAGGACCGCCTGAACCAGGCGATCATGCATGCGCGCCGCAAGCAGCGCCATGTCGCGGTGCTCTTCATCGACCTGGACCGCTTCAAGCTCGTGAACGACACGCTCGGCCACGACAGCGGCGACTACGTGCTCAAGGACGTGGCGCGGCGCCTTTCCACGTGCGTTCGCGAGGTCGACACCGTCTCCCGCGAGGGCGGCGACGAGTTCGTGATCGTGCTGCCGGACCTGGAGAAGCCCGAGAGCGCGCGCATCGTCGCGGAGAAGATCCTGCGAGAGCTCGCGAAGCCCATGGACATCGGCGGCCAGGAAGTGCACGTCACGCCCTCGATCGGGATCAGCCACTACCCGAACGACGCGACCGACGTGAACCACCTGCTCAAGCACGCCGACACCGCGATGTACCAGGCGAAGGACGCCGGCCGCAACACCGTGCGCTTCTTCACCGGCGACTTGAACTTCCTCCTCGCCAAGCGGCTCGAGGTGGAGGTGCGGCTGCGCAAGGCCATCGAGAACGAGGAGTTCTTCCTGCGCTACCAGCCGCAGGTGGAGATCGCCACCGGCCGCGTCACGGGCATGGAGGCGCTCCTGCGCTGGAACGACCCGGAGCGCGGCGAGATCCTGCCCAAGGACTTCGTCTCCGTGGCCGAGGAGCTCGGTCTCATCGTGCAGCTGGGCGAGTGGGCGTTCCGCACGGCGTGCCGCCAGGTGCGCGTCTGGGCCGACGAGGGCATCGCCGACGTGACGGTGTCGGTGAACATCTCGCCGCGCCAGTTCATGTCGCGCCGCCTCGTGCCTTCGCTCCTTGCCATCGTGCGCGAGACGGGTGCCGACCCGTACCGCATCGAGCTCGAGATCACCGAGACGATGGTCATGCGCAACCTCGACCAGTCGATCGAGGTGCTGCGGCAGCTGCGCTCGGTCGGCATGCGCGTGTCGGTGGACGACTTCGGCGTGGGCTACTCGTCGCTCGGGCAGCTCGCCCGCCTGCCGGCCAACGGGCTCAAGATCGACCAGTCCTTCGTCTCGCAGGCCGTGGACGATCCCTCGAGCGGCTCGATCACCGAGGCCATCATCGCGATGGCCCGGCGCCTGAAGCTGCGCGTGACGGCCGAGGGCGTGGAGACGCGGGCTCAGCTCGAGTTCCTGCGCGCCAACCAGTGCGACGCCTTCCAGGGGTATCTCTTCTCGCGGCCGGTCACCGGGCTCGAGGCGACCGCGATGCTGCGCGCGCAGCAGGCGGGCCCGCGCGCGATCAGCGCCTAGTACAGCCGCACCGAAGTCGCGAACCGTCATTCCCGCGAAGGCGGGAATCCAGCCGAAGATGCTGCGCGCCTTGCGTGGATTCCCGCCTTCGCGGGAATGACGACTCTTGCAGGATGGCTCGGGATTTCCGTGTCGCAGTACTAGGGGTTCTGCGCGATCTTCGTCCGCGCCAGCGGCGGGTTCTGCGCGAGGTAGCGGCGGATGCCCATGAGCAGCGCGTTGGCCATCTTGTCCTGGTAGGACGAATCCTTCAGGCGCTTTTCCTCCTCGGGGTTCGAGATGAACGCCGTCTCGACGAGGATGGAGGGAATGTCCGGCGCCTTCAGCACCGCGAAGCCGGCCTGCTCGACCGCCTGCTTGTGCAGCGTGTTGACGTCGCCCAGGTGGCCCAGCACCGCCTTGCCGAGCTTGAGCGAATCGTTGATGGTCGCCGTCTGCGACAGGTCGAGGAGCGTCCTCGCGAGCACCGGGTCCTTCACGTCGAGGTTCACGCCGCCGATCAGGTCCGACTCGTTCTCGCGCTTGGCGAGCCAGCGGGCGGCGGTGGACGTCGCGCCGCGGTCCGACAGCGCGAATACCGACGAGCCGCGCGCGTGGGGCTGCACGAAGGCGTCGGCGTGGATGGAGACGAAGATGTCCGCCTGCACGCGCCGGGCCTTGTTGACGCGCTGCGCCAGGGGGATGAAGTAGTCACCGTCGCGCGTGAGGATGGCGCGCATGCCGGGCTCCAGGTCGATGCGCGCCTTCAGGCGCTTGGCGATGGCGAGCGTCACGTGCTTCTCGAGCGTGCCGCCGCGGCCTCGCGCGCCCGGGTCCTCGCCGCCGTGGCCCGCGTCGATCACGACGGTCACCATGCGCGTGACGCCGGGCTTCGCCTTGTCCGCGACCTTCGCGGCCGGCTTCTCGACGGCCTTTTCCGGCGCCTTCTCGGCGACCATCTCGGGCGGTTTCACCACGACGACCGGCAGTTCGGGCGCGGGGGCGGGGGGCTCCGGCGCGGCGGGCGGCTCGGTCACCGGCGCCTTCGCGATCTCGCCGATGGCGTCGGGCTTCAGCAGCGCGAGGAGCGGATCGCGCGGCTTCTCGGGGTAGATGTCGAGCACGAGCCGGTGCTTGTAGGCGCCCGCCGGCGCGAGGGCGAACACCTGCGGCTTCACGGCCGTCTTGAGGTCGAAGACGACGCGCACGACGTTCGGGCGGTTGCGCGCGACGCGCACCTGCTTGATGTACGGGTCGTCCTCGCGCACCTTCGAGACGAGGCCCTTCAGTTCGTCGTTGAGATCGACGCCCTCGAAGTCGACGACGAGGCGCGCCGGGTCGTGCACGAAGAAGTACTGGTGGCGTACGGGCTTCGCGGTCTCGAAGGTGACGCGCGTGTATTCCTCGGCGGGCCACACGCGCGAGGCGAGGATCGCCTCGGCGGCGGCGGCGATCGGGGCGGCGGCGAGACCGGCGAGAAGGACTAAGAAGGCAAGGAGGGCGCGAGCGAGTCGAGCAGCTTCCCGCCCACCGGCGAACCGGAGACGAGCGTCGCCAAGCGCCCCGCATCGACCACCGAGAGCGTGATCGCGAGATCCGCCGGCGGCAGGAATCCCGAGGCCCGCTCCGGCCACTCGATGAGGCACACGTTGCGCCCGTTGAAGACGTCCCGGAAGCCCGCTTCGATCCATTCTCGTGGGTCCTGGAACCTATAAAAATCAAAGTGATAGAAGTCTAACCTAGAAACTTCATAAACTTCAACCAACGCGTAGGTGGGGCTTTTGACGCTGCCGGCGTGGCCGAGCGCGCGAAGGAGCCCCCGCACCAGGGTCGTCTTGCCCGCGCCCAGTTCACCCGAGAGCGTGACGACGAGCCCGGGCGTGACGAGGGGCGCGAGCGCGGCGCCCAGGGCGAGCGTCGAGGATTCGTCGGCGAGGGGGAAGGTTTTCACGGGTCGGGCGGCAAGGAGGTTTACCATGCGGCGCATGCATGCGACTGCCCCGCCGCCGGGGTTATCCGAGCGCATCCGCGCGTGGGGCACCGAGCTGGGCTTCGGCGCCGTCGCGATCGCGGGCACCGATCTCGCGCCCGAGGAAGCGAGGCTTCTCGCGTGGCTCGCGCAGGGACGGCACGGCGACATGGATTATATGGCACGCCACGGAACCGCCCGCTCGCGTCCCGCCGAGCTCGTGCCGGGCACCGTGAGCGTCATCACCGTGCGGCTCGACTACTGGCCCGGCGCGGCGCGCGACGCGGTCGACCTGCTGGGTCGCCCGGAGCTCGGCTACGTCTCCCGCTACGCGACGGGGCGGGACTACCACAAGGTGATGCGCGCCCGGCTTCAGGATCTCGCGGACCGCATCACCGCGGAGATCGGCGAGTTCCCCCACCGCGTGTTCACCGACAGCGCGCCGGTGATGGAGGTGGCGCTCGCCGCCCGCGCCGGCCTGGGCTGGCGCGGCAAGCACACGCTCCTGCTCACGCGCGATGCCGGCTCGCTGTTCTTCCTGGGCGAGATCTACACCGGGATCGCGCTCGAGCCGGACGCTCCCGTGCCGGACCACTGCGGCTCGTGCAAGTCGTGCCTGGACGCCTGCCCCACCGGGGCCATCGTCGCCCCTTACGAACTCGACGCGCGCCGGTGCATCTCGTACCTCACCATCGAGCACCGGGGCCCGATCCCCGAGGACCTTCGCCCGATGATGGGCAACCGCATCTACGGCTGCGACGACTGCCAGCTCGTGTGCCCCTGG
>Ga0105090_10001207_pt1 | contig 13759 bp, 9 predicted proteins | sample PPLLak3March2015_FD_79110 | JGI IMG/M metagenome (GOLD analysis project Ga0105090, IMG submission 79110) | Freshwater sediment microbial communities from Prairie Pothole Lake near Jamestown, North Dakota, USA - PPLs Lake P7 Core (1) Depth... | ecosystem: Environmental > Aquatic > Freshwater >... | reverse complement strand
GGCAACCTAATGGCTACGTTGTTGGAAAAGATGAAATTCAATCAGAAAGGAATTTTTCTTTCGTCATCTATCCCAATCCTGTTACCAATCTGGCAATTATACAGGTTACTTCAAACAGCGAAATCAATGATGCAGAGATTGTCATTTGCGATATCTATGGAAGATTTGTAAAAAGTTTCAACAATATTAATTCAAGCAGATTTGAATTTGCGCCCGATGGGCTTAATGAGGGATTGTATTTCTGTAAATTTCTTGATAACCACAAAACAATTCTTGCAACAGAGAAATTTATGATTCAATAATTTACTGAGTAAATCTAACTTGTTAATTTCCTGATTTTGGTTTTAACTGTGCCTGTTTCACCTATTCTTATGACCATAATCAGAGATGAAAGCAGAAAATCAGGTCGGTATAGTTTTTTACTGAAATTGGAAACCTTGTTGTCCCTCATTTCAATATAATCAAACTGCTCTTTAATGTTCTGAATTTTTGCAAAATCCAATGCGACTTGCCAGGCGGCATCGCGAGCTATTTCAATTGAAAAGCTGGCTAAAGCCTCATCAAGTCTGCCGGCTAACCAATCGATGATCTTTAAGAGCGGCCAGATAGTAGCCAGATTTTTCTGGACAGTGTTGATCATGGACGATAAAATAGAATTTACTTTATAAAAATCGCTTTGTAGCTTGCCGATAGATTCACCAGGGCTAACTGTTGCAGCAGCGATACCTAAATCCAGACCGATATGCGCATTCATACCGAGAAAAAGGTGTTGAATCACTAAAGGGGGCCACGAATTTGTTGAACCGAAAGCAACTCGCCATGATGCGGTAACTGGTTCATGATCTTTATGTCTGTTGTAGGCTTCCAGAAACCTGTTTGCAAATACAACATCCAGCTTTTCTATGAGTTGATTGTTTTCAAAATAGCCTGCATTGATTTTGTTCCTTATTTCCTTGGTTACCCTTAAATATAAGCTTGCGAAATAACCTATCCGGTTATTATAATTAACTGCATCACTGACAATTTTTTCAAGGTGATCAACAACCTCATCAATGGTTTTTGGTAATATATACATGGTTTGTTTTGTTTTCAAAAGTAATTAAATGTGAGTTCACCTAATAATTAGTAACTTTGCCGCGGTAATTGATCAATTTTAAATGTCTTTTGCAGTTTTATTCTAAGGGTTGCTGCACTTGTCATTTTGAAAATAATAAGTATAAATTTATAAAATAATCATAGAAATAAAATGGCAAAATCTCAACAAACATGGAATAAAAAAGACAGAGAACAGAAAAAGCAAAAGAAAAAGAAAGCAAAAGAACAAAGAAAAGAAGAACGAAAAGCAAATGCTACTACCGCTGATTCGGAAAATATGATTGCATATGTTGATGAGTATGGAAATCTTACTTCAACTCCTCCGGATCCGGCAAAAAAGATAAAGATCAGTGCTGAAAATATTGTCATTAGTGTCCCAAAACGTGAAACCCTTGAAGCCACTGACGTAATTAGAAATGGAATCGTAACTTATTTTAATGATTCAAAAGGGTATGGATTTATCAGGGATACTGAAACTCAGGAAAGTATTTTTACACATATCAATGAACACATCGATTCGATTAAAGAAAACGATCGGGTTACCTTCCAGATTGAAAGGGGACAAAAAGGATTTAATGCAGTTAAGGTAAAACTAGCTACTTAATAATCCAGCAATAGTCCTGTAAAACAATTGTTTAAGGTTTTATTAATTTGAATACATTTGTCCTATAATTAATATTATGTTAAGTAATATTTTATAAATAAAGGAGAGAATTCTGGTCTTCCCTCCTTTGTTAGCTTTTTCTTATAGGTCCGATTTACTCCTCAAGTTTTGCATTTATTACTTTTAGCTTATCCAGCATGTTCAAACGAGTGTAAATTTCTTTGAGCGAAATCAAAGTACTTTTATCATTCGGCTGAAGTTCCTGAGCTCTTTCAAGATAAGGCAAGGAATTGCTCAAATACTCATCAGCTTCCTTTTTTAGCCTGTCATATTCTTTTTGTTCTGATAACGGGAGTTTATTTGCAATGTCGATCAATGCAGCCGCTTTATTAACATAAAGTGCACCCATGTTATAATTCGGATCGAAATAGTCAGGTTTTAATTCAACCGATTTTTTATAGGCGTCAGCAGCATTCATAAATGCCCCATCCCTCATCTCAGCGGGTCTCAGTGTATCATCAGCAATCTCATTATATTTAGCTCCGATGGCGAAAAATACTGTTGGATTGGTTTCATCAATTTTTGCAGCAAGCTTAAGATTCTCAAGAGCTTTTTCAGTTTGATTCTCTTTAAGATAGATGTTGGTTTCATTTAAAAGAATATTCAGATTATCAGGATATTTTTGCCTTCCCATGGCAAAATATTCCAATGCTTTATTAACGTCTTTATCCTGATTATAACAGATATTCCCAATAGAAGAATAAATGGATGGCTCAGGGTAATCCATCGCAATAAGTTTTTCAAGTGATTGCTTGGCCTTTCCATAATTCTGTCCCAGTTCGGCTGCCGAAGCAATGTAAAAAATGCAAGTGGTATCAATCCTCCCTGATTCTTCATAAATTTTAAATGCATTTTCGAAGGAATTGACAGCGGTGCCAAAATATACTATCGCCTGGGCAGTATCAATATTGCCCAGTGCAGTCATTCCCTTATTATATTTATTAGCTCCATCATTGAAATATCCATCACCTACAAGCGGCATGCGTTGCAGGATATCAAGTTTATATTCCTTTTTTGTGTCGAGTTCTAAAGCCTTATTGTATGCCTCATAAGCCTTATTTAATGCATCGCTGTCAAGATTTTTATAAACCGAATCCTGGCTCCTGCTAATATCAATATAAATGTTACCCCTGTAATACCAGGTTTTTGCATTTATCACTGCTTTTGGATTCTCTATCGCTTTATCAATGGACATTTTAGCTTTATCAAGCTTGCCTGCATTATGATAATTATAAGCGCTGACTACATCGGCTTGTGAGTAAACATAAATAAATGAAATCCAAAATGCTAAAACTAAGGTGACCTTTTTCATAATTATTGTTTTAAAATATTCGGGCAAAATTATTAATTAATACATATCTTGTATCAATCTGCAGGCCAAATTAAAATAATTTTTTAACTGCCAGAATCTCAGATTTAATTATACGTTCAAGTAAATTCTGTATGTTTCTATATATCTGTTGATTCGGATTTATTTTCTTCTTCCTGATTATTACTTGTATCAGTTTCAGGATTGCCTTCTACAATCATGTTTTCCTGCTCAGCCTGATTAGCTTCGTCCTCAACTTCAACCCTGGCCACCGATGCAATTGCATCTCCCTCTTTAATGTTAATGAGTCTTACACCTTGCGTTGCCCGACCCATCACCCTCAAATTAACAACCGCCATCCGAATGATTATGCCTGAACGATTGATGATCATAAGGTCATCATTGTCGGAAACATCCTTAATGGCAATTAAATTTCCTGTTTTTGATGTGATGTTTATTGTTTTAACACCCTTTCCCCCCCGATTGGTAACACGATAATCTTCAAGTTTCGATTTTTTACCATAACCATTCTCAGAAACTACCAGGATATCCTGGTCTATATTTTGCAGACATATCATGCCGATGACTTCATCTTGTTCGTTGGATAGCTTTAAACCCCTGACTCCCGAGGCATTTCGTCCCATGGGTCTCACGGTTTTTTCATTGAACCGAATGGCCCTGCCTGATTTCAATGCCATTATAATTTCGTTTTGACCATTGGTGAGCCTGGCTTCCAGCAGATTATCCCCTTCCCTGATATTGATGGCAATAATACCGTTTAACCTGGGCCTGGAATAAGCTTCGAGTGATGTTTTCTTTATGGTTCCCTTCTTGCTGCAGAGGATAATATAATTGTTTTCTACATATTCTTTATTCGTCAAATCCTTTACATTAATAAAAGCCCTGACTTTATCTCCCTGTTCAATGTTGATCATGTTCTGGATAGCCCTGCCTTTCGAGTTTTTCGTGCCTTCGGGTATTTCGTAAACACGCAACCAATAGCATTTCCCTCTTTCAGTAAAAAAGAGCATATAGTTATGATTACTGGCAATATACAGGTGTTCAAGGAAATCTTCGTCCCTGATATCGCTGCCACGGGCCCCTACTCCTCCCCTGTTTTGCCTTCTGTATTCGGTTAAGGGTGTCCGTTTGATATAGCCTAAATGAGAGATCGTAATCACCACCTCTTCGTCAGCTATAGTATCTGTTATGCTGAAATCTTTGGAAGTATATTCAATTTCTGTTCTTGTTTTATCCCCATATTTTTCTTTTATTTCTATAAGCTCATCCTTAATAATCCGCATTCTAAGCGCTTCATCAGCCAGAATTTCCTTGAGGCGCTCAATTAATTTAAGCAGTTCTGCATATTCTTCTTTTAATTTATCCTGTTCAAGTCCTGTGAGCTTTTGAAGACGCATATCCAGGATGGCTTTGGCTTGAATTTCGGTTAATTCAAATTGGCTCATCAACCCGTTCTTTGCTTCTTCAGGCGTCCTTGACGCCCTAATAAGGGCAATCACTTCATCAAGATGGTCCAATGCTTTTATCAGACCTTCAAGAATATGTGCTTTTTTTTGGGTTTCTGAAAGATCAAACTTTGTTTTCCTGATTAGTACTTCATGTCTGTGATCGACGTAATGTCTGATCATATCCTTCAAATTCAGCAGAATAGGCCTGCCCTTTACCAGGGCAATATTGTTTACACTAAAAGAATTTTGAAGTTGTGTAAATTGGTAAAGCTTGTTTAGAATAACATTGGGGATGACATCTTTCCTGAGTTCGTAAACAATGCGCAGGCCTTCCCTGTCTGACTCGTCCCTGATATCAGTAATCCCCTCGATCTTTTTTTCATTTACAAGGTCGGCAGTTTTTTTAATCATCTCTGCCTTATTTACCTGGTAAGGAATTGATGTTACAATTATTTTGGCTTTGCCATTGGCATCTTCTTCTATCGTAGCTTCCCCTCTTAACACAATCCTTCCCCTACCAGTCTCATAAGCGCTTTTTACGCCGTCATATCCATAGATTAATCCACCTGTAGGAAAATCAGGTGCTTTAATAAACTTCATTAATTCAGGAATGGTAATTTCCATGTTATCAATGTAGGCTACAATTCCATCAATAATTTCAGTAAGATTGTGTGGAGGCATATTGGTTGCCATCCCAACAGCAATTCCTGAAGCGCCATTGATTAAAAGGTTAGGAATTTTTGAAGGTAAAACAGTAGGCTCTTCCAAAGAATCGTCAAAGTTAAGCTGGAAATCAACGGTTTCTTTATTTATATCGGCCACCATTTCTTCAGCGATTTTCTTGAATCTTGCCTCAGTATATCGCATTGCAGCCGGGCTATCACCATCCATGGATCCAAAATTACCCTGCCCATCTACTAAAGGATATCGCAGCGACCATTCCTGAGCCATTCGGACCATTGCATCGTAAACAGATGTATCTCCATGAGGATGGTACTTACCCAAAACTTCTCCAACAATTCTGGCAGACTTTTTATATGGCCTATTAGAAAGTAAACCCAAATCAAGCATTCCAAAAAGGACTCTTCTGTGAACCGGCTTCAAACCGTCACGCACATCAGGCAGTGCTCGAGAAACAATAACTGACATCGCATAATCGATGTAAGCCGTCTTCATTTGGTTTTCTATGTTGACCTTAATTATTCTTTCTCCACTTTGAACGTTTTCCATTTCTTACAATATTCAATAACAATTAATTACGTATTAATCTAAAAAGTGACGAATGTAATCATTTTTGAGGTATTGAACCTTGAATTTTACCTATTATTATTACTAACATTTCTGTGTTAATAAAAACCATTTGCATGTCTTTTTTTCAGTATATTTGTAAATACATTTGAAAATGCCGTAAAAATGGCACTTCTAATGCACAATACAAGAATCGGAGCGGTTTTTGTCTGTGCAACTTTATCAATTTAAAACTGTTTATTGTTATGAACGTACAATCATGGTAATAAATATTTTGATGGTTCGTTTAAATTTTGAATAACAACTGATTATATAAAATGATGGAAGCTAAATTTTCACAACGCGTTAAAGATGTTTTATCTTATAGCCGCGAAGAGGCCATAAGGCTAGGCAACGATTATATCGGCCTCGAACATCTGCTGCTGGGAATTATTCGTGAAGGCGAGGGCATGGCTATTCAGATACTTACTTATTTTGGAGTCGACTTTTTGAAAATCAGAAAGGAAATTGAGTTGGCAATTGCAAATTCAGATTATAGTAAAATAAGAACTACTGATAATATTCCACTTATAAAACAAGCTGAAAGAGCTTTAAAAATAACCTATCTGGAGGCCAAACTTTTCAACAGTGATTTGATTGGCACTGAACACTTACTCCTGGCTATTCTGAAGGATAATGACAATATTGTTACCAAGGCCTTTCAAAATTACGGGGTCGACTATGATGCTGTAAAGGATGAGTTAAAAGCGATTATTTCGAATACTGACGGAGGCATGAAAATGGATCCAAAGGATGAATTGCCGGGAGGTACAGCTGATGATGATCCCGAAGAAGCAACCCCGAATTTTGGGGGTAATATTAAGAAGATTTCCGATTCAAAATCTAAAACACCGGTTCTTGATAATTTTGGCAGGGATATTACCAAATATGCTGAAGAAGGTCGTCTTGACCCCATTGTTGGAAGAGCCCGTGAATTAGAGCGGATCGCTCAGATTTTAAGCCGTCGTAAAAAGAATAACCCCATCCTCATCGGAGAGCCGGGCGTTGGTAAATCAGCTATTGCCGAAGGACTTGCTTTAAGAATTGTTCAACGAAAAGTATCAAGAGCCCTGTTTAATAAAAAAATTGTAACACTTGACCTTGCATCTCTGGTTGCGGGTACTAAATACCGCGGACAGTTTGAAGAAAGAATGAAGGCTGTTTTGAATGAACTGGAAAAGAATCCTGACATCATTCTTTTCATTGATGAAATTCATACCATTGTTGGCGCTGGTAACGCTTCCGGTTCGCTGGATGCATCAAATATGTTTAAACCGGCTCTTTCCCGTGGTGATATCCAATGCATTGGGGCTACCACTCTTAATGAATACCGTCAATATATTGAAAAAGATGGTGCACTGGAGCGGAGGTTTCAAAAAGTTCTTGTGGATCCTACTTCTCCCGAAGAAACTTATGAAATTCTCAACAATATCAAGGAAAAATATGAAGATCATCACCTCGTAACCTACACACCAGAGGCTATCAGAGCATGTGTTAATCTAACCACCAGGTATATTTCAGACCGGTTTTTACCCGATAAGGCCATTGATGCGCTTGATGAAGCAGGATCAAGGGTTCACATTGCAAATATTCATGTACCGGTCGAAATCATCGACATTGAAAACAGAATTGAAGAGACAAAGCTGAACAAAACGAAAGCAATCAATAACCAGAAATTCGAGGAGGCTGCCAAATACAGAGACATAGAAAGGAAGCTTCAGGAGGATCTGGAACGTGAAAAAAAGAAATGGGAAGAAGATTCCAAAATTAACCGTGAGGAAGTTACTGAAGAAAACGTTGCTGAAGTTATTGCAATGATGACCGGGGTTCCGGTGCAACGGATTGCTCAGAATGAAAGTGATCGACTGATCAACATGGAAAAGGACCTTGAAGGCTCGGTGATTGGTCAGCCGGATGCTATTAAAAAGGTAGTTAAAGCCATTCGCCGAAACCGCGCAGGACTTAAAGATCCCAACAAACCGATCGGAACATTTATCTTTTTAGGTCCTACCGGGGTTGGTAAAACGCATCTTGCCAAGGTGCTTGCTAAGTATTTGTTCGATTCCGAAGATGCTCTTGTACGGGTTGACATGAGTGAATACATGGAAAAATTTGCTGTATCAAGGCTTGTTGGCGCTCCTCCAGGTTATGTGGGATATGAAGAGGGCGGTCAACTGACGGAAAAAGTCAGGAGAAAACCTTACTCTATCATTTTGCTGGATGAGATAGAAAAAGCACATCCTGATATATTTCACCTTTTGCTTCAGGTGCTTGATGACGGAGTTCTGACGGACAGTTTCGGGCGAAGGGTCGATTTCAAAAACTCTATTGTTATTATGACCTCAAACATTGGTTCCAGACAATTAAAAGATTTCGGACAGGGTGTTGGATTTAATACGGGTGCTAAAAAATCCAATAAAAATGACTTTGCGCGAGGGGTCATCGAAAATGCCCTTAAAAAAGCATTTGCTCCCGAATTTCTTAACAGGATTGACGATGTTGTCATTTTTGATCCGCTTCAAAGAGAGGACATTCATAAGATCATCGATATAGAATTAAGTTATTTATATAACCGCGTAAAAGGCCTCGGATACCAGATGGATGTTACAGAAAAGGCTAAGGATTTTATTGTAGATAAAGGATGGGATGAACAATATGGCGCAAGGCCCTTAAAGAGAGCAATTCAGAAATACATTGAAGATCCGTTGGCTGAAGAGATGATTAAAACGAAACTGGGAGAAGGTGATAAGATACTAGTTGATCATAAAGATGAAGAAAGTGAACTAATAATTCAAATGGTAAAACTTAAAAAAGAAGTAGTAAAATCCAAATAATTCGAAGCCTGTCGCACCTGACAGGCTTTTTTATTTTATCAGTTCATGAAGTGTAACATTCGCCTGGTTCATGTATCTGATCATTGCAGAAAATCCATTTTCATAAAAGTAAACTGAAGTTTCATTTCCATCTATGTAATAGTGCATGGCATCATTCCTCGGAATTACACCACATTTATCCATTAATGATTTGGAAACCGATTGAATATTGCCTTCTGTCAAATCATCAATCAGATACTCTCCCATCACAAACGACTCGAAGATAAAAAAGAACACCGCTTTAACAGGAATACCAAGAATGCTTTTGTTATAACCATAAGCCCGCAATTCCTGATTCTTAATGTTAAATGCATTAAAACAATCGGGCTTACCATATTTTTCAATTATTTCCTGAAGGGAAGTATAGTACGGAATACCTTCAAAGAGAAGAATCATTTCGGATGGGTAATGGTCAACATTATTTTTTTTAGCATTACCTAACCTTAGATAAGGCATGATATCGTCCTTAAAGCAATAGGGAAACGGGCTTTTATTTGCATATTTCTTGAATTGCTTAACATATTTGTAACTATATTTACCATGCTTTATGCTGATCAGGCGGAGCCTAACCTGTTTCCTGAAAAAGATGATGAAAACGATTACTACAGCCAAAACTCCAAGAAAATATATCACAACAGATTCCATGGATTGTCCATTTTTTTCAAACATTCAAATTTATCAATATTTTTATAATTTTAGCGCCGAATTAACAAATACCTGAACTGGATGGAAAAAGCAAAATTAATAAAAGGCGGCGAATTTCTGATTAAAGAAACGGAAGCCGGAACTATTTTTATACCTGAAGAATTTAATGAAGAGCAAAAAATGATTGCCCAAACCTGTGAGGACTTTCTCGAAGCGGAGGTTTATCCTATACTTGACAGAATAGATACCCAGGAAGAAGGTTTGATGCGAAGCCTTATTCACAAATCAGGCGAACTTGGATTGCTTGGAATTTCGGTGCCCGAAAAATACCAGGGATTTGAGCAGTCGTTTGCGACTTCAATGCTGGCAAGTGAAGCGATGGGATCAGGCTATTCTTTTTCCGTTGCATATTCAGCCCACACCGGAATCGGCACGCTGCCAATTGTTTATTATGGAAGTGATGAGCAGAAAGACCGATACTTACCAAAACTGGCTTCGGGTGAATGGGCTGCTGCCTATTGTTTAACAGAACCCAATGCAGGGTCTGATGCCAACGCTGGAAAATCAAGAGCAGTGCTTTCTTCAGATGGAAAGCATTATATCCTGAACGGCCAGAAAATGTGGATCACCAATGGCGGATTTGCAGACGTGCTTACGGTTTTTGCTAAAATCGATACCGACAGGGTACATAGCGCATTTATTGTTGAAAGAGCCCTGGAAGGTGTGGTTATCAATCCTGAAGAGAAAAAGATGGGTATTAAAGGTTCTTCCACTGTTCAGATATTTTTTAATGATGTTAAAGTACCGGTCGAAAACCTGCTCGGAAAAAGAGGACAGGGCTTCAGAATTGCACTGAATATCCTGCACATGGGAAGGATCAAGCTGGGTGGAACAGTGTTGGGTGCTGCAAAAAGAGCCATTACTCAATCGGTGAACTATGCAAACGAGCGTAAACAGTTTGGTGTTCAAATATCAAGTTTTGGAGCCATTAAGTATAAGCTTGCCGAGCAGGTGATCAAAACATGGGTGACAGAATCGGCTGTTTACCGCGTGAGCAAGAACATTGACGACATGATAAAAATCATGATCGACGAAGGAACAGATAAACCGACTGCTACCATCGAAGGGATTGCCGTTTATGCCATTGAAGCAGCCCTGCTTAAAGTTTTCGGTTCTGAAGCATTGAATTATGTAGTTGATGAAGCAGTTCAAATATTCGGCGGAATGGGTTTCTCAGCTGAGACTGATGTGGACCGCGCTTACCGCGATTCCAGGATCAACAGGATATTTGAAGGAACCAATGAAATTAACCGGCTGCTTGTTTCCGACACAACCGTTAAAAAAGCTTTAAAAACCGGATTTGATGTGGTGAGGTATGCCAATGCCATCATCCGGAATCTCGAAACGGAAGAGGAAGCAACCGTTCCTGCTAACGATTACTTTGCTGAAAAACGGCATTATGTAAAGAAGTTTAAAAAAACCGCGCTTTTCCTGTTGGGATCTCTGTCAGATAAATTCCAACGCGATTTTCTTAACGAACAGGAAATCCTGTTTAACATTTCCGATGTGATCATGATGGTCTATGGCGCTGAATCTGCCATGCTGAGGGCTGAAAAATTATCCTCGATTAAAGGATTTGAAGCTACAAGTCTTTACAGGGATATACTGGATGTTTATGTTTATGATTCAGCCTGTCACATAAATAAGAGCGCTCATGATGCAGTTAATTCATTCTTTACCGGCGAAGAACAGAAGGTGATGTCCGAAAGGATTGATGTGTTTACCAAAGTAGCGCCGGTGAACATTAAGGAAGCCCGTCGCAGGATTGCTAATAAGCTGATAGAGGAAAACCGGTATTGTTTTTAAATAAAGTACTTAGATTGACTAAAGTGAACTAAAATACTTAAAGTGTCAAAAAAGCCTGGAAAAGAATAGTTTCCGGGCTTTTTTGTTTCAGAATGTTGAATATGCTAAGGATTTATTTTAAAATTCTGTAACAAGTTAAAAATTTGGGGTTATGCGAGTTTGCTAGCTATTATAAATTGGAATTTGTATAATTCCCTTCAAGATAAGAATCTATAAAACCTATAAAATATTTTGCATTGTTTGGATAATTTTTTTTAACGTATTCGTCTCGCTTTATCTTATGCAATTTGGTTGGAAACTCTTTAAGTAAAATAGATATAGCTATTTGGGATAATTCTTCCCAACCCTTCATCCAACTTGGTGTTTCATTTATAAATGTTTTCTTAACACTTTCAAGTGTTTTATCAGAAATAGTTTTAGCTTTTTGATTGAATTGTTTGTCCATTTCCATCCTCTGATTGTCTAGCTTAAGTTTTAATCTTTTTTCAAAGTCTTCAATATCGAAAATAGATTTATATTTTTCAAAGTCTGCAATAATTTTACTTTGTCCATTTATAAGTTCTGTCAAGCTTTTTACAGTCTTGTCCATTGTTTCTAATTTAGAGGACTGATACTTGTATGTCAGAATGTAAGCAATGGCACAAAATGCGGTTACTAAGATTTGTATATAAAGCGCAAACTCACTCATTATTTAGATTTTATAATTTGTCTTCATTATTTGGTACATGAAAATATTATTTTGATGGAAATTAATTAGTAATAATTCCCATTTTTTTTAAGTGAAAAAAGCACTTAGCAGTTATTGCCGCATCAATTTTAGCATTATGAGTTTCCAAATTTGTTTCAGTTTTTATATCTACATGAAAACAATGAAAATATAGTTCTTCTAGCGATGGCCATTTATAATCTCTTCCCGAATACCCTGTAATCTTGCAAAAATTAGTTCCATAAAGCATTGTGCAAATTTTCCTTTTGTTGACAATTATTCTTTCAAAGCCATTCCTGATCATATCGCTTTCCGTAATTCGCCAATCAAAATCGACATTATGAGCTACCATGTATTTCGACATTTTAATAGCATTTTCAAATTCAAAATAAACTTCTTTTGGTTCTTTCCCTAATGCCTCTGTCTTACTATTGCTTATTCTATGAATTCTTATTGCCTCAATTGGTATCGGCTTTTGTTGTTTTAATATGTGAGTATTACTTTCAATTAAATATCCTTCCTTATCAAATAATAACCACGCAATTTGAACAACGTAAGGCCAATTATCAGAACCGTCAGGTGTACCATTTTTATATTTTGGAAGTCCAGTTGTTTCAATATCGAAGATTAAATAATGACCAATCTTTGTTTCAGATTGTTGAAAAGATAAATCTACAGGAGTATTTTTAATTTTTAGAGAACTTGGTGTATAATCACTTCTTGAATTAGTTATTTTAAATACGAAAATTACTATTCCTATGATTATTACAATAGCCACAAAAAATCCCATAAAAATGTTTTTAAAGTTTAAAAAAACCTTCTATGATTGCTAAATTAAATAGTACACTGATAATTTTTGATAATTCATTCCTCCTCTCTCCGGGCTCCCCAACACTATCATATAGCTTCCTTCGACGGTTGCATTTGAATTGTTCACCATCAGAAAGGTGTTGCTTTCTGCGCCAAGCTCTGATGCCCATACTTCGGTTTCCATGCCGGGATCAACATACTATTCTTTCAATATTGCTTTTGAAATAACCACGCGCTGCACCTGGTTAGTCCCTTCGTAAATCTGGCAGAGCTTGGCGTCGCGCATCATTTTTTCGACATGAAACTCCCTTGAATATCCGTCGCCACCCATGGCCTGAACAGCATCGGTGGTCACTTCCATTCCGATGTCGGATGCATAGAGCTTCGACATGGCCGAAAGCTTATTCAGTTTCTTCTTATCAAAATCATAAGCCCAGGCGGCATACCAGGTAAGTATCCTGGCGGTTTCAATTTTGGTAGCCATATCCGCCAGCATAAATCCAATAGCTTGATTTGCGGCTATGGGTTGACCGAACTGTCGCCTGTTTTTTGTCCAGTCTTTTGCAATTTCATAAGCTGCTCTTGCATTCCCAACACTTAAAGCGGCAACACCGGTGCGGGTCCGGTCGAAGGTTTTCATGGCAATTAAAAATCCGTGTCCCTCCTCCCCTATTTTATTTGCAACGGGTATCTCCACATTGGTGAAAATAATTTCATTTTGAACCGATGCCTTTTGTCCCATTTTCTGTAACCTGGGCTTAAACTCAATGCCCGGCGAATCAGACGGGACTAAGAATGCAGTCAGGCTTCTTGAACCTTTTTCAGGATCAACCTGGGCAAAAACAGTCAAAAAAGTGGAAACTTCCGCATTGGTAATAAACCGTTTATGGCCGTTCAATATATATTTATCGCCATGCTTTATAGCATTCGATTTTATTCCCTGCACATCTGAACCAGCATTAGGCTCAGTAAGGCAATAAGCTGCCACTCCTTTTACTTCATTGATAAGCCCGAAATATTTTTTCTTCTGTTCAT
>Ga0105090_10001206_pt1 | contig 13765 bp, 12 predicted proteins | sample PPLLak3March2015_FD_79110 | JGI IMG/M metagenome (GOLD analysis project Ga0105090, IMG submission 79110) | Freshwater sediment microbial communities from Prairie Pothole Lake near Jamestown, North Dakota, USA - PPLs Lake P7 Core (1) Depth... | ecosystem: Environmental > Aquatic > Freshwater >... | reverse complement strand
GGACAGCTGCTCGAACGCGATCCATGTGTCGGGTGCGACCGCGCGCATCTGCGGCAGGAAGCCCTGCGCGTGCGCCTCGACGTCGCGCAGGAACGCGTCGGGGTCGTCGAACGGCAGGTGGCGCAGCTCGAAGTCGAACTGGCAGTCGCGCGGCACGATGTTGAGCGCGGTTCCGCCGCGGATCGTGCCGACGTGCGCGGTCGTGTACGCCACGTCGTAGGCGGCGTCGCGCGCGCCGGCATCGCGGAACTCGCGCGCGCGCTGCGCGACGTAGGCGACGATCTGGCAGGCGATCTCGACCGCGTTGACGCCGTGCGGGGTGAGCGAGCTGTGTGCTTCGAAGCCGCGCACGCGGCAGCGCCAGCTCTTCTTGCCCTTGTGCGCGAGCACCAGCTCCATGCCGGTCGGCTCGCCGACGATGCAGCCCATCGGCGTGACGCCGCGCGCCACGACGTCCGCGATCAGCCGGCGCACGCCGATGCAGCCCACTTCCTCGTCGTAGGACAGCGAGAAGTGCAGCGGGCGCTGCAAGCCGCGCCGCTGGAACTCGGGCACGAGTGCGAGCGCGGTCGCGGCGAAGCTCTTCATGTCCGTGACGCCGCGGCCGACCACACGGTCGCCGATCGGAGTGGCGACGAACGGGTCGGTGTCCCAGGGCTGGCCGTCGACGGGCACGACGTCGGTGTGGCCGGAGAGCACGATGCCGCCGGTGTTCGCGTTGCCGTCGCGCGCGGGCAGCGTCGCCCACAGGTTGGCCTTGCGGCGTTCGTCGTCGTAGGTGTAGGTCGACTCGACGCCGAAGCCCGCGAGGTAGTCGCGTACGAAGTCGAGCAGCGCGAGGTTCGAGTCGCGGCTCGTCGTGTCGAAGGCGACCAGGTCGCGGATCATCGGCCAGGCGACGAGCGCGTCCACGCTCGCAGGCATGGCGGGCGTGGCGGCGGGGCGAAGCAAGGTTGCGGCGTCGGGCGCGTTCATCGCCGACCTCTACGGGAATGCGGAGACGGCAGCCAGCATAGCACCGGGAGGCGCGGCGAACGCCAATGGTGAAGCGCAATGGCGCCGCCTGGCAGCGCGGGGCCGCGAGCGGTTATCCTTGCGGCGTTACGTGTTCAACGCCACGAGACTGCGCATGCTCCCACCCCTTCGTCCGTTGCTCGCCGCGCTGGCGGCCATGGCCACGCTTCCCGCCGCCGCTCAGACCGAGCTGCCGCTCGAGCGCATCAAGCTCCCGCCGGGCTTCGCGATCGAACTCGTGGCGCGCGTGGACGGCGCGCGGGCGATGGCTTTCGGCAGCGGCGGCACGCTGTTCGTGGGGACGCGCGGCGGCAGCGTGCACGCGGTCACGCTGCAGGACGGCGGCGCGGCGCGCGTGCGCACGATCGCCCGCGGCCTGCGCGATCCATCGGGGGTCGCCTTCCGCGACGGCGCGCTCTACGTCTCCGCGGTGAGCCGCATCCTGCGCCTGCCCGACATCGAGCGCCGGCTCGACGACCCGCCCGCGCCGGTCCTCGTCACCGACCGCTATCCCGGCGATGCGCACCACGGCCGCAAGTTCATCGCGTTCGGGCCGGACGGCAAGCTCTACGTGCCCATCGGCGCGCCCTGCAACGTCTGCGAGTCGAAGGACGACAGGCACTCGGTGATCACGCGCATCAACGCCGACGGCAGCGGCTACGAGGTGGTCGCGCGCGGCGTCCGCAACACGGTGGGCTTCGACTTCCACCCGGTCACCGGCGAGCTGTGGTTCACCGACAACGGCCGCGATTGGCTGGGCGACGACGAGCCGCCATGCGAGCTCAACCGCCTGGCGAAGCAGGGCGCGCACTTCGGGTTTCCCTATTGCCACGGCGTCGCGCTGCTCGACCCGCAGCACGGCACGGGACGCTCGTGCAGCGAGTTCGTGCCGCCGGTGCAGCCGCTGGGCGCGCACGTCGCGCCGCTGGGAATGCGCTTCTACACCGGAACGCAGTTCCCGCCTGCGTTCCGCGGCCAGGTGTTCATCGCCGAGCACGGCTCGTGGAACCGCATCAGCAAGGTCGGCTACCGCGTGAGCCTGGTGCGGATCGACGCCGCCGGCAAGGCGCTGTCCTACGAGCCGTTCGCGCACGGCTGGCTCGACGGCGAGCGCGCGTGGGGCCGGCCGGCGGACGTCGCGGTGGGTCCCGACGGGGCCCTGTACGTTTCCGACGACGCTGCCGGCGCGATCTATCGCATCCGTTACCGCGCCGGCTGAACGACGCGGCGAAGGCGCGTCGAGCCTCCGCCGTTTCGCCGAGGGATCTCAGTAAGGACGGTGGACGTGGCCGCCGCGGACGTGGACCGCGTGACCTTGGGGGCGGTAGCCCCAAGCCCCGGCGTACCCGTAGGGACGGGCGACCGGGTAGGGCGCGGGCACGACAACTGGCGCGTAGTGCGCCCGGTAGGGCCGGTAGTACGGAACGGGAGGCGCCGCGACCACGCGTGCCGGCGCGTAGTACGCGCCGTAGTACCCGCTGGAGTAGCTCCCGTGCGGGGCGCCGTAGTTGCCGGCGGTGAAGCCGTAGCCGGGGCCGCCGACGGTGACGGCGAATCCGACGCCGTGGGCCGACGCGGAGGGAGTGTGGGTCGCGGCGGCGACGAGCGCGAAGGCGCCGGCGAGCGCGGCAATGCGGGAGTTGAGCTTCATGGTTCGACCTCCTGTCGCCTGGCCCGGCACCTGCTCGGCGCGGGCCTTCTGCGGCAATGAACGGCGCGGGCGCTGCGACGGTTGACGGTCCCGCGCCCTGTTACAAAGCGCAATAGTTGGCTTATGCTTGCCCGGCTCTCACCCCGTCCGTCCACCGGAGACACCGCCGCATGACGCATCCCTCCTCCTTCAGGCACCTGGCTGCGCTCGCTGCCATCGCCGCCTTCCCGGCGCTCGCCGCCAACCTCACCATCGGACTCGGCACCGACGTCACGTCGATCGACCCGCACTTCCACAACCTGACGCCGAACAACAATGTCGCGCAGCATCTGTACGGCTACCTGGTTGGCCGCAACGAGAAGTCGCAGCCGGAGCCGGGGCTCGCCACCGAGTGGAAGGTCGTCGATCCGCTGACCTGGGAGTTCAAGCTGCGCCGCGGGGTCAAGTTCCACGACGGCAGCGACTTCACCGCGGCCGACGTCGTGGCGTCGATCGACCGTGTGCCGAAGGTGCCGAAGAGCCCGTCGCCGTTCACGGCGTTCACGAGGCAGATCCAGAAGATCGACGTCGTCGACCCGTACACGATCCGCTTCCGCACCGCCACGCCGTACCCGCTGATGCCTTCCGATCTCCAGCAGGTGGCGATCATCAACAAGGCGCACGCCGGCGCGTCGACCGAGGACTTCAACAGCGGCAAGGCGGCGATCGGCACCGGGCCCTACAAGCTCGCGCGCTACGTGAAGAGCGACCGCGTCGAGTTCGTCCGCAACGACGCGTGGTGGGGCGGGAAGACGCCGTGGGAGAAGGTGACGCTGCGCATCCTGCCGCAGGACGCGCCGCGCGTGGCCGCGCTGCTGTCCGGCGACGTGCACGTGATCGAGAACGTGCCCACCGCGGACGTCGCCATGCTGCGCACGAACAAGCAGCTGACCATGTACCGCACCGTCGCCGACCGGCTGATCTACCTGCACCTCGACAGCGACCGCGACGCGTCGCCGATGGTGACCGACCGCTCCGGCGCGCCGCTGGCGCGCAACCCGCTCAAGGATCCGCGCGTGCGCAAGGCCATGTCCAAGCTCATCAACCGCCCGGCCATCGTCGGCAAGGTGATGGAGGGCGAGGCGATCATGGCCGGCCAGCTCGTGCCGGACTTCCTGTTCGGCGCAACGAGGAATCTGCAGGTCGAGAAGTTCGACCCGGAGGGCGCGAAGAAGCTGCTCGCCGAGGCCGGCTGGGCCGAGGGCTTCGGGCTCACCATCCACACGCCGAACAACCGCTACGTCAACGACGAGCAGGTCGCGCAGGCGGTCGCGCAGATGCTCTCGCGCGGCGGCATTCCCACGAAGGTCGTGGCGATGCCCTCGGCCACCTACTTCACGCAGGCGACCGACCTCAAGTTCAGCCTGATGCTGCTCGGCTGGGGCACCGGCACCGGCGAGGCGTCCTCGTCGCTCAAGGCGCTGCTGATGACGTTCAACCGCGACCGCGGCTTCGGCACCGCGAACCGGGGGCGCTACAGCAACAGCAAGGTTGACGCGCTGACCGAGGACGCGCTCATGACCGTCGACGACGTCAAGCGCGAGGCCTACCTGCAGCGCGCCACGGAGATCGCCGTCAACGACACCGGCGTGATCCCGCTGCATTTCCAGGTCAACCTGTGGGCGACCCGCGACGGCATCGTCTACCAGCCGCGCACCGACGAGCAGACCTTGGCGCACAAGATGAAGCCGCGCGGGTGAGGCCGCACGTCCGAGGGCGCAGGCCCTCGGACGCGCGGCGGGGCGAGGGGTCAGCGCGCCCCATCCGGCGTACTGCACTCCCTTCCCCCCGCCCTCGCAGGTCAGGCACCGCCGATGTGGGCGAAGATTGGCGCGAGCGTGCCGCCCGCGCGGCCGCGCGTCAGCGGCAGCTGGTGCCGGAGCAGACGAACCCGTCCATGTGCAGGAACGTGCAGTGCCCCGGGTCGCCTGTGGGCATAGGCGCACCCGGGGGCAGGAGGAACGTGCGGGAGTGCGCGCCCGCGAGCCCGGGCGGCAGCTCGAACGGCTCGAGCACGACGTAGACGCTATCGCTGAACGCGTGCCAATGCCGCCTCCGGGCGAATTCGGCCTGGGGCACGCCGGCTGCCGCGGCGGCCCCCGCGAGCCAGGCCGAGCGCTCGCGTTCCGTCGCGAGGCGAATGCGCTTGCGCTCGACGAGCCAGGCGACACCCTTGAGCCCCCCGGGCATGACGTCGGGGCCGAGCGCGACGTCCTTCAGCTTGACGTTCTCCGCGAAGGCGACGGTTCCCTGCACGTTCCCCACCGCGAAGTGCTCACTGCCCTTCTTGTTCTGGAACGTCGAGATGCGCCGGCCGAAGAGTTCCTTGACGCGGCGGTCCGCCCGAGTGAACTCGCCCGACGCCTTGTCCCTCGCGGCGAAGTGCGGGCACGCGTTGGGCCCGTCCTCGCGCGAGTAGCGGGTGACCGGAACGCTCGCGGGCAGGCCGATGACGGCCTGGCGGGACGCCCCCGTGGCCAGCACGCCGGCGATGCGCGCGGACTCGGTGCGCCCGACCCGCCAGACGATCGGATCCTCGCCCATCAGCACCAGCACGACGGGCTTGGGCGTGTCGCCGACCACCACGTCCTCCTGCGCGACGTCGCGCCCGCTCTTGTCGATGGCCACATCGAGCGGCAGCGAGCCGCGTCCCACGCCGATCGCCACGACGTCGAAGTCCGCGGGCAGCCCGGCGATGCCGCAGGGATCCTCGCGCGGTGCCTGCGCGGCCTCGGGTGTCGTGTGGTTGTAGAGGAGTCGATTGGCCGGATGGGTGGCGACGATCGCCGCGAGCACGTTCCTGAACGCGGCCGCGTCCACCCCTTCCTGGGGCCCCATGGCGAACAACATGCGCGAGTCGTCGAGGAATACGTAGGCGATCGCGACGCGCTCGCCGTGCGCGTCGCCGGTCCCGCGCAGCACGGCCACCTTCCTTCCGCCAGCCTCGACGAACTCGCGCGACATCGCGCCGCTCGTGGACGACTCCCCGGCGATGCCCGCGATCATCGCCTGAATCTCGTCAGGCGCGGCGCCGCCGAACCGGATCGCGAGGAACAGCGTGTGGCGGCCTGGCCGGAAGCGGATCTCGTTGCGGCCACCCTCGAAGACGTCCGACAGCGGCACGCCCTCCGGGATCACGGCCGTCATCTGCATGAGCTCCTTCCCGAGCACCCGCGCGCGCAGGCCGAAGCCGGGGTGGTAGCCTTGCGGTGGCTCGATCCGGAGCGAGTCGAACAGCCACTGCCGGACGATGGCCGGGTCCTTGGTGAACTCGTAGGGGTCGAAGATGTTGAGCGCCTTCGCCACCGAAGCCACCTGGCTGACCACGGGCGCGACGTTGCGCTCGTAGAAGCGGTAGGCGTAGACGAACGCGACCGTGCCCCCGATGGCGAGGACGACGAGAAGGAGGCTCAGCTTGACGCCGCCGCGTGCCCTACCGACAGGACGCACCATGCCCCGACCCTCCCGCGAGCGCAGCGACGCGCTGCGAGCGACTTGCCGCCCGCGTGGGCGGCACGAGGGCGAGATGTTCCGGCACGCTGAGGCCGCGCCGCGCCCGCAGCCGACGTACGGTGCCGCAGGAAGGTCCGATGGCGTGCACTTTGTGCCACAGGCGCGCGTCGACCCGTCGTGCCGGCGGCCGCGCCGGTCCCTGGCGCCGCTCGTCGCGGCCGCCTGATTGCGAGGTCATCGATGAACGCTCCCATGTCCCATTGGCCGGCGATCACGACGCCGGCGCAGCACTTCGTCGGCAACGCGTGGCTTGCGCCGGCAAGCGGCGCCGCGCTGCCCGTCATCGATCCCTCCGACGGCCAGCCGTTCGCGGGCATCGCGCGCGGCAACGCTGCCGACGTCGACACCGCTGTGCGCGCGGCGCGCGCGGCGTTCGATGGCGCGTGGGGGCGAACTTCGCCGGCGGACAAGGGACGCGCGCTGGCGCGACTCGCGCAGGCGATCGCGGCACACGCCGAGGAACTGGCGCTGGTCGAGGGGCGCGACTGCGGCAAGCCACTCAAGCAGGCGCGCGCCGATGCAGCGGCGTGTGCGCGCTACTTCGAGTTCTACGCCGGCGCCTGTGACAAGCTGCATGGCGAGACTATTCCCTATCCCGAGGGCTACACGGTCCTCACGTGGCGCGAGCCGCACGGCGTGACGGGCCACGTGATCCCGTGGAACTACCCGATGCAGATCTTCGGGCGCTCGGTCGGCGCGGCGCTCGCCGCTGGCAACGCGTGTGTGGTGAAGCCCGCCGAAGACGCTTGCCTGTCGCTGCTGCGCATCGCGCAGCTGGCGCGCGAAGCCGGGCTGCCGCCGGGCGCGCTCAACGTCGTCACCGGGCTCGGCACGGAGGCGGGCGCAGCGCTGGCCGCGCATCCGGGCATCGCGCACCTGTCGTTCACCGGCTCTCCTGCGACCGGCAGCGTGGTCGCGCGCGCGTGCGCCGATCGGCATTGCCCCGTGACGCTGGAGCTCGGCGGCAAGGGACCGCAGGTCGTGTTCGCCGACGCCGATGTCGACGCCGCGCTGCCGGCGATCGTCAATGCGATCGTGCAGAACGCGGGACAGACCTGCAGCGCGGGGTCGCGGCTGCTCGTCGAGCGAGCACTCTACGAGCCGCTGCTCGCCCGGCTCGCCGAACGCTTCGCCGCGCTGCGCGCGGGACCGGCGTTCGCCGACCTCGACTGCGGCCCGCTGATACGCGCCTCGCAGCGCGACCGCGTGCAGGGCTTCCTCGACCTCGCGCGGCGCGACGGCATCGCGGTCGCCGCGCGCGGACGCGTCGTCGAGGACTCGCCGAGCACCGGGTACTACGTCGCGCCCACGCTGCTGCGCGACGTACCGGCCGCGCACCGCGTCGCGTGCGAAGAGGTGTTCGGGCCGGTGCTCGCCGCGATGCCGTTCGACGACGAGGCGGACGCAGTCCGTCTCGCCAACGGCACCGACTTTGGTCTCGTCGCTGGAGTGTGGACGCGCGACGGCGCCCGGCAGCTGCGCATGGCGCGCGCGCTCGCCTCGGGCCAGGTGTTCGTCAACAACTACGGCGCGGGCGGCGGCGTTGAGCTGCCGTTCGGCGGAGTGCGCCACTCGGGTCACGGCCGCGAGAAGGGCTTCGAGGCGCTGTACGGCTTCACCGCGCTCAAGACCGTCGTGCTGCGGCACGGCTGACGTCTCGCTTGCTGCTGCATTGCAGCATGCCATGGCGGCGATGCCGCATCGCACATTGCGCGTGAGCGGCGTATGCTGATCCTCCGGGGCCAAGCGCCGACGGCGCGCCACAACGAGATAGGCCTATGATGCAGCCGCGCATCTACTCCAACGCATTCGCCGACCTCGACACATTTGTCGCGGCGAACTTCGGCCAGGTCCTCGACGCCGACGCCGGGCCATGGCTCGGGCAGGCTGCTCTGCTTGCCGAGACGCACGACGCATTGGTGTCCTTGCCCGCAGGCTGGGAGGATGCGGTCAACGCGGCGCTCGACCCGTACTAGCGCGGTGGCCGTGACGGCGCTTGCGTCGGGCCTGCGGCCCTGCGAATTGCGCGAGGGTTGAAAACCGGCAGCACGCGCATTTGCGCGGCGGGACTTCGTGGTTACACTTGTGGGTTCCGCAATCCGGCTTCCCGCCATGACCACCAAGACCCTCCGCCAGAGCGGCACGCGCCGCGTCGCCAAGCCCGCGCCGCGCAAATCCTCGAACGCGCGCGAAACACGCGCCGGGGACATCGCGCCCGCCCGCACGCCCGTGACGATCGAGCGCTTCGCGGTGCGCGAAGCGGTCGACTCCGCGCAGGGCTCCAAGCTCGAGGCCGTGCGCGACATGCTCGCGCGCGCCGCGCCCGGCAACGCGGCCGGCCTCGCCGAGGCGATGCGCGCGATCATGGCCGGCGCCTCGCCCGACGATGCGATCGCGCTGCGCAACGCGCTGATCGACGCACCCGAGGCGGCGTTCGCACGGCTGCCCGACAACCCGGACGAGGAGCTTTCGCCCGACTGGCGCAGCGGCGCGTATCCCTACCGCAACCTGCTGTCGCGCAAGAGCTACGAGAGGCAGAAGTACCGGCTGCAGGTCGAGCTGCTGAAGCTGCAGGCCTGGGTCAAGGAGACCGGCCAGCGCGTCATCATCCTCTTCGAGGGCCGCGACGCGGCCGGCAAGGGCGGCACGATCAAGCGCTTCATGGAGCACTTGAACCCCCGCGGCGCGCGCGTGGTCGCGCTGGAGAAGCCCTCCGACATGGAGCGCGGGCAGTGGTACTTCCAGCGCTACGTGCAGCACCTGCCGACCGCCGGCGAGATCGTCATGTTCGACCGCTCCTGGTACAACCGCGCCGGGGTGGAGCGCGTGATGGGCTTCTGCAGCAGCGACGAGTACGTCGAGTTCATGCGCCAGGCGCCGGAGTTCGAGCGCAACCTGGTGAAAAGCGGCACGCACCTCGTCAAGTACTGGTACTCGGTGTCGCGCAAGGAGCAGCGCCGTCGTTTCAAGGAGCGCGAGACGCATCCGCTCAAGCACTGGAAGCTCTCCCCGATCGACATGGCCTCGCTCGACAAGTGGGACGAGTACACGAAGGCGAAGGAGGCGATGTTCTTCCACACGGACACCGCCGATGCGCCGTGGACCGTGATCAAGTCCGACTGCAAGAAACGCGCGCGGCTCAATGCGATGCGCTACCTGCTGCACAAGATGCCGTACACGAACAAGGACCTCGACCTGATTGGCGCGGTCGACCCGCTGCTCGTCGGCCGCGCGCACCTGGTCTACGAGCGCGGCGAGCGCAGCACGGGAGCGTTGCTTTGAGCGTGACCGCCGGCGCGTCGACGTCCGGTCGACTCGCGGGGCGGGTGGCGCTCGTCACCGGCGCGGGCTCGGGCTTCGGCCAGGGCATCGCCGAGCGCTTCGCGCGCGAGGGCGCGGCGGTCGCCGTCAACGACCTCGACGGCGCCGCCGCGCGGCGCGTGGCGGAGGCCATCTTCGCCTCGGGCGGGCGAGCCAGCGCGATCGCCGGCGACGTGTCGCGCGACGCCGACGTCGCGGCGATGGTGCGCCACGCGCTCGACGCGTTCGGCGACCTCCACGTCGTCGTCAACAACGCCGGCACGACGCATCGCAACCAGCCGATGCTCGACGTCGCCGAGGACGAGTTCGACCGCATCTACGCGGTGAACGTGAAGAGCCTCTACCTCACCGCGAAGCACGCCGTGCCGCACTTCCGCCGCAAGCGCGACGGCGTGTTCATCACGATCGCGTCGACCGCCGGCGTGCGGCCACGGCCGGGGCTCACCTGGTACAACGGCAGCAAGGGCGCGGCCATCGTGACTTCGCGCTCGATGGCGGCCGAGCTGGCCCCGGACAACATCCGCGTCAACGTGATCAATCCGGTGGCCGGCGAGACGAGCATGCTCGCGAGGTTCATGGGCGAGGACACGCCCGAGCGGCGCGCGAAGTTCGTCTCCACGATCCCGCTCGGGCGCTTCTCGCAACCCTCCGACATCGCCACCGCGGCGGTGTTCTTCGCCTCGGCGGAGGCCTCGTTCGTCACCGGCGCGTGCCTCGAGGTGGACGGCGGGCGCTGCGTGTGAAGTCGCCGGCGCGAGGTTGCGCCAAGTCAAGGAAGCAGATTGACGCCAGATTCGGCGGCGCGGATATTGATTTTCTGTTCTCTTTTGCAGCCACGAGGAAAACCTCATGCGCCTCATCTCTACCCTGTTGTTCACCGCGGCCGCCCTTGGCGCCGGCGCCACGCTGGCCCAGACCGCTGCGCCGGCCAAGCCGGCAGCCCCGGCGGCCACGGTCAAGGCCATCCAGCCCGGTCTGCTCGAAGTGTCCGGCCCCCGCGTGAATGAAGTCGTTGCCGCCGGCATCCAGAAGATCACCGCCGTCCCCGGCAAGGGCAACCGCTCGATCCAGGTCCAATCGCCGTGGGGCGCCAGCCGATTCGACTGGCCGAAGGACGTGAAGCCCGTGGCGTTCACGATCGAAACCGGCAAGCCCAAGGGCTCGGCCACGATCACCGCACCCGGATTCACCGATGCGAACAAGGCCGACTACAAGGCGGCGATCGACGCCGTCGTGCCGGTCGCCATTTCCAAGACGAACGACAACAAGATGATGAAGACGAACAAGCCCTGAGGTAGCGATCAGCTGCACCGGGTGCCCGAGGGCCTCCGGCTTCCGCCGGGGGCCTTCGTCTTTCCGGGAGCCCGGCGTCACCCCGGCGCAAGCGCCTTGCGCATCACCGCTCCGGCGAGTTCGGTGCAGGCCGCCTGGAGCGGCGAGGAAGGCCGCTGCGAGGAAACGGCGATGGCGAGCGCGCTGCGCAGCGCCGGCTCGACGATGGGCCGGGCGACGAGCTTTCGCCGCGACACTCCCTGGTCCAGCGCGCGAGGGCTCAGGATCGCGTAACCGAGCCCCGCGGCGACCAGTTCGACGATCGCGCTGACCGCGTCGATCTCCAGCGCGACGTTCGCGCGCAGGCCCATGGCGGCGAGGCGCGACTCGACGAGCATGCGGATCGCGTGCGGCCGGCTGGGGATGATCAGCGGGTAGGCGGGGAGGTCGCGCAGTCTCACGTTGCGCGAGGCGTCCTTGCGCCGGCGCGGGCCGATCAGGCACAGGTCCTCGTCGAGCACCGGCTCGAAGTCGAGCGCCGGGGAGGGCGCCGGGTTGTAGACGAGGCCGACGTCGGCGCGACCGACGACCACCCACTCGACGATCGTCGACGACAATCCCTCGACTATGCTCACCGTCGCGCGCGGGAAGCGCTGGCGGAACGCCAGCACCAGCGGTGCGGCTGCGAGCCGCGCCAGCGTCGGCGGCAGGCCGATCGTCACGTGGCCGACGGGCGCGCCCTTCACCTCCTCGAGCTCGAGCCGCGCGCGCTCGACCTGCTGCACGATGCCGCGCGCGTGCGCCAGAAGGCGCTTGCCTGCCTCGGTGGGCACGGCCCCGCGGCCGTTGCGCAGCAGCAGGTTCTGCCGCAACTCCACCTCGAGGCTGCGCACCTGGCGCGACAGCGCCGGCTGCGCGATGCCGAGCAGGCGCGCGGCGCGGCTGAAGCCACCGGTGTCGGCTACCGCGATGAAGTACTGCAACTGCCGCAGGTCCATCGGCACCTCCATGCCGCACCAGCATAGCTGATAGTGTAGCGATAGCGGTTCCGTACCGAGTCCGGCCGGGCGCACACTGCGCGCGTCCATGGCGCTGACCGCCCGCACCTACACCTCGAGGCCCGTGAGCTCGCCGATCCGGATCGTGTCGTCGATGGCCACGCGCCAGGTGCTGGCCGAACTGGTCGCCGCGTTCAGCGAGCGCGGCTTGCGTAGCGTCGAACTCGAGTCGATCGGCGGAGTCGACGCCGCGAAGCGCGTGCGCGCCGGCGAGCCGTTCGACGTGGTCGTGCTTGCCTCCGACGCGATCGACCAGCTGATGGCCGAGGGGTGGATTGTCGCCGGCAGCCGCGTGGACCTCGCGCGCTCTCCCGTCGCGGTCGCCGTGCGCGCCGGCGCACCGCGGCCGGACATCGGCACCGAGGCGGCGGTCCGGCGCGCGGTGCTCGCCGCGCGCGGTGTCGGCTACTCGACGGGGCCGAGCGGCGTCCACCTCGCGACGCTGTTCGAGCGTTGGGGCGTCGCGCGGGCGAGCGGTACGCGCATCGTCCAGGCGCCGCCCGGCCGGCCCGTGGGCGCGATGGTGGCCGAAGGGGAGGTCGAACTCGGCTTCCAGCAGCTCGCCGAGCTCGTGCACGCCGCCGGCGTGGACGTGCTCGGCCCGCTGCCGGACCCCATCCAGCTCGTCACGACGTTCGCCGGCGGCGTGGCGGCGTCGTCGACGAGCCGCGACGACGCTCGCGAGCTGCTCGCCTGGCTGGCGTCGCCCGACGCGGCGTCCGCGAAATGGCGCCACGGCATGGAGGCGACATGACGGCGCGGTTCAGGCAGGCACGGACACGGCGGGGACGAAGCCATGCCGTGTTGGCATAACTGCTAGTCAAGCCATAGCGCTATTCAATTAGACCACGTGCGGCGCACACTGGGCGGCAGCAGCTGGCGGTGCCGGACGCGATGCGGTCCGAACCGCATGGAGGAGGCAACATGGGTGGGTTCGGCAACACGGGGGTCGTGGTGCGCAACGTCGCGCGGGCGGACACCGCGGCCGTCGAGCGGCTGGGCCGCTACGGCGTGGCGACGATCCACGAGGCGCAGGGGCGCAGCGGGCTTCTGAAGCCGACCATCCGTCCGGCATGGCCCGGCGCGAGCGTGTGCGGCACCGCGGTGACCGTGCTGGCGCAGCCGGGCGACAACTGGATGCTGCACGTCGTGGCGGAGATGCTTCGTCCGGGCGACGTCGTCGTCGTCGCATGTACCGTGGACAACGAGGATGGGATGTTCGGCGAACTGCTCGCCACGTCCTACGTCGCGCGCGGCGGGCGAGGGCTGGTCATCGACGCCGGCGTGCGCGACGTGCGCGCGTTGCACGAGATGAAATTCCCCGTCTGGTCGCGCGCGATCAACGCGCGCGGCACGGTGAAGGCCACGCTCGGCGCGGTGAACGTGCCGGTCGTGTGCGCCGGCATGCTGGTGGAACCGGGCGATGCGATCGTCGCCGACGACGACGGCGTGGTCGTGGTGGCGAAGGACCGCGTCGCGGAGGTAGCAGCGGCGGCCGAGGCGCGTGAGCGGAAGGAGGATGCCACGCGCGCGCGGCTCGCGAAGGGCGAGCTCGGGCTCGACATCTACGGCATGCGCGAGGCGCTCGCGAAGGCCGGCCTCAGGTACCTCGACTGAAATGAGGGTCAGACTCCCATTTCCGCCGCACGCGCCCGAAATGAGGGTCAGACTCCAATTTCCGTCGCCCGGGACTGAAATGAGGGTCAGACTCCAGTTTCCGTCCCCCCGAGCCCGCTGTTGCTCCCGGGAAGTTGGAGTCTGACCCGCACTCTCGGGCGAAACTGGAGTCTGACCCTCATTTCCAGATGGATGCCGACTGGCTCTGCTTTCACCCCAACCCGACGCGGCCGCGGTATGTCCCGCCGCCGGGCGCGGTCGACGCGCACTGCCACGTCTT
>Ga0105090_10001204_pt1 | contig 13771 bp, 12 predicted proteins | sample PPLLak3March2015_FD_79110 | JGI IMG/M metagenome (GOLD analysis project Ga0105090, IMG submission 79110) | Freshwater sediment microbial communities from Prairie Pothole Lake near Jamestown, North Dakota, USA - PPLs Lake P7 Core (1) Depth... | ecosystem: Environmental > Aquatic > Freshwater >... | reverse complement strand
CCGCGCGGGCACAATCCCCGCCCCGCGATTTCGAGGGGGCGCTGCGCGCGCGGATGGCGGCCGGTCGCGCGGCGGTCATCGCCGAGATCAAGAAGGCGAGTCCCAGCCGCGGCATCCTGCGCGCCGACTTCGATCCGCCCGCGATCGCCGCGAGCTACGAGCAAGGCGGCGCGGCGTGCCTGTCCGTGCTGACCGACCGGCACTACTTCCAGGGCGCGCCCGGATTCCTGACGGCGGCCCGCGCCGCCTGTGCATTGCCGGTGCTGCGCAAGGACTTCATCGTCGACGAGTATCAGGTCGCGGAGGCGCGCGGGATGGGCGCCGATGCGATCCTGCTGATCGTCGCGGCGCTTGGCGATGCGCGGCTGGCGGCGCTCGAGACCTGCGCGCGGGATTTCGGCATGGCGGTGCTGGTCGAGGTGCACGACGGCGCCGAACTGGATCGGGCGCTGCCGCTCGCCACACCGCTCGTCGGCATCAACAACCGCAATCTGCGCACCTTCGACGTGTCGCTCGCGTCCACGTTCGATCTCCTCCCACGCGTTCCCGCCGGGAAGCTCGTCGTGACCGAAAGCGGGATCCTCGCGCCGGCCGATGTGGCGGCGATGCGCGCGCGCGGGGTGGAGGCGTTCCTTGTCGGCGAGGCGTTCATGCGTGCCGCCGATCCCGGCGCGGCGCTGGCGGCCCTCTTCGCAGATTCGGGGTCAGATACGTGACATTCGCGGCGTGGTGGTGCAGGGGCGGGGTGAGACCGTGAATGTTACGTATCTGACCCCGAAGCCGGTGCTATCATGCCCCGCGACCAACGGGGAGTGCCATCGTGTCGGCCATCGCCGCCGAAAACGTCAGCAAGCACTGGACGACTGTCGACGGCGAAGTGCGCGCGGTCGACCGGCTGTCGTTCGCCTTCGACGAGGGGACGCTCAACGTGCTGCTCGGCCCGTCGGGCTGCGGCAAGTCGACCACGCTGCGCCTCATCGCCGGCCTCGAGCCGGCGGACGGGGGCCGCATCTTCATCGCCGGGCGCGACGTCACCGATCTGCCGCCGGCGCAGCGCAACATCGCGATGGTGTTCCAGAGCTACGCGCTGTTTCCACACCTTCCGGTCGCCGAGAACATCGTGTTCGGGCTCAGGGTCCGCAAAGTTTCGCCAGCGGACATCGCGCGCCGCCTGAAGCGCGTGGCGGACCTGCTGGGGCTCTCCGAACTGCTCGAGCGCAAGCCGTCGCAGCTCTCCGGCGGCCAGCAGCAGCGGGTCGCGCTGGGCCGCGCGATCATCAACGAGGCGCCGGTCTGCCTGATGGACGAGCCCCTGTCCAATCTCGACGCGCAGCTGCGGCAGGACATGCGCGCCGAGCTCCGTCACCTGCAGCGACAGCTCGGAATCACGATGGTCTACGTGACGCACGACCAGGTCGAGGCGATGTCGATGGCCGATCGGGTCGTGCTGCTCAACCGGGGAAAGATCGAGCAGAACGCGACTCCCGTCGAGCTCTATGATCGTCCCGCCAATACGTTCGTCGCGCGTTTCATCGGCACGCCGCCGATGAACCTCCTGTCGCTCGCGGCGGGCAGCGACGGGGCCGTGATCGCCGGCACCACGGGTCCTGCCGTCGCTGCGGCGGATTGCGCCGGGCTCACGCTCGGCGTACGGCCGGAGCACATCGCGCTCGGCTTTCAGCGCGGCATTCCCGCGGCGGTGGCCGCGATCGAGTATCTGGGCGCGGATTCGCTGGTGACGTGCCGGATGGGCGCGGCGACGCTCCCCGTCCGTGTTCCCGGCAGCGTCGGACCCGCCCAGGGCGACGCGGTGCGATTGTCGTGGCCCCCCGGTGCGCAGCACCGCTTCGAGCAGGACGGCGGCCGGCGCGCGGACCCCCTTCCGCTCGAGACGGCGACGCTGTTCGCGTAGATCCGATTTTCATTCCAGCAGAGGAGGAAGCCATGATCCAGAAAACCATCCGGCATGTGTTCGCGCCCATTGCCGCCGCACTTGCCCTGGCGGGGCTGCCGCCCGTCGCGCAGGCACAGGCTCCGGTCGAAGTGTCGTTTTCCTATCCGGTCGCCGTCGGCGGACCGATCACGAAGATCATCGACGGCCTGGCCGCGGACTTCGAGAAGGAGAACCCGGGGATCAAGCTGAAGCCGATCTACACGGGCACCTACCAGGACTCGCTCACGAAGACGCTCACCGCCGTGAAGGGCGGCGATCCGCCGGTGACGGCGATCCTGCTGTCGACCGACATGTTCACGCTGATCGACGAGGACGCGATCATGCCTTTCGACGAGCTGGTCAAGACGCCGGACGACCAGGCCTGGCTCAAGAGCTTCTACCCCGCTTTCATGGAGAACAGCCAGACCGGCGGCAAGACCTGGGGCATCCCGTTCCAGCGCTCGACCATCGTGCTCTATTACAACAAGGAAGCCTTCAAGGAGGCGGGTCTCGACCCCAACCGGCCGCCGGCCACGTGGAAGGAGCAGGTCGAGTACGCGCAGAAGCTGACCAAGCGTGATGCGACGGGCAAGGTCACGCAGTGGGGCCTCCAGATACCGTCGTCAGGCTTCCCGTACTGGCTGTTCCAGGCGCTCGCGATCCAGGCGGGCACCAACCTGATGAACCCCGCCGGCACGCAGACGTATTACGACCGGCCGGAAGTGATCGAAGGGCTCACCTACTGGGTCGACCTCGTGAAGAAGCACAAAGTGCATCCGGAAGGCATCGTCAACTGGGGCACGACCCCGAAGGACTTCTTCGAGAAGACCGTCGCGATGATGTGGACGACGACCGGCAATCTGACCAACGTGCGCACGAACGCCAAGTTCGACTTCGGCGTTGCGATGCTGCCCGCGGGCAAGCAGCGCGGCAGCCCGACCGGCGGCGGCAATTTCTATCTGTTCAAGAAGGCGACGCCGGCCCAGCGCGACGCGGCGTTCAAGTTCGTCAAATGGGTAACCACGCCGCAGCGCGCGGCGCAGTGGGGTATCGACACCGGCTACGTCGCGGTGCGCGCCGACGCCTGGGAGACGCCGGCGATGAAGCAATACGTGGCGGGGTTCCCGGCCGCTGCCGTGGCGCGCGACCAGCTCCCGTTCGCCAAGGCCGAGCTGTCGACGCACGACAATCAGCGCGTGACGCAGGCGCTGAACGACGGACTGCAGGCCGCGCTGACCGGCACCAAGACGCCCGAGCAGGCGATGAAGGACGCGCAGCGCGAGGCGGAGCGCCTGCTGCGCTCGTACAAGTAGTGCGGAGCCCGCAATCGCCGCCGCGCTCGGCGGCAGACGGCCGAACGTCAGGCACCTGCCCCCGGACGCGCCGGGGGGCAGGACACGGCTGGTGACCCGCACCACGCAGTGGGTCTACGGCTGGCTGCTGCTGCTGCCCGCGGCGGCCCTGCTCGCGCTGTTCACGCACTACCCGGTGGTCGCCACGGCGTGGCACGGCCTCCTGTCCACGCCGAAGGGCGCGCGGCCGGCGGTGTGGGTCGGCCTCGACAACTACCGGCAGCTCGGCGCCGACCCGATCTTCTGGCAGGCGCTCGTCAACAACACCTGGTTCGCGCTGTGGACGATCCCGGCATCGATCGCGCTGTCGCTGCTGATGGCGGTGTGGATCAACGGCCGGATCGCCGGCCGCAGCTTCCTGCGTCTCGCGTACTTCACGCCGACGATCCTGCCGATGATCGCCGTGGCGAACATCTGGCTCTTTTTCTACACGCCCGAGTACGGGCTGCTCGAGCAGGTCCTGGGCGCCTTCGGCGCGCCGTCGCACAACTGGCTGGGGAGCAAGTCCACCGCACTGCCCGCGCTGATGGTCGTGACCGTCTGGAAGGAAGCGGGCTTCTTCATGATCTTCTACCTGGCTGCGCTGCAGTCGATGTCACCGCACCTCGCCGAGGCCGCGGCGATCGAGGGTGCGTCGCGGTGGTATTTCTTCCGCCGGGTCACGTTTCCGCTGCTGATGCCGACGACCCTGTTCGTGCTGGTCAACGCGGTGATCAACGCGTTCCGGATGGTCGACCATGTCGTCGTGATGACCCGCGGCGGCCCCGACAACGCGACGGCACTGCTCCTCTATTACATCTACGAGATCGGCTTCCGGTTCTGGGACTCCGCGTATGCCGCGGCACTGACCATGGTGTTGCTTGCGATTCTCGGGCTGCTCGCGCTCGCGCAGTTCTGGTTCCTCGAGCGGCGCGTCCACTACCAATGAGCGCGCCGGGCCGACCCAAGCGCGAATTGCTCCCCCTTGGGGGGACGGCGCGCAGCGCCAAGGGGGCGCACCAATGACCCACGTCTACGACACACGCGGGTTCGCGCGCAGCCTCGAGACCACGGGAGCATGGCTGCTCGGCGCGCTGTGGGTGCTGCCGCTGGTCTACGCGTTCTGGACGGCGTTCCATCCGGGCGAGTTCTCGACGCGCTTCGTGCTCTCCGCGCCGCTGACGCTGTCGAATTTCGTCAAGGCCTGGGAGGCGGCTCCGTTCGCGCGCTATTTCGTCAACACGATACTGCTCGTCACGATGGTGCTCGCGGCGCAGCTGGTGCTGGTGACGCTCGCCGCCTATGCGTTCGCCCGCTTCGAGTTTCCCGGGCGCAAAGTGCTGTTCGCGCTCGTCCTGGTGCAGCTGATGATCATGCCGGACGTGCTGATCGTGGAGAACTACCGGACGATGGCTGCGCTGGGGCTGAAAGACACGATCCTCGCCATCGGGCTGCCGTACATGGCGAGCGCCTTCGGGATCTTCCTCCTGCGGCAGACCTTCAAGACCGTGCCGCGGGAGCTCGACGAGGCGGCGCGGATCGAGGGCTGCGGACCGCTCGCGGTGCTGTGGAAGGTCTACGTGCCGCTGGCGCGGCCCGTGTATCTTGCCTACGCGCTCGTGAGCGTCAGCTACCACTGGAACAATTTCCTCTGGCCGCTCGTCATCACCAATTCGGTGGAGTCGCGGCCGCTGACCGTCGGCCTGCAGGTGTTCGCGTCGACCGACCAGGGCATCGACTGGTCGATCATCACGGCCGCGACGCTGCTGACGACGGCGCCGCTGCTGGTTGCGTTTCTTCTATTCCAGAGACAGTTTGTGCAGAGTTTCATGCGGGCGGGCATACGATGATACTGATCACCTGGAACGTGCAATGGTGCCGCGGCGTCGATGGCCGCGTCGATCCGGCGCGGATCGTCGCCGAGGCGAAGAAGCTCGCCGACTTCGATGTGCTCTGCCTGCAGGAAATCGCGGACAACTTTCCGGACCCGCGCCTCGCGGGCAGCGCGGGCGAAGACCAGTTCGCGACGCTCTCCGCGCTGCTGCCCGGTTTCACGGCCGTGGCGGGCGTTGCGGTCGACCACCCGGCGGAAGGCGGTCGCCGCCGCCGGTTCGGCAACCTGATCCTGTCGCGCCTGCCGGTGCGCCAGGCCTACCGGCACCTGCTGCCGTCGCCGATCGATCCGGGATTGAACGGGATGCCGCGGATCGCGGTCGAGGCGTGCGTGGCCGCGCCCTTCGGCGACGTGCGCGTGATCACCACGCATCTCGAGTACTACTCCGGCAAGCAGCGAGCGGCTCAGGTCGAAGCGCTGCGCGCGATCCACGCCGAGGGCCACGGCCACGCGCGCACGGGCGCGATCGTCGACACCAGCGGCGGGCCGTTCCACACCTACCTCCGGCCGGCGGCGACCATCGTCACCGGCGACTTCAATCTCGAGCCCGACGATTCGCTGCACGCGCGCATGGCCGCGCCGTTTCCCGACGGAACACCGCCGCTGTGCGACGCCTGGCAGGCGCGGCACCCCGGCGCGCCTCACCCCAGCACCTTCAAGATCTACGAGAAGGAAGCGCCCGGCGAGCCCGAGCTGCACTGCGATTTCATCTTCGTCAGCGCCGGACTGAGGTCGCGCATCGCGGACGTGCGGGTGGATCGCGATACGCAGGCGGCCGACCATCAGCCGGTCATTCTGACCCTCGCCTGAGCCGCGCCGGCGACGCTAGGCCCACGGCGGCTTGCCCGTCAGCGCGAGCCTCAGTCGCCGCAGCGGCAGCGCCAGCCACCAGCGCCAGCTCGCGCGGCGCGCGAGCTCGCGCTGCTGGATATCGATCTGCTCGTCGAAGCGCGCCCGTTCGGCGGCCTGGCGTTCGTCGCCGCGCCGGGCCGCCTCGTCGTGTTGACTGCGCAGGTTACGCATCTGCTCCGCCAGCAGGTTGCCTTGCCGGTGCGCGGCGTCGACGCCCCGCGTGACCTTCTCGTAATCGTGATAGATCCACTCGTCGCGATCGGCGAGGACGGAGACGGCCGGCACGACCCCGGCGATCGCCTCCGGGGCGTCGCTGGCGAGCACGATGAAGTACAGCGGCCGGGAATGGCCGGGTGAAGGCGCGTCGGCGGAGGTCTCGCCGACTTCGAATATCTCGCCGCGCGCCGCGCCCCGCTCGGGCCACACCACGGAGTAGAAGCTCGGCCGCTGCCCGTACCAGGCGCTGTGCGGGAAGCGGGGGTTGATCAGGGCGGCGAGTTCCTCACGATAGAGCTCGCGCACGTGAAACTCGTTCGGCACGCCGCGCTTGTCGGTGTACTCGACCTTGTTCGGGCACGACAGGACGAGGAGGCCGGCCGGCCGCAGCACGCGGCGCACTTCGTCGAGGAAGGGTTCCTGTGCCGCGATGTGCTCGAGCGTTTCGAACGAGACCACCGCGTCGAAGCTGGCGTCGGGAAACGGCAATGCCGCGCAGTCCGCCTGCCGGAACTCGAGATGGGGCACCGCTGCGTAACGGGCTCGCGCATGGTCAATCGCCGGTTGCGCAAGGTCCGCGCCGGTGACGCGCGCGGCGTGTCGGGCGAGGAGCGCGCTGCCGTAGCCCGTGCCGCAGGCGATGTCGAGCACGGCGCGGCCAGCCACGAGGGGCGCCGCGAAATGGTAGCGGTGCCAGTGTTCGTACCAGATCTCGCCCGGGACGCCGGGGATGAAACGCTCGCCAGTGAATGGAAGTTCGTCGCTCATGCTTCAGCTCGGCGCGCGTGCGCCGGACGTATTGCAGCACAATGCGGGATACGGACGCATCTTGCAAGACGCGCGCCATGGCGCTTGCGCGCGCCCGCCGCCGCGTGCATCGGCGGTGATCGCGCCGATCTCCGAAGGGACCGCTCCGGTAGAATGTCGCTCCTGCCTCGGGCTCGAATGCGTCGGCGAGAACGACCCAACAGCAACCTTGATGCCTTCATGAACGAGCACGCGGAGCGGGAGCTTCAGTTCGGCATCGACCGGCTGGTGACCAGCGGGGAGCGCATCTTCGGTTGGGGCTGGGTTGCGCATCCGGCGCACGCGATTGCGGCGATCACGCTCCTGTCCCGGGGTGACGGATGGGAAAGGCGATTGCCCGTCAGCTTCGGTCTCGCGCGTGGCGACGTGGACAAGGCCTTTCCAGGGCTGCGCAACGCGGGATCGGCGGGCTTCGTGGTGACGGGATACCTCCCGGGGAGTCCCGTCCGGAAGCTGGCACTGGAAATCCGGTTCGACGGCGAGGCCGGGGCAACGCTCGATATCACCCATGTGCTGGAGGTGCGCCAGGCCCGCCAGCGCAAGGTGCAGCGGTGGCTGTGGCTGACACGCTCCGTCTGGCGCCGCCTGCGGCGAGGCGACATTCACGGCTTGCTCACCCGGGCGAAGGCACAGAATTATTTTGCGCCAGCCCTCGACGATACGGATATCGCCGGGCAACTGCTGCCGCGTCTGGGCGCGGGGCGTGCCGTGGCCATCGTCTTCGACCACAACATGGGGGGCGGGGCGAATCAGTACCGGCAAGCCCTGATCGACGAGCGGCTCGCGGACGGTTTGGCCGTGCTGCTGTGCACCTACAACCTGCCGACGCTCGATTACCGGCTCACCCTGGTGCAGCCGGATGGCGAGGAGGAAATTTTCCGGGCGCCGTCGTTTCTGAGCGTGGAAGGGATTCTGGACAGTCCCCTCGTCGACGAGCTGTTCCTGAACAGCCCCGTTTCTTTCGACGAACCCCTGCATTTCGCCGAATGGCTGGCCACGATGCGGGCCAGGCATCCGCGGTTGCGCCTCACGGTCGCGGTGCATGACTATTTTGCGGTTTGTCCGTCGTTCGTGCTGCTGAACGCGGACGGGCGCTACTGCGGCATACCGGACCTTGCCGAGTGCGCGGCCTGTATGAAGCGCCATCAGGCCAGCTATGTGAGTCTGTCGCCGCCGACCGCAATCGGGCCCTGGCGCGCGGTGTGGGGCCGCTGCCTGCAGGCCGCCGACGAAGTGCGGTGCTTTTCCAATTCGACGCGGCAGCTGCTGCAGCGCGCGTTCCCGGACCTCGACGCGGCTCGCATCAGCGTCCTGCCCCATCGCGTCGATTACCTGCCTGCCCGCCTGCCCAGGCTCGATCATGCGGCCCCGCTGGTGGTCGGCATCATCGGCCAGATCAGCGCGCAGAAGGGCGCGCTGGTCGTCAAGGACCTGCTCGCGCAGCTCGGCCGCGACGATCCGGGGGCGAGGGTCGTGGTGATCGGGACGCTCGACCTCGCGCTCAAGTCCGATCGGCTGCGGGTGACGGGCACCTACCGGCACGAGGACCTGGTCGACCTGATCGAGGCCAACGGGATCAACGTGTTCTTCTTTCCTTCGATCTGCCCGGAGACGTTCTCCTATGTCACCGAGGAAATGATCCGGCTCGACGTCCCCATCGTCGCGTTCGATCTGGGCGCTCCCGGCGAGCGCTTGCGCGGCTACGGCAAGGCGCGCCTGTGCAGCGAGGTGAGCGCCGGTGCCGCGCTCGCGACGCTCGTTGCGTTCCATCGGGAGCTGGCGGCGAAGGCAATGCCGGTGGCGTAAGATGGGCGCGCTCCCATCGTCGAGAATATTCCGTGGCTGAGGTCCTGCACATCTTCACGAGCGCGGCGGTGAATTATCTGCCGAAGGTGCGCATCCTTTGCCGCTCGCTCCGGCAGCATCACCCCGAGGCCGTCATTCATCTCGCGCTGGCGGACGAGCGACCGCAGTGGCTGCGTGCCGAAGACGAGCCCTTCGATTCGATTCTCGGCATCGACGAGCTCGACATCCCCGACTGGAGGGCCTGGAGCTTCACCCATGGCATCGTGGAGCTGTCCACCGCGATCAAGCCGTTCGCGCTGAAGCGTCTGTTGCAGCTGCCCGATTGCCGGGCCGTGCTGTACTTCGATCCGGACATGGTGCTGTTTTCGCGGGTCGACGACATCCTGGCCACGCTGGAGGGCAGCAATCTGGCGCTGACGCCGCACCAGACGAAGCCCGAGGAGACACTCGACGCGATTGTCGACAACGAGGTCGCGAGCCTCAAGCACGGCATATTCAACCTCGGGTTCATCGGCGTCAGGAACACCGCGGAGGGCAGGCGTTTCGCGGATTGGTGGGCGCAGCGAACGTACCATCTGTGCCGGGCAGAGGTGGAGAACGGCCTGTTCACCGACCAGAAGTGGGTGAATTTCGCCCCGGTCTTTTTCGACGGCGTGGCGATCATCAAATCCTCCCGCCACAACGTCGCCACCTGGAACCTGACGACACGCCGCATGACCGGGGACTTCGAGCGCGGCTTTCGGGTCGACGACGAGCCGCTGGGCTTCTACCACTTCACCGGCTTCGACAGCGGAGCGCATCGGATCATGGCGATCAAGAATGCCTCGGCGAGTCCGGCGGTGCAGGAACTGATCGCTTGGTACGAGCGCGAGATAGCGGTCGCGGACCGCGATCCGATCAGCGAATGGCCGTGGGCGTTCGGTCGCTTCGCCGACGGGACTCCCATCGAAGCCGGGCACCGCTGGTTCTATCGCGAGAGCCCCGATCTGCGGCAGGCTTTTCCCGATCCCTACGAGGTGCCGAAGGAGCGGATGGGCTATCTCGGCTGGTGCAATTCCGAGGGGAGGCTGAGGTACCCGGACGTGTTCTCGGCGCACGGCGCGCGCCGGCCGCCTTTGGCGACGCGGCTGCGCGCGCGCGTTTCGTTCCCGGCGACGTTGCGCCTGTTCCTGCTGCTGCTGTCGCCCCGGAGCGGCAAGGCGCTGCGGGCACGGGTCGCGCGGGTGCTCCGGAGCGAAGGGCTGGGCGGGTTTGCCAGGCGGTTGCACGGGCGGCGCGGGTAGGGGCGGCTTTGATCGACGTCATCATCCCGGTCTACAGGGGCCTATTGCAGACGCGGCGCTGCATCGACAGCGTGCTGCGCGCGCAGCAGGCGACCCCCTTCGAGGTCGTGGCCGTCGACGATGCCAGCCCCGACCCCGAAATCTCCCGCCAGCTGCGGGAGCTGGCCGGGCAGGGGCGGATAACGCTGCTGGCAAACGAGAGCAATCTCGGATTCGTCCACTCGGTCAATCGCGGGATGGCGCTGCACCCCGAGCGCGACGTCGTGCTACTCAACAGCGACACCGAGGTGGCGAACGACTGGCTGGACCGTCTGCGGCGCTGCGCCTGCGGGCAGCCGGATGTCGGCACCGTGACGCCTTTCTCCAACAGCGCGACGATCTGTTCCTATCCGTTCGAGGGTTGGACGAAAGGCGTGCCTGGGACGCTGGGCCTTGCCGCGCTGGATCGTCTCTTCGCGACGGCCAATGCCGGGCGCACGGTGGAGCTGCCGACGGCCGTGGGTTTCTGCATGTACATCCGCCGCGCGTGCCTTGACCGGGTGGGATTGTTCGACGCCGGCCGCTTCGGCCGGGGCTACGGCGAGGAGAACGATTTCTGCATGCGCGCGGCCGGCGCGGGATGGCGCAGCGTGCTGGCCGGTGATGTATTCGTCTATCACGAGGGAGCGGTGAGCTTTTCCGAGGAGCGTTCTGTGCTGACGGAGAACGCGGGCAAAGCCCTGGCGGACCTGCACCCCGATTATGTCCGCAAAGTGCGTGAGTTCGTCGTGCGCGATCCCGCGAGCGCGTTGCGTTCGGCGGTGGACGGGGCGCGGATCGCGCTGGGGACGGACGAACTCCGGCAGTTAATGGTCGAGCGCATAGAGGAGCGGAGGCTGCTGAAGAACCGTTTGACGAAAGCCGAGCATTACGCCGAGGAGCGGGAGTCGCTGATTGCCGAACTGCGTGCGGGACTGGCCTTGGCGGAAACGCTGTTGGCCGAACGCGACGCCACGATCCTGGAACTCAGCGGCGAAATCGAGAGGCTGCGCTCCGGCCTGGGCCGTGCCGAAGCGCTTGCCTTCGCGCGGGCGCGCGAAATCGAGGAGCTGCACCGATCCTGGGTCTGGAAGTGCAGGGAATTCGTGCTGCGGATGAGGCCCGGGAGACGTCGCCCGTCGCGGACCTGAGGACCGCTGCCGGGTTGCCCGCAGCGCGCGGTTCCCGTATCGATCCGGAACGCGCTTGCCGACCTTCGTGGCCCACCCGGCGCCGCTGGAGCGCCCTGCCCGTTTTCCTCTATGCGGCAGGGGTGCCGTCCACGCCGCGCCGCCGGCGGAAGACCAGGTCCCGTACCCCGTGGCCGAGCTTCAGCCCACGGGCCTCGAACTTGGTCAGCGGCCGGTAGGAAGGCCGAGGCGCGAAGCCGGCAGCCGGATTCTCCAGCAGCGGCTCCGCGGCGAGCGTGGCGAGGATCTCCTGCGCGTATTCCTCCCAGTCCGTTGCGACATGGAGGCAGCCGCCGGCGGCGAGCCGCAGCGCGAGCTCGTGGACGAACACCGGCGTCAGGAGCCGTCGTTTGTGATGCCGTTTCTTGGGCCAAGGATCGGGGAAGAAGACGTGCACCCCGGCCAGCGATGCCGGAGGAATCATCGCGGCCACGACTTCGACGACATCGTGCTGGATCACGCGGACGTTGGCGAGACCGAGTTCGGCGACGCGCCTCAGCAGGCTGCCTACGCCCGGAGAGTGCACCTCGACGCCAAGGAAGTCGTCGGCCGGTCGCGCCAGTGCGATGGCTGCCGTCGTCTCGCCCATGCCGAAACCGATCTCGAGTACGCGCGGCGCGTGGCGGCCGAACCGGCGGTCGAAGTCGATCGGGGCGGGCGCGAACGGAATGCCGAACCGCGGCAGCAGCGCGTCGAGTGCGCGCCGCTGCGCGGGCGACATCCGCCCCTGGCGCAGCACGAAGCTGCGCACCGGGCGGTGCGCCGCGGACGGCGGCGGGAGCGTCTCGGCCGTCGCCGGGGCGGACCAGTCGCCGGGACGGCGCGGTGCGGGGCCCGGCACGTCAGGGCGCCTGCGCGCGGACCCAGTCGGTGTCGGTGAGACGCCGGGTTAGACGCGAACGCGCCTTTGCTCCGGCGACCGCATAGTCGATGGTGACGGACTCGGCATCGCGCCAGGTCGCGACGGCGTCGGACCAGCCCTCGCGCGGCCGCCACGTCAATTCCTTGCGCACGCCATCGCGCGTCACGCGCCACAAGGCAAGCTCGTTGCTGCAGTGGCCCGCACAGAAATCCGCGGTCACCAGGCGGGCCCGGTCCGGCGAGAGCTTCGGATCGGCCGGCAACTCCACCTTGCGCCCGGTCGCGCGCTGAAGCAGGGTGAACGTCGCGTCGTCGCCGTCCGTGACATAGAGCACGACGGCGTTGATCTCGCTCATGAAGTCCCACAGGCTGTAGGAGCGGCCACCGTTGATCGCGTCGGTGTCGGTGAACGTGGCGGTGCCGGACGGATAGAGCGAAACCTTGAGCGCCGACTGCTCCCGCAGCGCGAGGCTGGGCAGCCGCTGCAGCTGGACCCCCTCGACCAGGCGGCCGCAGTGCGCCGCGTCGTCAGCGTCGGCGCAAAGCTTAGTCAACTCCTCCACGGTCAGCGGAACGGCATGCGCGGCCATTGCCAGCAGCAGCACGGCGGCGAGCACGCCGCAAGCCTTGCGCCGGGCCGGTCTCGGGCCTGCCATCGGAATCAGGCGATCAAGCCGGAAGTCGGCGAGCTCGGGCTCGCCGCGTAGAGCTTGCGCGGCATCCGCCCGGCAAGGAAGGCCTCGCGTCCGGCTTCGACGGCGAGCTTCATCGCGCCTGCCATTCGCACCGGATCGCGCGCCGCGGCGATCGCGGTGTTCATCAGCACGCCGGCGCAGCCCAGCTCCATCGCGATCGCCGCATCCGAGGCCGTACCCACGCCCGCGTCGACCAGCACCGGCACCTTGGACGCCTCGATGATGAGCTTGAGATTCCAGGGATTGAGGATCCCCATCCCCGATCCGATCAGCGAGGCGAGGGGCATGATCGCGACGCAGCCGATCGCCTCGAGCTCGCGCGCGATGATGGGGTCGTCGGACGTGTAGACCAGAACCTCGAACCCGTCGCGGACGAGCGTCTGCGCGGCTTCGATCGTCGCGCGCACGTTCGGAAACAGGGTCTGCGGGTCGCCCAGCACCTCGAGCTTGACGAGCGTGTGGCCGTCGAGCAGCTCGCGTGCGAGCTGCAGCGTGCGCACGGCATCGTCGGCCGTATAGCAGCCTGCGGTGTTGGGCAGATAGGTGAACTCCGACGGCGGCAGCGCGTCGAGGAGCGATGGCGCATGCGGATCCTGGCCGATGTTCGTCCGGCGGATCGCCACGGTGACGATCTGCGCCCCCGAGGCGACGACCGCCGCGCGGGTCTCGGCGAAATCCCGGTACTTGCCGGTGCCGACGAGCAGGCGCGAGTGATAGGCGCGGCCGGCGATGACCAACGGATCGACCGGGGCGGACTGCGGCGTGTGCGGAGCATGCATCGCGGCGATTTTACTCCGGTCCCGGGCAAACGCCGAGCGCGGGCAAGTCGTCAGCCGCCGCCGACGGCGCCCACGATTTCGAGCTTGTCGCCCTCGGCAATGGCGG
>Ga0105090_10001202_pt1 | contig 13789 bp, 26 predicted proteins | sample PPLLak3March2015_FD_79110 | JGI IMG/M metagenome (GOLD analysis project Ga0105090, IMG submission 79110) | Freshwater sediment microbial communities from Prairie Pothole Lake near Jamestown, North Dakota, USA - PPLs Lake P7 Core (1) Depth... | ecosystem: Environmental > Aquatic > Freshwater >... | reverse complement strand
GCGTCAGATCCGAAATGAGATCGATGACTGGCAGATCTGGTAAAGCCTGGGCCAAGAGCAACCTGACCTGCCCCACATAAGGGCTCGCCGCGCCGAAATCGGTGAAGAGGGCGATGCGCTCAATGGGGATCATGAGGCAATAGAGAAGGGTGGTAAACAGGGCAAAGACGAAAAAACCGAGGATAGCCCGGTTTTTCGTCTCGGTCGGGTTAGGTAAGGAGGTTCAGGACTCCCCGGTCTTCGCCATTTCACCCGCCGGGCGGCCCACTAATTCGACATAGGCCATGGGAGCCGCGTCGCTGGCACGAAAGCCGCACTTAAGGATACGCAAATAGCCACCTGGGCGGCCCAGATAGCGCGGCCCCAACTCAGTGAAGAGCTTGGCCACCACGGCATCGTCACGCAGGCGGGCGAAAGCGAGCCGCCGCTTGTGAACCGAATCCTGCTTGGCCAGCGTGATCAAGGGCTCGGCGACGCGCCTCAGCTCCTTGGCCTTGGGGAGAGTGGTCTTGATCAGCTCGTGACTGAAAAGGGAATTCGCCATGTTTTTGAACATGGCCTCACGGTGAGAGCTAGTGCGATTGAGATGCCTTCCGGCCTTACGATGACGCATGGTTGTGTACTCGGATCCAGAATTAACGCGCCCTCGGCGCTGCCTCATCCCCACCTGTACGGCTTAAGGGGGTTTTGGTCCTGATCTCGCCCTGCGGCTGGCCTCGATTAGAGGGGGAGACCCGACCACCGGGTGTTTATCACAGGATTCCCAACGGCCGACACCTACTTGATCGCCAGTTCGTCAATGTTCTCCGGAGGCCAGTTCTCCAGACGTGATCCCAACGACAGGCCACGGATGGCGAGGACATCCTTTATCTCGGTAAGCGACTTCTTACCCAGATTCGGCGTCTTGAGAAGTTCCACCTCGGTTCGCTGGATGAGATCTCCAATGAGGTAGATGTTTTCAGCCTTGAGACAATTGGCGGACCGTACCGTCAATTCGAGGTCGTCCACTGGCCGTAGCAACATGGGGTCAAAGATTGGCTTCTCGGGTTCCAGGTAGGCCCCGAAGTCCTCGTAGGATGTCCGCTCTAAGGCTACGAAACTACCCAGTTGGTCGCGCAGGATGGCAGCGGCCTGTTGAACGGCACCCTTAGGGTCAATGGTACCATTGGTCTCCAGATCGATCACCAAGCGATCAAGATCGGTCCTCTGTTCCACGCGGGCAGACTGCACGTCGATGGCGACCCGGCGTACCGGGCTAAAGGATGCGTCTAAGGGCAGTTTGCCGATAGGACGCTCCTCGCCACCTTCCAGTTCACGCTGCGTGACCGGTTCGTAACCCCGACCCCGGCGTACCGTCAAGGTCATGCTGAGGGCGGTCTTACCCGTGATATTGGCAATGATCAAGTCTGGGTTGGCGATCTCGGCGCTGTGGTCGAGGGCGATGTCCGCCGCCGTTACCTGGCCGGGCCCAACCTTGTAAAGGGTAAAGGTCGCCTCGTCCTTTCCGTGCAGCGAGATGGCGAGTTCCTTGAGGTTGAGCAAGATCTCCAGCACATCTTCCCGTACGCCTTCCAGCGTAGTGTATTCATGGAGGATGCCCTGGATCTCGACCTCGGTGACCGCGCAACCGGACATGGAGGAGAGCAGGATGCGGCGCAGGGCATTGCCCAAGGTATGCCCGAAGCCACGTTCAAGCGGCTCCAGTGAAATGCGGGCGCGGCTTGGGCTTCCATCCACGGGATCTACTTTGACAATCCGCGGCTTGAGGAAGTCGCTAACAGCATCAGGCATGCAAAAATCCTCTCCGTTGCCTTACTTGGAGTACAACTCCACGATCAGCGATTCATTGATATCGGCCGGGAGGTCGGAACGGTCAGGGTAGCGTTTGAAGACCCCCTTAAGGCCCTTGGTGTCCACCTCGACCCAGTCTACAAAGCCGTATTGGGCGGCCAGCGCCAGGGCATTTTGGACCCGGACCTGCTTTTTGGCCTTATCTCTCACCTCGATCTCGTCTGCTTCCCGCACCTGGTAGGACGGGATGTTGACCGTCTTGCCATTCACGAGGACGCCCTTGTGGGCAACGAGTTGACGAGCCTCGGCGCGCGTGGATCCGAAACCCATGCGATAAACCACATTGTCAAGACGCTGCTCTAGCAGAAGCAGCAAGTTCTCGCCTGTGGCGCCCTTCTGCGAAGCGGCATCCGTGTAGTAATTGCGAAACTGCTTCTCCATCACGCCATAGATACGGCGGACCTTCTGCTTTTCGCGCAACTGGACACCGTAGTCGGAAACACGACGACGGCGATCGCCGGCCTGTCCGGGGGCCTTCTCCAAGTTGCACTTGGTATCAATTGAACGCGCCCGGCTCTTCAGGGAGAGATCCACCCCTTCACGACGCGCCTGTTTACAGGTTGGGCCAATGTACCTTGCCATCTCGATTCCTAGCTTTTAACGACTTAGACGCGCCGCTTCTTGGGCGGGCGGCAGCCATTATGGGGAATGGGCGTCACATCCTGGATGCCGGTGATCTTGAAGCCCGCGTTGTTGAGGGCCCGCACGGCGGACTCACGTCCAGGACCCGGGCCCTTGACGTTGACATCCAGGTTCTTGACACCGTATTCCTTCGCCGCCTGCCCGGCCCGATCGGCCGCGACCTGTGCTGCGAAGGGGGTGCTCTTGCGTGATCCGCGGAATCCTGAACCCCCGGAGGTGGCCCAAGCCAAGGCATTACCCTGGCGATCCGTGATTGTGACGATGGTGTTGTTGAAGGAAGCGTGGACGTGCGCAATGCCATCCGCGACCTGCCTCTTCACCTTCTTTTTAACGTTACGAGTCGGTTTTGCCATCAGATATTACCTGGCGTAGGCCTGGAGCCCAGGTTAGCGCTTGATTGGACGCCGCGGACCCTTGCGGGTACGGGCATTAGTACGGGTGCGCTGACCGCGGACCGGCAGACCACGTCGGTGCCGGATGCCGCGATTGCAACCGAGGTCCATGAGGCGCTTGATGTTCATGGACACCTCACGTCTCAGATCACCCTCGACAGTGAACTTGGCCACCTCGGAGCGCAGTTTGTCGACCTGTTCCTCGGTAAGATCCTTCATCTGAATGCCATGGGCGATGCCAGCGGCGTCGCAGATCTCGGCCGCGCGAGTACGGCCCACACCATAGATCGCGGTCAGCGCGATCAGGGCATGCTTTCTGTCGGGGATATTGACACCGGCGATACGGGCCATGCTCTTCTGTCTCCAAATCCACTTAGGCTGTGCGCGCGTAATCGCGCAATATAACAGATTTTAGCGATTAGTCAACGCGATGGCGTCAACCCTGGCGCTGCTTGTGCTTGGGATCCTTACAAATCACGCGCACGATGCCGTTGCGCCTGACGATCTTGCAGTTGCGGCAAATCTTTTTTACCGATGCCCTTACTTTCATGATTATTCTCCCGAAGGTTCTTGCGAAGGCCGACCAGGACTGTCCCGTCAGCGCATGAGGCCGCCGCCCGGTGCCCTGAGATTGGCCTTCTTCATTAGTCCCTCATATTGATGGGACATAAGGTGCGCCTGCACCTGAGCCATGAAATCCATCACGACCACGACCACAATGAGGAGTGAGGTGCCGCCAAAATAAAAGGGGACGTTCCAGCCGACGATCAGGAATTCCGGCATCAGACAGACGGCGGTGATGTAGATGGCGCCGGCGGCGGTGAGTCGTGTCATGACCGTGTCGATGTAACGCGCCGTCTGCTCGCCGGGACGAATGCCGGGGATAAAGGCCCCGGAACGCTTCAAATTGTCCGCCGTCTCCTTAGCGTTGAAGACCAGCGCCGTGTAGAAGAAGCAGAAGAAGATGATGGCGACGGCGTAGGCGATAACATAGACAGGCTCACCCGGCGAGAGTTTGCTGGTGATATCGGCAATCCAACGCATGCCCTCAGTTTGCCCAAACCACTGTCCCAGGGTGCCAGGGAAGAGGATGATGCTAGACGCGAATATGGGTGGAATGACACCAGCCATATTAAGCTTGAGAGGCAGATGGGAACTTTGAGCCGCCATCAGGCGCCGCCCTTGCTGACGCCGGGCATAATTGACGGTAATGCGCCTCTGACCGCGTTCGACAAAGACGACGAAGGCCGTGACAGCCAGGGCCAATACAAATATGGCCAACACTGCCAAGGCATTCATTTCGCCAGTGCGCACCAACTCCAGGGTGCCACCAATGGCGGATGGCAATCCTGCCACGATGCCCGCGAAGATGATAAGGGAGATACCATTGCCGATACCGCGCTCGGTAATCTGCTCGCCAAGCCACATGAGGAACATGGTACCCGTGACTAGGGACAGAGTCGCCGTAAAGACAAAGCCATAGCCGCTCTGGACGACGATGGAAGACCCGCCGGCGGACTGACCCTGGAGAGCGATCGAGATGCCGATGGCCTGAAAGGTCGCCAGGACCACGGTGCCGTAACGGGTATATTGGGTGATCTTACGCCGGCCCTGCTCCCCTTCCTTCTTGAGCTGCTCGAGTTTGGGAATCACCGCCGTCATCAACTGCATGATGATGGAGGCGGAGATGTAAGGCATGATACCCAGGGCAAAAAGACTGGCGCGCTCCAGGGCACCGCCAGAAAACATGTTGAACATGTCCAGGATGGAACCCTGGTTCTGGTCGAACAGGATCGCTAGGGCCTCCGGGTTGACTCCAGGCACCGGGATGAAGGTCCCGATACGATAGACAAACAGGGCGCCAAGCACGAACAGCAGGCGCTGGCGCAACTCTGTCAGACGACCCATGCCGCCCAGAGCCTCGGTCATCGAGGACGTGGTCTTGGCCATGATTGGTCAGGCTCCCGCTAGGACTCGACGGTGCCGCCGGCCGCCTCAATGGCAGCGCGCGCGCCCTTGGTCACGCCAACACCGCGTACCTGAAGGGCAGCATCGACGCTACCAGAGGCGATGATCTTGACCATGCGGATCTTGGTGCCGATGAGACCGGCGGCCCGCAAGGCGACCAGATCCACCACGCCCCCCTCGACACGCTTCAGGTCACCCAGACGAACCTCATCAGTCACCATGGCCTTGCGGGAGCGGAAGCCGACCTTGGGCAAACGGCGCTGCAGAGGCATCTGACCGCCCTCGAAACCCACCTTGTGGAGGCCCCCGGCGCGTGACTTCTGGCCCTTGTGTCCACGGCCCGCAGTCTTGCCGAAACCGCTGCCAATACCACGTCCCAGGCGCTTGGATGCCTTCTTACCGCCAGGACCAGGACTGAGTTCATTTAAACGCATCTGAGGATTCCTCCACCACTTTGACCATGTAGGAGACCTTATTCACCATGCCGCGAGTGGCGGGGGTATCCTCGACCTCAACGACCTGATGCATGCGCCTCAGACCCAGGCCCTTGACACAGGCCTTGTGATGGGCAAGGCGACCATAGGAGCTGCGCACCAAAGTCACCTTCATCATTTTCTTGTCAGCCATCGCTTACCCCAGGATCTCTTCCGCTGTCTTGCCACGCTTGGCCGCCACGGCCCCTACATCGGTCATGGTCCGCAGGCCGTTGAGGGTGGCGCGAACCAGGTTCATGGCGTTGTTGGTACCGATGCACTTGGCGAGGACATTCTGGACACCTAGCACCTCGAAGACGGCGCGCATGGCGCCACCAGCGATGATGCCGGTGCCCTCGGACGCAGGCTGCATGAAGACCTTGGCAGCGCCATGCCGGCCACTGATCGGGTATTGCAAGGTATTGCCCTTAAGCTTGACATCAATCATGTTTTTTCGGGCGCTTTCCATGGCCTTCTGTATGGCTATTGGTACTTCACGGGCCTTGCCGGTGCCAAAACCGACTCGGCCCTTTCCGTCACCAACCACCGTCAAGGCGGAGAAGGCAAACTGACGCCCACCTTTGACCACCTTGGCTACGCGTCGCACACCCACCAACTTTTCGAGAAATTCGTCGCCTTCCGGCTTTGGATTGTAGTTCGACATGGTTCAGCCCCTAGAATTGCAGGCCGCCATCACGAGCGGCATCGGCTAGCGCCTTGACGCGCCCGTGGTAGCGAAAGCCCGAGCGGTCAAAGGCGACCTTAGCAACGCCCGCCGATTTGGCGCGCTCGGCGATGGCCTTGCCTACGGCGGCGGCCGCTGCGACGTTGCCGGCATGACCCGGGAGGGTGGCGCGAACGGTTTTCTCCAGGGTCGAGGCGGAGGCCACGACCATGTCACCACGAGCACCCGGTGCTATGACCTGAGCATAGATATGACTCGGAGTGCGGAACACGCATAGCCGGAACACAGCCAATTCGCGAATCTTGGCGCGGCCCCGGGCAGCGCGACGCAGGCGAGCTTGTTTCTTGTCCATTTCCGTACCCCTTACTTCTTCTTAGTCTTCTTGGTCTCTTTACGCAAGACCTGCTCGGTCGCGTAACGGACGCCCTTGCCCTTGTAGGGCTCCGGCGGGCGGAAGGCGCGAATTTCAGCCGCCACCTGTCCCACCATCTGCTTGTCGGCGCCCGAGACCAGAATTTCGGTCTGGGTTGGGGTGACAATATTGATCCCCTCGGGGACCGCATAGTTGATCGGATGAGAGTAGCCTAGGCTCAGATTCAGGTTCTTACCCTGGACCTGGGCCCGGTAACCCACGCCAATGAGAGTCATTTTACGCTCGAAACCTGCGGAACATCCCACGACCATATTATTGAGCAAGGAGCGGGTAGTGCCGGCCTGGGTCCAGGCTTCCTGCGTCGCTGGCTCCAAGGGAGCGATCTTGAGGATCCCCTCTTCCTGGACGACTCTCACCAGTGGGTGCAAATTCCAGGTCAAGGTGCCCTTGACTCCCTTGATCTGTACGGATTGACCGGCGATCTCCACCGTGACGCCCTTCGGTACCGTAACGGGTGCCTTTGCGATACGTGACATGATTGTTTACCCTCCGTCAGGCTACAAAGGCGACGATTTCGCCACCGAATCCAGCCTTGCGGGCGGCGCGGTCGCTCATCAGACCCTGGGAGGTGGACACGATCGCGACGCCGAGGCCACCCCGCACGGAGGGCAACTCATCCTTGCCACGATAGATCCGCAGCCCCGGCCGAGAAATCCGCTTAACAAACTCAATGACGGGCTTGCCGCGATAATACTTGAGCTTGATGACCAGTTGGGGTTTTGTGCCATTCTCTTCTACCGACACCTCGGCAAGGTAGCCTTCATCCTTAAGGATCTGAGCAATGGCATGTTTGTACTTCGAGGAGGGCATGGCAATGGTGACCTTACCCCGGATTTGGCCATTACGAATACGCGTCAGCATATCCGCAATTGGATCCGACATACTCATGAATGCAACTCCCTGGGGTCAAGCCGCCTTGAGGGCGCGATACCCATAGCTTGGGGGTGAAACGCGGTACTCTTAAGTTCCGCGAGGATCGGTAATATTAGCATGGCCCGAGGGATTTCCCAGGGCCATTTTTGGTGGGGGCGGCCGGATTCCCAAGGAACCCGTAGCCCTACCAGCTGGCCTTTACAAGACCAGGCACATCACCGCGCATAGCGGCTTGGCGCAACATGTTGCGTCCTAGCCCAAACTTGCGGTAAACGGCGTGAGGACGTCCGCTCACCCGACACCGCTGCTGCTGGCGGGAGGGGCTGGCATCGCGTGGCATCTTCTGTAGTTGAAGCTGGGCGTGGTCGACCTGCTCCATGCTCGCGTTGCGGTCATCGATGATGGCCTTGAGGGCCGCCCGCTTGGCCGCGTACTTGCTCGCGGTCTGGACGCGCTTAACGTCGCGCGCCACCATGCTTTTCTTCGCCATATGGTCTGCTCAGGTCCTGAAGGGAAACTTGAAGGCTTCTAGTAGCGCACGTCCCTCTTCATTGGAACGAGCGCTGGTGGTGATAGTGATATCTAGCCCCCGTAGCGTGTCAATCTTGTCGTAATCGATCTCGGGGAAAATGATCTGTTCCTTGACCCCCAAGCTGTAGTTGCCCTGGCCATCGAAGGCCTTGGGGCTCATGCCTCGGAAGTCACGAATACGGGGGATGGCAACATTGATGAGACGATCGAGAAATTCATACATGCGTTCACGACGCAAGGTGACCTTGCACCCAATCGGCCAACCTTCGCGAATCTTGAAGGCGGCGACAGACTTTCGGGCATGGGTCACAATGGGCTTTTGCCCTGCGATGGCCGTGAGATCGGAGACAGCGTGCTCCATGATCTTCTTGTCCGCCACGGCCTCTCCTACGCCCATATTCAGGGTGATTTTCTGGATACGCGGCACCTGCATGATGGTGGCGTAACCAAAACGCTCCTTGAGTTGGCCGGCGATCTTTTCCTGATATTCGGTTTGCAATCTGGACATGGCTCGCTTACTCAAACGTCGACGACTTCGCCATTGGACTTGAAGACACGCACCTTACGCCCGTCTTCCAAGATTTTGAAACCGACGCGGTCTGGACCACCCTTCACCGGGTTGTACAAGGCCACGTTGGACAGATCCAACGGCATTTCCTTGTCAAGGATGCCGCCAGAAATGCCTTTTTGCGGGTTCGGCTTCTGGTGCTTCTTCACCATGTTCACGTTTTCGACAATGACCTTTTTGTCATCGATAACCCGGAGAACCGTGCCTCGCGAGCCTTTGTCCTTGCCGGTCAGGACGACGACATCGTCCCCCTTTTTAATCTTGCGCATGGCCCTTTACCTCACAGAACTTCCGGTGCGAGCGAAATGATCTTCATAAACTTATCGCCGCGCAGCTCGCGCGTTACCGGCCCGAAGATACGGGTGCCGATGGGTTGCAGTTGGTTATTCAAGAGAACCGCCGCATTGCCGTCGAAGCGGATGAGCGAACCATCAGGGCGTCGCACGCCGGATCGGGTACGCACCACGACAGCGTTATAGACATCGCCCTTCTTTACCTTGCCGCGGGGAATAGCATCCTTCACGGCCACCTTGATGATATCGCCGATGCTGGCATAGTGCCGATGCGAGCCGCCGAGCACCTTGATGCACTGCACGCGCTTGGCGCCACTGTTATCGGCAACGCCCAGATTGGTCTGCATCTGAATCATTGTCTTTGTCCTGAATTGTCACGCCATGCGCAGTTGCGGCCCCAAGGGCCTTCCAGCGTCGGCCTTATCCGGCTGAATCAGCGAACCTTCTCGACTACCTGAACCAAACGCCAGGACTTAGTCTTGGAGAGGGGACGGCATTGCTCAACCGTGACCCAATCACCCTTGCCGCACGCGTTGGCTTCGTCATGGGCATGAATCTTGGTCGAACGGCGAATGTACTTGCCATACAAGGGGTGCTTGACCCGCCGCTCAACCAGGACCGTGATGGTCTTGTCCATGGCGTCACTGACGACGCGGCCGGTCAGCGTCCGGTTGGTCATAGCTTCCTCGTTCATCGACTTCCCGCCTTCATCTCGGTTAATAAGGTCTTTATCCGCGCAATATCTCGTCGCACAGCCTTCATTTCGGAGGGCCTGGTCAGTTGACCAACACCCCGCTGCATGCGCAGATTGAAATGTGCCTTATGCAGTTCGAGAAGCTGCTTATCCAAACTATCCGCGCCCTTATTTCTCAGCTCGCTTGCCTTCATCACATTATCGTCCGCTTGGTAAAGGTGGTCTGAACCGGCAGCTTGGCGGCGGCCAAGGCAAAGGCCTCCCGTGCCAGTTGCTCCGTGACGCCTTCGATCTCATAGAGCATACGTCCTGGCTGAACCTGGGCAACCCAATATTCCACGCTGCCCTTGCCCGAACCCATACGCACTTCCAGCGGCTTCTTAGTAATAGGCTTGTCCGGGAAGACCCGGATCCAGATTTTGCCGCCTCGTTTCACCTTGCGGGTGATGGTGCGCCTTGCCGCCTCGATCTGCCGAGCCGTGATCCTACCCCTAGTGGTGGCCTTGAGGCCAAACTCACCGAAGCTGACATCGCAGCCGGATAGTGCCAGGCCACGATTGCGGTCCTTGTGTAACTTGCGAAACTTGGTGCGTTTCGGTTGCAGCATGGCTTAACCCCTCCTGGAAGCGGGCTTGGGCCCACGTGCCGGCTTGGCCGGAGCCTCCTCGACGACTTGGCCGGGGAAGACCTCGCCCTTGAAGATCCAGACCTTGACACCGAGCACGCCGTAGGTGGTGTGGGCCTCGGCGAGACCGTAGTCAATGTCCGCGCGCAGGGTGTGCAGGGGCACGCGCCCCTCGCGGTACCATTCGCTGCGCGCGATCTCAGCGCCGTTCAAGCGGCCAGCGATGTTCACCTTGATGCCGCCGGCCCCTAAGCGCATGGCGTTTTGTACCGCCCGCTTCATGGCACGGCGGAACATGATACGCTTTTCAAGTTGCTGGGTGATGCTCTCGGCCACCAGTTGAGCGTCCAACTCCGGCTTGCGGATTTCTTCGATGCTCAGATGGACCGGCACGCCCATGAGTTCGGATACCTCCTTGCGCAACTTGTCGATATCCTCCCCCTTCTTGCCAATCACCACGCCAGGGCGAGCCGTGTGGATGGTGATATGGGCATTGTTGGCCGGACGGTCGATCTGTATGCGGCTCACGGAAGCCTGCGCCAGTTTCTTGCGCAGGAAGGTACGAACCTGCATATCCATATTGAGGAGATCCGGAAAATGCTTGGAATCGGCATACCATTTGGAGGTCCAGTCCTTTACGATCCCCAAGCGAATGCCGATTGGATGAATTTTATGACCCATGCTGGCTTCTCTTTGCGCTTTAGGCTTCGGCAACCGTCACGGTGATGTGACTGGTCCGTTTCGTGATTCGATTGGCGCGGCCCTTGGCACGAGCGCGGATTCGCTTCATGCTCGGACCCTCGTTGACCTGGATCGCGGTTACCTTGAGTTCATCCACATCGGCGCCGACATTGTTCTCGGCGTTGGCGATGGCGGACTCAAGGAGTTTCTTGACGAGTCCGGCGCCCTTCTTGGTACTGAACGACAGAAGGTTGAGGGCCTTCTCGACGTGCAGTCCGCGTATCTGATCCGCCACCAGGCGCGTCTTTTGCGCGGAGATACGCGCGGTTTTAAGTGTTGCTTCAGCCTGCATTTGAAAGTCCTCAGCCTACCGCTTCTTCTTGGCCTTTTTATCGGCCGCATGGCCACGGTAAGTCCGGGTCAGGGCGAACTCGCCGAGCTTGTGCCCGATCATGTTCTCGTTGATCAGGACCGGTACGTGCAGACGGCCGTTGTGCACCGCGATGGTCAAGCCAACCATCTCCGGCAACACCATAGACCGTCGCGACCAGGTCTTGATGGGGCGCTTGCTGTTCTGGGCAACCGCATCCTCCACCTTTTTCGCCAGGTGGTAGTCGACAAAGGGTCCCTTACGAATCGAACGTGGCACTTGCTCAACCTCGACTTATTACTTGCGTCCGCTACGGCGCACGATCATCTTGTCGGTGCGCTTATTGGAACGGGTCTTATGGCCCTTGGTCGGCACGCCCCATGGCGTGACCGGATGACGACCGCCGGATGTACGACCCTCGCCACCGCCATGGGGATGATCGACAGGGTTCATGACGACGCCCCGCACCGTCGGTCTGACCCCGCGCCAACGACTTGCGCCCGCCTTGCCGAGCTTGCGCAGGCTATGCTCATGATTGCCAACCTCGCCAATGACGGCGCGGCACTCTGCGCTAACCTTGCGGATCTCACCGGAACGCAGGCGCAGGGTGACATTGCCTCCCTCACGGGCGATGATCTGGGCGGAAGCACCCGCGGCTCGAGCCATCTGCGCCCCCTTGCCGGGACGCATCTCAATGCTATGCACCTGGGTACCCAAGGGCACGTTGCGCAGGGGCAGGCAGTTTCCCGCCGCGATAGGGGCATCCTCGCCTGTCTGGATCACGGCTCCCGCCTTCAGACCCTTAGGAGCGATGATGTAGGCCCATTCACCATCGGCATACTTGAGCAAAGCGATATGGGCGCTTCGGTTAGGGTCGTACTCCAGGCGCTCCACCACAGCCGGCACCCCGGCTTTGTTACGCTTGAAGTCGATGATGCGATAACGTTGCTTGTGACCGCCGCCATGGTGACGAACCGATATGCGCCCTGCATTGTTACGGCCGCCGGTCTTGGTCTTCTTTTCAAGCAAGGGCTCGTGAGGAGCCCCCTTGTGGAGTTCCGGCGACACCACCTTGACGACAAAACGTCGTCCAGCGGAGGTCGGATTGGTCTTTACGATTGCCATCTTGACTGGTCCAGGTTCGCTAGGCGTCGCCGCCGAAATCGATATTTTGTCCCGCCGCCAGGCGGACATAGGCCTTGCGCCAATCCTTGCGCTTGCCGAGACGCTGACCGAAACGCTTCTTCTTGCCCTTCACGTTGAGGATCTGCACGCGATCCACCTTGACGTCGAAGAGGGTCTCGACCGCCCTGCCAATCTCCTGCTTATTGGCATCAGGAACAACGCGGAACGCGTACTGGCCGTTACCATCGGCAGCCAAGGTCGCCTTCTCGGAGACAACCGGGCCCAGCAGCACCTTCATGAGTCGTTCCTGGTTCATGCCAACCGCTCCTCAAGCTTGCGAATCGCGCCCTCTGTCGCCACAAGGGTGTCGAAGGCGATAAGGCTGACGGGATCCGCCTCATCTGCCGTCAAGACATCGACGTGGGGCAGGTTACGCGCAGCCAAGTAGAGATTCTCATCGAAGTCCTCCACCAGGATCAGCGCCTCGGTCAAGCTCAGACCTTGGAGTTTATCTGCCAGCAGACGCGTCTTAGGCCCATCGACCACAAACTCAGGCACCACCACCAGGCGATCCTGGCGGGCCAGTTCGGAGAGGATCGAGCGCACCGCCCCACGATACATCTTGCGATTGACCTTTTGACCATAATTTCGCGGCTGGGCTGCGAAGGCCCTGCCACCGCCACGCCAGATGGGGCCCCGTGAGGTGCCGGCGCGGGCACGGCCCGTTCCCTTCTGCCGGAAAGGCTTTGCGCCACCACCCGAGACATCGGAACGGCTCTTCTGGGCCACGGTTCCGCTTCGGGCCGCCGCCATGTAGGCGGTGACGACCTGATGGATCAAGGCAGGTTTGTATTCGGCCCCGAAAACGGCGTCCGCTAACGGAACGCTCGCCCCATCGCCGCTTCGTGCTTGGATTTCCATTGACTTATCAACCCTTGTTCTTCTGCTTCACGGAGGGCAGAACGACCAGTCGCCCGCCGGTAGGACCGGGCACTCCGCCCCGCACCAGGAGCAGGTTACGCTCCGCGTCGACCCGGATCACCTCGAGGTTCTGCTGAACTCGGTTGACATCACCCATGTGACCCGCCATGCGCTTGCCCTTCATGACGCGTCCAGGCGTCTGGCATTGACCAATGGAGCCTGGCGCACGGTGAGAGACCGAATTGCCATGAGTGGCATCCTGGGTGCGGAAGTTGTGGCGGCGAACACCGCCAGCAAAGCCGCGGCCCTTGGTTAAGCCCCGCACATCCACCTTCTGGCCAGCTTCGAAGAGGGTGACCCGAATCTCGCCACCTTCCGCCAGATCTTCACCCTCGCCATCGGTGAGTCGGAACTCACGCAGGGTGTCGCCAGCCTCAACACCGGCCCGAGCGAAGTGGCCCGCCATGGGCTTAGTGACCCGAGAAGCGCGGCGCGCACCCGTCGTAACCTGCACCGCCCTATAGCCGTCCGCCGTGGCGGTTTTGACCTGAGTCACCCTATTCGGCTCGACTTCAATGACAGTCACCGGGACGGACGCGCCCTCCTCGGTAAAGATCCGGGTCATGCCGGCCTTGCGGCCGATCACACCAATGGTCATGGTCTT
>Ga0105090_10001201_pt1 | contig 13790 bp, 11 predicted proteins | sample PPLLak3March2015_FD_79110 | JGI IMG/M metagenome (GOLD analysis project Ga0105090, IMG submission 79110) | Freshwater sediment microbial communities from Prairie Pothole Lake near Jamestown, North Dakota, USA - PPLs Lake P7 Core (1) Depth... | ecosystem: Environmental > Aquatic > Freshwater >... | reverse complement strand
CTGCCAAGACTCACCTGCCTCGAGCAGACCTCGGTTTGCACACGCTCCAGATGACTTGCCGCGCAAAGGCCGCGCATGGAATCGAGCACCGGATTGAGCATGCCGAAGAGCATGAGGCTGAAGTAATCCTCTTCGAGCAGCAGGCGCTCCGGGCCGCCGGGCCGCCTTTCGGGCTGGGGCGGCATCTCCACACGTATCTTGGCAAGCCGGGCGCGGAAATCGTCCAGAAGCTTCCAGCTCCGGAGCTTCTTTTCGTCGATCTGTTCCTTGGCGCGGCCCACATCCGCAGGAAATCAGAAATGATCTAACAGTACAAGTGACGGTTTCGTCACATTCGTCGACCCGGCATGCAAGCAGGGAGCATGCCGAACAGTTCTGTTCGCGGCTTTAGTGTTCCCCCCACCCCTCCTCCAACAAAGCCGCATTGTCGCGGAGCTCGATGCCTTGCAGGCGGAGGTGGACGGGTTGAAGCGCCTGCAGGTGGAGACCGAAGCCGAGTTGGACGCGCTGCTTCCGGCCATCCTCGACCGCGCGTTCAAGGGCGGGCTCTGACCGTCCCATTGCCAAGGCCTGCGGCGGTGAAGTCGGCGGACCGGGCCGGTCCGCCCTACCGGGTTTTCACGATTGCGGCATCCGAGCAAACACCAGACCGCTGCGCGAGGGGCTGTAGATTTTCATGATGCCGTCCACATCCACCGGATAGTGGGCGGCAGGATCGACGCGGCCGTGGCCACCGAAGTCGATGTCGTCGGTGTCGAGCGCCAGTTCGCGGGTTTCGCCACCCGGCACGCGGATCGGATAACCGAAAAGTGATTCACTGACGGAGAAGTTGAAGACGAAGATGAAATTCGCGCGCTCGGCGACGAGGATTTTCGGGCCGTGGTCGATGTAAAGCACCTGCGCCGGCGGAGCGGCCAGCAGATTGCTCTTGCGGGCGAAGTCCATCAGCGCGCGGTCGAAATCCGCGAGCCATTGGTATTTGAGATCCGGGTTGTCCACCAGCGACCACTGGCGGCGGCAGTAGTGGAACGACCAGCCATTGCCTTCCCGCGGGAAATCGAGCCATTCGGGGTGGCCGAACTCGTTGCCCATGAAGTTGAGCCAACCCTCGCCGCCGAGCACCAGCGTGACGAGGCGGATGAGCTTGTGCAGGGCGATGCCGCGCTCGATGACCGGATGCGGATCGTCCTTGGCCATGTGCCAATACATCTCCTTGTCCATCAGCCAGAAGGCGAGCGTCTTGTCGCCAACGAGCGCCTGGTCGTGGCTCTCGGCATAGGCGATGGTGGCCTCGCCGTGACGGCGGTTGGCGAGCACGCCCCAGAGCTCGTCGAGGTTCCAATCCTCGTCGCGGCTGTGCTTGAGCAGCTTGATCCAGTAATCCGGGATGCCCATCGCGAGGCGGTGGGTGAAACCGACGCCGCCTTCATCGATGGGACGGCACAGGCCCGGCATGCCGGACATATCCTCGGCGATGGCGATGGCTCCGGGTTTCACCTCCTGGATGAGCTTGGCGGCGAGTTGCAGATAGAGAATCGCATCCTCGTCCGCATCCGGGCCGAAGTAATCATCATAACTTCCGAAGGCCTTGTTGCCGCGCGAGTGATAGAGCATGGAGGTGACGCCATCGAAGCGAAAGCCGTCGAAACGGAATTCCTCCAGCCAGTAGCGCACGTTGGAAAGCAGGAACTGGCGGACCTCCACGCGGCCGTAATCGAAGCATTTCGAATCCCACTGCGGATGCTCGCCGCGCGGGCCTCCGTGAAAATACTGGTGGCCGGAGCCATCGAAATCGTTGAGACCTTCCGCCAAATTCTTGACCGCGTGGGAGTGGACGATGTCCAGCAACACCGCGAGGCCGAGGCCGTGGGCGGTGTCGATGAGGTATTTCAAATCCTCCGGCGTGCCGAAGCGCGAGCAGACGGCGAAGAACGACGAGACATGATAACCGAACGAACCGTAATACGGATGCTCCTGCACGGCCATGAGCTGCACCGTGTTGTAGCCGGCCCTCGCCACGCGCGGCAGCACGGTATCGGCGAACTCGCGGTAGGTGTGGACGCGCGGTTCCTCGCCGCCCATGCCGACGTGGCTTTCGTAAATCAACGGCGCACCGATGGATGCAGGATCAAAGTTGTGTTTCCAAACATACGGCTCGGGCTGACTCCAGACCTGGCCGCAGTAGTCATGCGTCGTGGGATCCTGCACCGCGCGGCGGATGCAGGCCGGGATGCGGTCGCGCCGCGAACCGTTCGCGCCGACGATGTGGAGTTTCACCTTCTGGCCGTGGGCCAACGAGTCGGCCGGTAGTTTCAATTGCCACACGCCGTTTGGAAGTGACTCGAGCGGATGCGACTCGCGGTTCCAGCCGTTGAAATCGCCGATCAGGAAGACGCCCTTGGCTGCCGGCGCCCACTCGCGCACCGTCCATGCGTTGGTGGCCGTGTGGAAATGAATGCCGGCATACTTGTGGGCGGTGGCGTGCGCCGCCAGCGTGCGGGCGTGTTTTTCAATCGCTGCGATCTCATCCCTGAAGCGCGCCATCCGCCGCTCGATGGCACCTTGGTGCGGCTCAAGCCATGGATCATCCACAACGAGTTTCGGTTTCTCGGTCATTGCGCAGGAGGATGGCGGCCGATCGCGGCGGCGGAAAGGCAAATCCGATTTGGATCAGATTCCGCAAAAGCCCCATTGTTTCACGCGAAGGCGCGAAGCCGCGAAGGTTTTCAGACTTGGGATTCTCGAAACAGGGAAATCAGCCGATGGAATCACCCCAATCCTGCGCGTGAGACTCCACCACATTTCTTCGCGTCTTCGCGCGAGATCGGATTCATGGAATCCTCATTCCGCGGGCGGGGCCTTGTCGCGCAGCCGTTCGACGGTGGAGCGCAGGACTTTGAAATCGGTCTCCATGCGTTCGAGCAGGGCGGCGAGTTCGGGCTCCGGATGGCTTTTATCGGGCAGCATCGAAAGTTCCTGCATGGTGGAAACGATGATGCCGATGAACAGATTGAGCACGGTGAATGTGGCAATGAGGATGAACGGGATAAAAAACGCGGGGGCCCAAGGATGTTTCTCCATGATCGTGCGCGCCATATCGGCCCAGCCTTCGAGGGTTAGAATTTGGAAGAGCGAGAAGAGGCTTCGTCCGAGTCCGCCAAACCATGCCGGATAGTCGTCGCCAAAGAGATTCGTCGCCAACACAGCGGCGGTATAGAGGAAAATCGCCATTACCGTGACCACTCCGGTCAGGCCGGGGATCGAGTGGAGGAACGCGGCCACCACCTTGCGCAGCGAGGGGATCACGGTGAGCAAACGCAGCACCCGCAGCACCCGCAGCGAGCGCAGGACCGCCCACGGCCCGGCACCGGGGACCAGCGCCACGGCCACCACCAGCACATCAAACACATTCCAGCCGCTGCGCCAGAAATGGCGTTGATAGGCCACCATCTTGAGCGCGATTTCCAACACGAACACCGCAAGGCAAAGGCGGTCCAGCGCCACCAACAGCCCGCCCCACTGCGCCATCATGGCGGGCGAGGTTTCCAGCCCGAGAATGACCGCGTTGATCAAGATGAGCGCGACAATCCCGCTCTGGATGCGGCGGGATTCCACCCACTGTGCCAGTTTCAACCGCCAGCTCGCGATGCCTTCGCACCGCTTGAGATCCATCAGTTCCTGTTCGCCCATGATTTGAAAAATATTCCGCTGCGAGGGATACTTGGGAATCTGGCGACCGCAAGCGGGATTTGCGACTCTACTTGGCGCTTGGATCGAACGTCGGCCCGCCTAGCCTGCGCCCATGCCGCTGGGCGCGATTGAAACACACTTCACCTACTTGGACTGGGCCGTGGTGCTCGGCTACATGCTGCTCACCACCGTCATCGGCCACGCGCTGAGCGGAAAAAACGCCACCATCCGGGATTTCTTCCTCGGTGGCCGCTCGCTGCCGTGGTGGGCGGTGAGTGGCTCGATGATCGCCACCGAGATCAGCGCGCTCACCTTCATCGGCGTGCCCGGCGGAGTCTTCGCCCTGCAGGGGGACTGGACCTACCTTCAGTGGGGCATCGGCTCGGTGATCGCGCGCTTCGCCGTCGGCTACTGGCTGGTGCCGCTTTATTTCAAAAACGAAATCTACAGCCCCTACGATTACATGGGGGCCAAGCTCGGCGAAGGCGTGCGCCGGCTGGTCACCGGCCTGTTTTCCCTCGGGGCCATCCTCGGCCAGAGCGTGCGCGTGCTGGTCACCGCCATCATCCTGACCACCGTCACCGGGATGGGCATGGAGCTCTGCATCCTCGCCATCGGTGCCTTCGCCGTGGTGTGGACGCTGATGGGCGGCATGCGCACCGTCATCTGGACTGATGTCATCCAGTTCTGCATTTTCATTTTCGGTGGCCTGCTCGCCTTCGGCTGGCTCGTCGGCCATCTCGGCTGGGACAGCATCGTGGAAATCAACCGCCACGCCGGCCCGGGCGGCGGCATCGACAAGATGCGCGTGCTGGATTTCACCACGCCGTGGGACGCGCCGCTGCTGCACTACACCTTCTGGGTGGGCGTGATCGCCATGCCGTTCCAGAACTTCGCGGCCTTTGGCACAGACCAGCTCAACGCCCAGCGCATCTTTTGCTGCGGCAGTGCCAAGGACGCGCGCAAGGCGATGATTTGGAGCAGCGTCTCGCTGCTGACCACGCTGCTCATGCTGGCGGTGGGTTCGGGACTTTTCGCATGGTATCAAATCAAAGGCCTCACGCCGGACGAGGCGGCGAAATTCGCGGAAAACGCCAACTTCGTCTTTCCCGTTTGGATCACCACCGTGCTGCCGCCCGGGCTCACCGGCCTGATCCTCGCCGGCGCATTCGCCGCCGCCATTTCCAGCCTGGACTCGGTGCTCGCCGCGCTTTCGCAAACCTCGCTCTCCGCATGGTATGGCCGCGAGAAACTCGAGCGCGACTCGAACGGTCCGGCGATGGTGCGGCGCTCGCGCATCATGGTCGTCTGCTGGGCCACCTTGCTCTCCGGCTTTGCCATCCTGCTGGCCGGCGGCTACACCCAAAACGATAACAAGAACCTCATCGACCTCGCCTTCGGCATGGTGGCCTACACCTACGGCCCGCTGTTAGGAATCCTGCTCGCCGCCATCCTGCCTGGACGCCGCAGTCTCAACGGCCTCTTAGCCGGCACCGCGCTTTCCATCCTGCTGGTCGCATGGATTCGCCCGGAGCTCGGGCAGTTGCTCGATGCCATCGGCCTCCAGCCGCTCGCCGACTCGCTGCGCGGCAGCCAGCCGCAGCTCGCCTTCCCGTGGTTCTATCCGGTCAATGCCGCCATCACCTTCATCGGTGCCTGCCTGCCGTTCGGCCGCGCAAGTGGCGGGAAAATTTGAAACAAGATCGTCACACTGTGACTGATTCGTTTTCAACACAGTGTGCACACAAGCCCGGTTTCCGCGCGGCAATGCTTCGGAAAATCGAAACAATTCCGGGGTCAAGTTTTTAAAATTTCCAGCCGTGGAACCCTTGTGGAATGCGGCGCATCGGCGCGGTCTGTTAGATGGCCGCAAAAAAATTTTCCAAGCCCGCCGTCGGCCACACAAAGTCCCGACATCGCTGTTCTCTCCACTCTCCCGAGTGGGCATGAGCACGCAAGATTCACTCTCAAAAAATTCCGACTGAAAATGGACCTCCTGGATGCCTCCACACCGCCAAATGAAAACCCTCTCACAGCAACTGAAGACAACAAGGAATGGGGCGGGGTTTGCAAGGCGCTCCGCGGGATCATCGGCGAGGACGGCTTCCAACGCTGGTTCCGCACCGCGCAATGGGCGGGCGATGAGGACGGCGTAGGCATGGTATCCGTGCCCGGTGAGATCCATCAGGTGTGGATCGAGACCAACTATCTGCCGGAACTCACCGTCGCGGTGAACTCGGTGTTCAGCGAAGTGCGCGAGGTGCGCGTCGTGGTCGCGGAGTCCGCCACCCCGGCAACATCCCACTACGGCCATGGCCGCAATGGCCACAAGAGCCACACGCCGCACGGCAAGGCCGCGGAGCTCGATGGCGAGGCGCTGGACCGCCGCGTGAAAAGCTCCGGCCTCAATCCGGCATACACCTTCGCCAGCTTCGTCGTCGGCTCTAACAGTCAGTTCGCCCATGCCGCCTGCGAGGCGGTGGCGAAGAAATCCGGCATCGGCTACAATCCGCTCTTCATCCACGGCGGCCCCGGCCTCGGCAAGACCCACCTGATGCAGGCCATCGGCCAGGAAATCCTCCGCCGCCAACCGGGCTCGCGCGTCGTCTATCTCACCTGCGAGAAGTTCACCAACGAGTTCATCGACTCCGTCCGCCGCGGCGATCTTGAGAAATTCCGCCGCCGCTACCGCAGCTCGGACGTGCTGCTCATCGACGACGTGCAGTTCATCGCCGGCAAGGAGCGCTCGCAGGAAGAGTTTTTCCATACCTTCAACACCCTGCTGGACGGCCGCAACCAAGTCGTCCTCACCTGCGACCGGCCCGCCTGCGAGATCAAGAACCTCGAGCCGCGCCTGATCTCGCGTTTCGAGTGCGGCCTGACCGTGGAAATGCAGCCGCCACAGATGGAGACCCGCCTCGCCATCCTGCGGAAAAAATCGCTCGACTGGAAAGTCCGCGTCGATGAATCCGTGCTGCTTTTCCTCGCCGAGAAAATCCGCACCAACGTCCGCCGGCTCGAAGGCGCGCTGATGCGCGTCGCCACCTTCGCCTCGCTGGCCGGCGAGTCCGTCACCGTGGACAGGGTCGAGCACCTACTGCGCGATCTCATCCGCGAGGAAGCCAGCCGCCAGATCAGCATCGATGCCATCCAGAAGGCCGTGGCCGAGCATTTCGACGTCCGCCTGGCGGACATGACCAGCCGCCGCCGCCCAGCAAGCATCGCGTTTCCGCGGCAGGTGGCCATGTATCTGAGCCGCTCGCTCACCAAGGGCTCGCTGATGGAAATCGGCGAGGCCTTCGGCGGGCGCGACCACGGCACCGTCATCCATGCCTGCAAGAAAGTGGGCGAAAAAATCGACGGCGAGCCCGGCATGAAGGAGACCATCGCCCGCATCGAGGCGCAGCTGCGGCGTTGATTTCCAGCCGCCTGCGGGATTCTTCACAGAACTTCACAGAAGGCTTGCCAAGGGCCTTCTAAAGGGGAAACTCGCGCCCATCAACCACCCCGGTTCCCATCCATGAAGTTCCGTATTTCCAAGGAAGCATTTCTCGACGGCCTGCAAAAAGTCCAACACGTCGTCAGCTCACGCACGACGCTGCCCATCCTCTCCAACGTGCTGCTCGTCGCCAAGGACGGCCGCCTCCAGTTCACCACCACCGATCTGGACGTGGGAATCACCGGCTCCGTGGAAGCCAACATTGAAAAGGAAGGCGCCACCACGCTGCCCGCCAAGCGCATCGTCAGCATCGTGCGCGAGTTGCCCGCCAGCGAGGTGGAGGTTTCCGTCGATTCGAAAAACCACGCTTCCATCCGCTGCGGCCCGTCGTTCTTCAAGATCATCGGCCTCAGCGAGGCGGAGTTCCCTCCCCTTCCCGATTTCTCCGGAGCCAAGGAATTCAAGATCCCGCAAGCCATCCTGCGCGACGGGCTGAAAAAGACCTCCTACGCCATCTCCACCGATGAGACACGCTACGTGCTCAACGGCATCTTCACCTCCTTCCGCGATGGCAAAATGACACTTGTCGCCACCGACGGCCGCCGTCTCGCCATGGTCGATGCCGACCTCGAATTCCCCGCCTCCCATGAGACCGACGTCATCATCCCCACCAAGGCCGTGCAGGAACTCCAGCGCCTGCTCGGCGACTCCGGCGATGTGATCGTCAAGCTCTCCGACAGCCAGATTTCCTTCGCCATCGGCGACAGCCTGCTGTGCAGCAAACTCATCGAGGGCAACTACCCGAACTACCGCCAGGTCATCCCCGGTGACAGCAACGAGCGCGTCGTCATCAGCCGCGAGGCGCTGCTGGAAACCGTGCGCCGCGTTTCGCTACTCTCGTCGGACAAGTCGAACTCGGTGAAACTCGTCTTCAGCGAGAACCGCATCGAGGTCACTGCCAACTCGCCGGACGTCGGTGAGGCCCAGGAGTCGATGGACGTGATCTATCAGGGTCCGCCGATGCAGATCGCCTTCAATCCGGAGTTTCTCCAAGCTCCGCTGCGCGCCTTGGAAAGCGATGACGTCTATCTCGACCTCATCGACGAAATGAGCCCCGGCGTGCTGCGCATTGAAGGCACCTTCCTCTACGTGCTCATGCCGATGCGCGTGACGAACTGAGCCCGTTCACCGGCCGTTGAGTTTGGCCACGGTGGCGGCGTCCACGAAGAAGTTGGTGGTGCCGAAGGGTTTCACTTCTCCGTTCTCCTGGACTTGGTATTCGAATACCTTGACCGGTTTGACACCCGCCACCTCGGACATCAGATAGACGCGGATGGACAACGCCTCCTTGCCGGTGGCACCTTCGAGTTTCCTGGTGGAGAACTGCACTTCGTTCGCGCCGTCCACCGCACCGCCGATGACCACCTCCGCCTCCTTGGCATTGGCGAAGCGGTGCTGGCTGATCTTGTTCACCTGCACCCGCACCTCGCGGCCCGGGCAGAAGACATACACCTTGGCGATGTATTTCGCGGGGCGCGCCTCGATCGGCATCGGCGGCACCTCGCCGGATGGCTGGGCTTCGGGCGTTTCCTTGAGATAGTCGAGCTTGCCGGCCGCGAGCTCCTTGCGCACCTCCGGCAGCGCGGCGAGATTCACGAAATCCGCACGGTCATAGAGCCAGCCCGCGCCACCGCGGACGAAGGAGAGCACCAGCAGGTTGTCACCTGGCTTGCCACCGACGCCGAAATCGACCTTGCCGAAATACGCGGCCTTGGCGGTGAGGCCGTTTTGTTTAGCCTCCAGAAACTTCAGCTCGCCGATGGAAGGCGGAGGCGCGGGCAACTCGAACACCGCGGCCGGAAACGCGCGCTTTTCCGAGACAATGCGGTTCTTCACCTCCATCCGGCGGTGTGGCGCGGTGGTCTTCTGCCAGGTGGCTGCATCGCGACGGATGATCGAATCCCGCCATGCGTTGTAGCTACCTTCAAGCGCCGGGCGCAGCGCATCCTCAGCCACGGAAAGGGCGGCGGCTAACAAAGAAATGGAACAAATCAGGCGAATCATGCGCGAAACCATTGGACAAGCCGGACGCTTTCACAACAAACAAATCGCGCGCCGCACGCAGAAAGCCGCCGGTGCGCCTCCCCCTTCATGAGCAGCATTTTGCAACGAGTGGCCCCCATCGGCGAGGCGCGTGACCGTGAGATTCTCAAGGACGCGGCCACCTACATCTATCAGGAGCGGCCGCAGGGCGCGGTGCAGGCCCACGTGTTTCTGCCGGAAAACGTCCTCTCCGGCCCGCCGCGCACGGTGGTGGTGTTTTTCCACGGCGGTTTCTGGGACTCCCCCACCCCCACCCAGTTCGTGCCGCACTGCCTGCACTTCGCCAGCCGCGGCGCAGTGGCCGTGGCGGCGGAAACCCGCAGCGGAGCACGCCATGGCACCGGCCCGGTCGAGGCCGTGGATGACGCCCGCGACCTGATCCGCTGGCTGCGCCACAATGCGGACACCTTCAATCTGGATCCCGACCGCGTGGTGGTGGGCGGAGCCGCCGGTGGCGCGCTGCTCGCCTTGCTCACCGCCATGCCCAAGCCCAAGGCGATGCCGCCGGTGGACGGGCTCGACTGCCGCCCGCAGGCGCTGGTTTTGTTCAGCGCGCTGGTCAACGCCACCATCAAGAGCCAGGCCCAAAGCCGCTTCCCGGACGCACGGACCGCCAAGCGGCTGAGCCCGAGCACGCTGGTGCGCCGCAAGCTGCCACCGATGCTCTTTTTCCACGGCAAGTCGGACCGGATCACCCCTTTCGAGGAAGTGGAGCGCTTCGGCCGCCGGCTGCGCTTCTGGGGAAATTCCTGCGAACTCGTCGATTTCGAAAAAGCGGACCACAGCTTCTTCAACTTCAACGTCAGCCACCGGAACTTCGAGCTCACCATTCAAGCTGCGGATCGGTTCCTGGTGGAGCGCGGGTTTCTAACACCCGGGGAGCCCGCTGATCACGCATGAAGAAAGTGATCATCCACACCGACGGTGCCTGCAAGGGCAACCCGGGCCCCGGGGCCTATGGCGCGGTGCTCGTTTGCGGCAGGCACCGCAAGGAAATCTCCGCCGGCTACCGCCATACCACCAACAACCGGATGGAGCTGCGCGCCGCCATCGCCGCGCTTGAGCTGCTCTCCGAACCGTGCGAGGTGGAGCTCCACTCGGACTCCAAATACCTCGTCCACGCCATCCAGCAAAAGTGGCTGGCCGGCTGGCAGCGCCGCGGCTGGCTCACCTCCGACAAGCAACCGGTCAAAAACCAGGATCTGTGGCAGGAACTGATGGCCGCCATGGCCCCGCACAAGATCCACTGGCACTGGGTGAAGGGCCATGCCGGCCATGCCGAAAACGAACGTTGCGACCAACTCGCCAACCACGCCGTGGCGGGGAAACACTTGTTAGAAGACGCCGGATTCGAAGCCGCGCGCGAATAAGCGGCGTGGCCGGGCTTGCGCGTGATCCGCCCGGCGGCTTGGATGGCGGCCAGTGGACGCGCCCGCAACACCATCATCCCACTGGAAGAAGCGGCTGGGGCTCTTCGGCGATGTGCCCGGCCGCCTCGCCGCGCACGCGCTGCGGGTGGTGCCGTGGTTTCTCGAACCGGTGCTCATCGGCGGATGGACGTTGCTGTTTTTCATCCTGGCCGGCACCCAGCGGCGGGCGGTGGCCGGCAATCTGCGGGCAATGTTTCCGGAATGGAGCGCGCCGCGCGCCAACCTGGGAGCCTGGCGGGTGTTCTGGAATTTCGCCGTCACCTTCGTCGATGGCCTGCGCTGCGAAACAGGCACCGGCGGAGTCGATTGGGCGGTGGAGGGTCTCGCCCACATGGAGGATCTCGCGAACCGCGGCGAGGGCTGCATCATTCTAACAGCACACATGGGCAATTACGACATCGCCGCGCCGATGTTCGCCAGCCATTTCCGCCGCACGCTCTACACCGTGCGCGCGCCGGAGCGGGAACCGGAAGCCCAACTGCACCGCGAGCGGGAATTGCGCCGCAGGGAGCAACGCCACCCGAATTTCCGCACGCTCTACAACCGCGAGGGCGGCTTGCTGGGCGTCGAGCTCGCACGCCTGCTGGGCGAGGGAAATTTCGTGGCCGTGCAGGGAGACCGCGTGCTCTTCGATGTCTCGCCGATGGAGGTGGAGGTGGAGCCCGGCCTGCGGATGCGCCTGCCGAAGGGGCCGTTGTTTCTGGCACGCGTCACCGGCGCAGCCTGCTTCCCGCTCTTCATCACCCGCGATGGCTGGCGGCGCTACCGGGTGAGCGTCCATCCTCCGCTGCAACTGCCGCCGCGACAACGCGGTGATGATGCCGAAGCGGCCAGCGCCTGGGCCGCGGCGGTTTACAGCGCGGCGCGGCGGCACTGGAACCATTGGTTTGTCTTCGAACCGGTGCTGGTGCGGACGACGGGCACCCGTGAATGTTAGATTGGCCCGCGGCTCGGAATGGGCTATGCAAGGAGCATGCAAGGCAGATTCACAGGCATGCTCGCGGCGTTTTGCGCGCTTTTCGTCACCTCGGCATGGGCGCAGAAGGCCCCGCCGCCACCGTCCAAGCCGCGCCTGCCGCTGGATGTGGTTTTCATCGGCGAGTCGAAATTCCACGCCATCGTCGCCAAGGCGGAACGCCAGAACTGGCGCAGGCTGCCGCTCGGCGAGCGCACCGTGATGGTCGCGCGGGAAATGGTCGGCACGCCCTATGTGAACTACACGCTGGAGGTGCATGACCGCATCGAGTCGCCAGTGGTGAACTTCAAGGGCATGGACTGCTGGACGTATTACGAGAACGCTCTGGCGATCGCCCGCATGCTGCGCTACAGGCCCGGCCCTTACAAACCGCAGGACATGCTGCACATGGTGGAGATCGAGCGCTACCGCAACGGCGTCTGCGATGGCAGCTACCTCAGCCGCATGCACCATTTGGAAGAGGTGTTTTACGACAACCAGCGCCGCGGCTATGCCACCAACATCACGCCCCGCCTGCCGGGTGCCGAGCGGCTGCGGCGCGAAATCCGCGAGATGACGGTGCAGTGGAAAAACTACCGCTACCTGCGCTCGAACCCCTCGTTGGTCGCGCCGATGGGCAGAATCGAAGCCCAGGTTTCCAAGCTTCCGGTCTATCACATTCCCAAATCCAGGGTCCGCGCCATCGAGAGCCAGTTACAAAACGGCGACATCTGCGCCATCACCACCACCTGGCACAGCGGCTACACGTCCCACGTCGGCCTGATCATCCGCATCAAAAACCGCGCCTACTTCGCCCATGCCACTTCGGACCGCGACAAGGGCCGGATGTGCGTGATCGATCGACCGATCACCGATTACCTCAACCAGTCCTCCAAGCACGCGGGCATCATCATTTGCCGGCCGCATGATCTTCCTCCCTCGCCGCTATGGCAACAGGGTGTGGCGAAACAGTGAGGCCTCAGAAATCGAGCGCCTGCTCGAAGGCCGCCTTGATCGCATCGAAGGATTCAAGCCCGCAGGAAACGCGCAGCAGGTGCGCCGGGACGCCGCAGGCCTCGGCCCATTCGAGCTCCGGGTAGTGCGCGAGCATGACGTAGGGGCAAACCATCGTGAAGGGCGTGCCGAAACTCGGCCCCTTGCACAGGCGCAGCGCGTCATAGACTTTTGCGGTTTTCTTGGGGGCCTTGAGCGTGAAGGAAAGCAAGCCGCCGTAGCCGCCAGCCTTGCGCCGGACGGCATCGTAGTTTTCACGCGTCGTGAGCGAGGGATGCCAGACCTGGGCCACCGCCGGATGGCTGGCGAGCCAGGTCGCGAGCGCAAGGCCGTTCTCGTTGATGGTTTTCATGCGCCTGGCATAGCCCTTGAGATTGGAAAGCAGCACCTCGGCGTCGCCAATGTAAAGGGGCGCGCATTCCTCCGCATCGGCGCGCAACGAGTCACGCAGGATTGCCGCAAACGGCGAATCCTCGCGCAGGCCGACCATGCCGGCCATCACATCGCCCTCACCGGAGATCCACTTGGTGAGGCTGCCGGTGACGACATCGGCGTAACGCAGGGCATCCACATTGAACGGCCCGGCGGCCGAATCATCCACGATGAATGGCGTGCCACCCTCGGCACAGGCTTGCGCCACGCGCGCGAGATCCACGGTGCGCAGCAGCGGATTGCTCGGCAACTCGGTGAACACGCCGGCGAACTCGCCCTGGCGGATGCGCTGCAGCGCCTCGTCGAAGGACTCGCCGACGGCCTCGTTCAGATACACCACGCCGTGGCCGAAATGTTCCTGCACCTTGAGGCAATCGACGTAGGGAAACTCGAGTTGCAGGGTTTTGCGACCATTGAGCACGCCGGGCAGCGCGCGCAGGACGCTGGTGGCGGCCGCCATGCCGCTGGCAAAGACGAAGGTGTTCTCCGGAGTGGTACCGGTGAACTTGCCGAGCGCCCGGGCGATGAGGTGCGACTTGGAGCCCTCGCGCGGATTGCCATCGAGGAAATCCTGCGCCTGCCGGCTGCTGACCACCTCGCCGGAAAAACGCCAGTAGGCATTCGCCTCGGATTTCGCCTTGGCCGGAACGATCAGCACCTGCAGGCCGTACATGCTGGTGATGCGCACGGCGGTTTCCGCGCGGCGCTCCACCCAGCGCTGCGCGCG
>Ga0105090_10001199_pt1 | contig 13797 bp, 9 predicted proteins | sample PPLLak3March2015_FD_79110 | JGI IMG/M metagenome (GOLD analysis project Ga0105090, IMG submission 79110) | Freshwater sediment microbial communities from Prairie Pothole Lake near Jamestown, North Dakota, USA - PPLs Lake P7 Core (1) Depth... | ecosystem: Environmental > Aquatic > Freshwater >... | reverse complement strand
GTTGACGCGGCCTTTCATCGGCGCATCCGCGACGATGTGCACGAGCTTGGTGCTGAAAAAGAAGGCATCCCCCGAACTAGCCTGCAGCCAATGCAGGTTTCTCAGTGTTTCGGAGGTACTCGACCAGGCCCCCGGCCCCTGCCTTTCGTCGCGCGACTGGCGGAAAACCAGGCTCTCCGCATTGGTCTTCAGCTTGTCGTATTGCTTCACGTCGAATTCACCGTGCAGGACGAGGAACGCCGAGGTCATGTTTTCATGCCCGTGCGGCGGAACGCTCTTGCCGCGGCGGACGCCCGCCAGCATCGTAACGACGCGATCCCGCTCGGGCGGCGGGTCGGCAAAGCCCTCGCCCGACAGCGGATCGAAATCGATGAATCTCTCGCCATTCGCAGTGAAGTCGAAACGCTGTGTCAGTCGGTCGAAATCGATGTGCGCACGCAGCTCGTGCAGGGAAACCGACCCGTACAGCCCGTCCATCCTGGCCTGCCACTGCGGCGTGGTTATATCACCGCGTTTGAGCGCTTCCCCGGCCGCCAGCAGGTCCGCCAGCCAGCGCTCGAACTCGGATGTCGCGGGATCGGCGAACAGGCGCCTGGTCCAGAGCGTTTGCGCGAGGCCAAAGCCCAGGCAGGCCAAGGCGCCCCGAGCCAGCCATTGGCGGCGGGTGCACGGCGCCGCGATAACGGCTGCATTGAGTGCTGTCGGCATAGCCTCGGTCCCTTTTGTCACGGTTGGAGCGTAACCCGAATCCGTCCACGCTGCCAAGCCGGCTTGGACGCCCACAATCTATCGGGCCCCGGAAGCCACGAGACGGGAAAATTCCAAGTGTCCCATGCCGGGTTGAATCAGTGGGATCGGGCGTCTAAGCTTTATTTGATTGATCGCAACGCCAAAGCGGCCCGGGAGAGACCATGAGCCAAAGAGACAGCAAAGCCATTACGGCAATCGTCGCGCTGGCGATGATCGGCGGCGCGGCCGCTCAAACGCCCCAGGACCCGCTGACCGGCAGCGCAATTGTCCGGGTTGAAACGGATCCGCCAGGCGCCCCCGGCAATTTCACGTTTACCGGCGTCCCCGGCGGCACCATTGTCGCGGGCGGCAACCTCACGGCAACTGCTCTGGGGGACGGATCGTATTCGACGACCGCCTCCACGCCGCCGCCCGGGCTGGCGCTGGTGAGCATCAGCTGCGACGACGGCGCCAGCCAGACCCCCAGCCGCGGCGCGGTGCCGGCCCGGACGGCGAACTTCGAATTCGACCGGGGCGAAACCGTGACCTGTGTTTTCCGCTACCGGAAAGTCGATCTCGCTGAAGAGAGTACCCGAAGCGCGGGGAGCAAACCGCAAGATCCGGGCGCCCCCGCAAAGCCTGGCACTGAGCCGGGCAGCGCGCCCGGCGGCATGCCGGCCGGTTCGGAAAGCTGCGTAGCCCCCGCCATGGTGCCTAAGGCCGGAAAATGGAACATCTCGAATCTGCCGGGGCGGATGGTCTGCGGGACAATGGTCAACATGCCGCTGACGCCGTCCCAGGAAACCGGCACCCTGACGATCCAGGATTGCGGCTGGACCGTGGTCGGCACGCCGATGGCCGAAGGCAACGCGCCGCTGACGATGCGCGCGGTGGACAACAGCGGCAGCGTGTACACCGGGACCGTGGGCGGCATGCAGGACGGGATTCCGATGACCATCGAGTTCACCTGGAACCTGAACTCCGACGAGTGGATCGTCGGCGACCTGAAATCCTCGGTGACGCAGCAGGGCATGACCTGCAACATGTCGCGCCCCTTCGAACTCCGGTACAGCGGGGGCTAGTTCGCCTCTCGGCCCGTCAGCGCCGGGTCGCGACCCGGTACACGCCCCACAGGATAATGGCGGCGACCAGCAAACCCGGCCAGCCGCCGAACGGTTGGTCGGCGATCGCGATCACGTCGCGGTCCTGGAACACCACGATCGGCACCGCCATCACGATCCCCATCAGCGCCTCGCCCGCGATCAGCCCCGCTCCGGTCAGCATCCCGAGGCGCCCGGCGCGCTCGCGCGCGGCGTCGTCGCCGGCGCGCACCGCCCGGGCGATGAGATGGGCGACGATGCCGCCGATCAGGATCGGCGTGGTGACCTCCAGCGGCAGGTAGATGCCGATGGCCGCCGCCAGCACCGGCACGCGGAAATCGCTGCGCCGGTGCTCCAGCCACTTGTCCAGCGCGATGATCGCGGCGCCGACGCCGGCGCCGATCGCGATCATGTCCCACGGCAGGCCGTCGCCGAACACGCCCCTGGCCACGCTCGCCATCAGGTTGGCCTGCGGCGCGTTGAGCGGGTTCGGATGCGCCGCGGTGGCGACGCCGATGCCGTAGGCCTCGACCAGCAGGTTCAGCACCGGCGCCATCACCATCGCCGAGACCAGCGCGCCGACCGCCAGCATGACCTGCTGCTTCCACGGCGTCGCGCCGACGATGTAGCCGGCCTTGAGGTCCTGCAGGTTGTCGCCGCCGACCGCCGCCGCGCAGCAGACCACGCCGCCGATCAGCAAGGCGGCGGCCGGGCCGCGCGCCGCGTCGGGGCCGATCAGCGCGAGCAGCACCAGGCTGGCGAACAGCAGGGTGGCGATCGTCATGCCCGAAATCGGGTTGTTCGAGGAGCCGACCAGCCCGGCCATGTACGAGGAGACCGCCGAGAACAGGAAGCCGCCGGCGATCATGATCAGCGCCATCACCAGCGCCACGAACAGGCTGTCGACGATGTTGTTGTAGAGCAGAAAGATCGGCGCGACCAGCGCCAGGATGCCGAACAGCACCCAGGTCATCGGGATGTCCCGCTCGGTCTCGGCAACGCCGGCCCAGCCGCCGGCTTTGGCGGCGGCGCGCGCGCTCCGCACGCCGTCGACCAGCGAATGGCGCATGTCGATCAGCGACCACACGCCGCCGATCAGCATCGCGCCAACGCCGATATAGCGGATCTTGGTGCTCCAGATCTCGTAGCCCAGGTCGAGCGCGCTCGGCTGGGTCGCGACGAACTCGGCGAGCCTGGGGTCGAGCCCGGGGAAGGTCGAGAACAGCGGCACGAACACGTACCAGGCCAGCGCGCCGCCGGAGAACACCACGAGGCCGATGTTGAGCCCGACGATCACGCCGACCGCGAGCAGCGCCGGCGACACGTTGGTGCCGAAGTACAGCACGGTGCTGCCGGCATAGCGCGCGAACTCGGCGGTGCCGCTCCACAGGTGCAGGCCGATCTCGCCGAGCTTGGCCGTGCCCCCGGCCACCGCCGCGCCGACCAGGTACTTCACGCCCGCGCCGCTGCCGCCGGCCTTGAGCACTTCGGCGGTGGCGACGCCCTCGGGGAACGGCAGTTTGCGCTCGATGATCAGCGCGCGGCGCAGCGGCACCGAGAACAGCACGCCGAGCACGCCGCCGAGGCCGGCGATCGCCAGCACCCACCAGAAGTCGAAGTGCGTCCAGAAACCCATCAGGTACAGCGCCGGCACCGTGAACACCACGCCCGCGGCGACCGACGAGCCGGCCGAGGCGGTGGTCTGCACGATGTTGTTCTCGAGGATGCTGTGGGTGGCGAACAGCCGCAGCACCGCCATCGAGATCACCGCGGCCGGAATCGCCGACGACACGGTCATGCCCGCGAACAGGCCGAGGTAGGCATTGGCGCCGGCCAGCACGGCGGCGAGCACCACGCCGAGCACGACGGCTTTCAGGGTGATCTGCGGAATGGAAGCGGTGGCGTTCATCGCTTGTTCGGGTCCGGAGGGTGGCCAGGCATATTAAGCACCGGTTTGCCGAAGCAGGCAAGCGGGACGCGGGCGAGCGCGGGCTCCGGGTGGTTTTTACGGGCGGCCTTTACCGGGCGGCGCAAGCCGCGGGCAACCGCAGGGACATGCAGGACAAGCCGCCGTCCAGCAGGCTCGCCTGGCTGACGGCGACCGTGTCGACCCGATAGCCCTCGCGGGCAAGTAATTCGGCGGTCGCGGGAAAGCCCGCCGGAACCAGGACCGTGTCGTTGATGCGGATGGAGTTGGCCGCCGCTTCTTCGCCGCTCGGCACCGTCAGCACCCGGAACGGCGCGAAACACTCCGCACCGGCCAGGCGCCAGGTGGCGAGGACGGTGTCGCCGTCGAGCACGCAGCAGTCCGACTTGAAGTGCAGGACCTGGTCGGGGGTGCGCACCGCCAGCACCGGGTAAGCCCAGCGCCGCAGAACGGATTGCAGCCACGCGCAGGCGGCGCCGTCGGTGCGCTCGGACAAGCCGACCAGGATGGCGGTCTCGGTCGCCAGGATGTCACCGCCGTCGATGAATCCTTCCGTCGGTCCGGCAATCACCGCGTGCCCCCGCTCCGCCAGCGCGGTCGCCAGCGCCGCGGCCTCGCCGGTGCGCGTCGGCGCGCCGGGGCGCAGCATGACGATGCCCTCCGGCAGGCAGAGCGCTGCGTCCTCGATGAACACCGAATCCGGATAGGCCTCCAGCGCGGGCAGCACGGTGACCTGCAGTCCGGCCCGCTCCAGGGCACGGACATAATCATGGTGCTCGAGCCGGAAGCGCTCGAAATCCGGAGCGCCGCGGTCCACCGCCCGAATGCCGCGGGCGACGCCGTGGCCGGGCAATCGCGCGATGGCGGCGGAAAACCGCCATGAATAACCCGGGGTCGGCATGCGGTAGACGATTCCGCATTCCTCGACTATTGTCAAATTGAATCACCGCCGGAGCGCAGCATGCCCAGCAAGCAGACCGGAAAGGCGGCCAGGAAGCCCGTCGCCACCCTCGGCAAGTTCAAACTGACCGCGCGCACCGACGCGCCGGACTTCCGCGACTACGCCTACCGGCCGGCCCTGGTCACGCTCAAGCCCCGGCTTAAGGTGCCCGCGAACCTCAACATCCGCAACCAGGGCAGCTCGAGCGCCTGCACCGGCTTCGCGCTCGCGGCGGTCGTCGACCGCCTGATCGCCGAGAGCGGGCGCCAGGTGAACGACCAGGCGACCGCCGTCAGCGCGCTGATGCTCTACGAAATGGCGCTGCGCTACGACGAGTGGTCGGGTGAAGCGGATGAGGGCTCGAGTTGCCGCGGGGCGATCAAGGGCTGGTACAACATGGGCGTGTGCCGCGAAGAACTGTATCCCTTCGACCCCGGGAACCGCCCGGACTTCACCATCGAGGCCGCCAAGGACGCCCGCAACAACACCATCGGCGCCTACTACCGCCTCGGCAACCACATTTCCGACTACCATGCCGCGCTGACCGAGGTGGGCGCGATCTTCTGTTCCGCCGACGTACACAAGGGCTGGGACAAGCCCGACGCGGAGACCGGCCGGATCAAATACCACAAGCAAAGCGAGGGCGGCCATGCCTTTGCCATCGTCGGCTACGACGACCAGGGCTTCTGGATCCAGAATTCCTGGGGCGAGGACTGGGGCAGGAACGGCACCGCCCTGTGGACCTACGAGGACTGGCTGCTCAACGTCCGCGACGCCTGGGTGTTCCGCATGGCGCTGCCGACCCCGCAGATCTGGGCCCTGCCCGCCCGCGGCAGCGCCAACGCCAGCGCGGCCGAAAAATCCCGCAGCCCCGCGCGCGCCGAGATCGCCGGGCATTTCATCCACGTGGACGACGGCCACTTCCACGACAACGGCAAGTACTGGAGCACGCTCGACGATGTCCGCATGACGGCCAGGCTGGTCGCCAACTCGAACGACTACGAGCATCTGTTGTTCTACGCGCATGGCGGCCTGAACAGCCCGGAAGACTCCGCCCACCGCATCGCGGCGATGAAGGAAACCTTCAAGGCCAACGGCATCTACCCCTATCACCTGATGTACGACACCGGCCTGCTCGAGGAACTCAAGGACGTCATCATCGGCCGCCGCCAGGAGGCCGACGCGCGCGCCGGCGGCATCAGCGACTGGGTCGACAAGCTGGTGGAGAAACTCACCCGCGTGCCCGGGCGCGCGCTGTGGCGGGAGATGAAGGCCGGCGCCAAGCTCCCCTTCGGGGAGCACCACGCGGGCTCGCAGACCCTGCAGGCCTTCACTGACGCCATCCATGCCTCGGGCAGGCCCAAAAAACTGCACCTGGTGGGCCACAGCACCGGCATGATCCTGCTCACCCACCTGCTGCGGCGGCTGTCGGTGCTGGCCCCCGAACTCGCGGTGGAAACCATCAGCCTGATGGCCCCGGCGGGCACTGTCGATCTGTTCACCGAAACGATGCAACCCTTCCTCAAGGTGCCGTTCCCGAACTTCCGCGTCGCGGAAATGACCATCTACAACCTGAGCGACGAACTGGAGCAGGCCGACGAAGTGACCGGTGCTTACAACAAATCCCTGCTCTACCTGGTCTCGAACGCGTTCGAGGAGGCAGTGCCGGCGGCCCGGATCCTCGGCATGGAAAACTTCTGCCGGACCGTCGAGCGCCGCGTGCTGCCGCGCCTGACCGTGCACTACTCGAAGGGCAACGTGCCCGGCTCGCGGGTGACGGCCAGTGCGACCCACGGCGGCTTCGATAACGATCCGCTGACCATGAATCACATCCTCCGCCGCGTGTTGGGGAAGAAACCGCAGCTGGAGTTCACGCGAGAGAGTCTGGCGTATTGAGCTCGAACGGCTCCGAGCAGCGACTGCTGCTCCTGGCCCGCGGGCTGCGCGGGATGGCCGACGGCATGATCAGCCTGGTCCTGCCGGCCTACCTGCTCGCCCTGGGCTACGGCGCAGTCGAGACCGGGCTCATCGCCACTGCCACGCTCGCGGGCTCCGCTGCGCTCACCCTGACCGTAGGCCTTTATGCCCATCGCGCGGACGGGCGGTCCCTGCTGATCGCGGCTTCGCTATTAATGGCCGCCACCGGCATTGCGTTCGCCCTGTTCGACGACTTCTGGCCCCTGCTGCTGGTCGCGCTGGTCGGCACGCTGAATCCTTCCGCGGGCGATGTGAGCATCTTCCTCCCGCTGGAGCAGGCGCAACTCTCAGGCCTCGCCGGAGCCTCGCGCCGCACCCGTCTGTTCGCCCGCTACAGTTTCGTCGGTGCGCTGGCCGGATCCATCGGCGCGCTGGCGGCCGGCTTGCCGGAAGTGACCGCGCGTGCGGTCGGACTCGACGCCAGGGAGGCCTGGCAAGGCGCCTTCCTGGCCTATGCCGCGACCGGCTTCGCCGTCCTGCTGGTCTACCGGCGCCTGCCCCGCTTAGTTTCCGTGCAGCGCCGGCCGGCCGCGCCGCTCGGTCCCTCGAAACGGGTCGTCTTCACCCTGGCGGCGCTGTTCAGCCTGGATGCCTTTGCCGGCGGCTTCGTGGTGCAATCGCTGCTCGCACTGTGGTTGCTCGATCGATTCGGACTTAGCCTGCTGGCTGCCGGAACCATTTTTTTCTGGACCGGACTCTTTTCGGCCTTGTCCTACTTCGCCGCGGCACGCCTCGCCGAACGTTTCGGCCTGATCAACACCATGGTGTTCACCCATTTGCCGGCCAATCTGTGCCTGGCGGCGGTGCCCTTCGTCGGTGATCTGCGCTGGGCCGTCGCCCTGCTGATGGTGCGCAGCGCGCTATCGCAGATGGACGTGCCCACCCGGACATCCTATGTGATGTCGGTCGTCACCCCCGAGGAGCGCCCGGCAGCGGCCACCTTCACCGCGGTGCCGCGCAGCCTGGCCTCCGCCGCCAGCCCGGCCCTGGCCGGCTCGCTGCTCGCCGTGTCGGGCTTCGGCTGGCCGCTGGTGATCGCCGGCGGCCTGAAAGTCGTCTACGACCTGCTGCTGCTGACGATGTTCCGCAATCGCCCGCCGCTGCCGGAGCCGGAGCCGCAACCGGATGAAGTCGAGCGAAGCGATTAGGGTGGGAGATGTCCACTCCGCGCAGATCGCAGCGCTCTGCCGCGGCTGCGGCGGGTCGCCCTGCGCACCGGACACGTGCAAGGTACTCGCCCGAGCAGATGATCACACCGGCGAACGGCCCGCAGGATCAGTGCTCCGGAGATGCCTGACATGCAGGTCGCGGATCAGGCGCAGGCGCCAGATCCACAGCCCCACGATCAGGCCGGCGGCGATGGGCAGTGCCGGCGCCGGCAAGCCGATGACCACGAAGTTGTACACGCCGTGCACGAGGGCCGAGAACCCCAGCGCGGCGAACAGCGTGGGCACCACGGCCCGGCGCCGCAGCCAGGCCCGGCCGACATGGTAACCCCAGATCGAGGCGAACACGATGTGCAGCACGGGGCCGACAAAGCCCCGCGCATAGGCCTGCCGCGTGTCCAGGTAATCGAGGTAGCGGATGTTCTCCACCGCCGCGAAGCCCAGGGCGATGAAGGACGCGTAGATGATACCGTCGATCGGTTCGTCGAATTCCCGAAAAAACCGGATGATCAGCAAGAACGGCAGCAGCTTGGCCGATTCCTCGATCACGCCGATCGCCAGAATCGCGTAGAGGAACAGACCGGGCAGATGGTCCGCGCCCAGGGCGAAGGCGTCGTAGCGCAGGCCGATCAGCCCCAGCGCGCGGTAGCCCAACAGGCCGAGCCAGAACGATCCGACCCCGAGCGCGAACGCCAGCACCAGCTGAACGGGGGGCTCCGGCAGGTACCGGTCCACGTGCAGGTGGTAGGCGGCCCAGAACACCACCGGCAGGATGACGGGGAGCAGGACGACGACATAGTCCGTCATACCGGGTATTCACCTTCCCCCTTTGGGGTATACGATAAACGCCAAAGAGGGGCCGTGTGAAGAATTGTGCCCCTCAGCGCAGCCGCCCTGGGTGCGGCCATTCAGGGCAGCCCGATGACCAGGCCGCGATCGGGGGCGGATTCGCCGCCCAGGACGCGGTGCCAGGCCGCCTGCATGGCGGGGATGCCGCGCTCACGGTCGAACTTGAGCCAGTCCCGGCTGCGCTGCGCGGCTTCGCGCCAGAAGGCAAAGGCTTTTTTCTCGAAGACCCCCGGCCCCCAGTCCTGCGCGCGCTGCCGGATGTGGCCGGGCGCGAAGAACAGCGCGCTGCGCTCGGCGATGAAATGCGGCCCCATGCGGGTCTCGGCGTAATGTGTTACGCCGACGTTGGCGCAGTAACGCATGTTGTCGCCCAGCCGCTCATGCAGCGCGGATAGCAGCGGTCCGCTGCCGGACATGTCGACGATGACGGTCGGCACGGCGGCGTCGATGGAGTCGAGATCGTCGTAGCGATGCACGGCCGCGTAGAGTCCGAGCCGGACGACCGTCTCACGGTTGCGCGCCGAGGTCAGCGCGATGGCCGGCGGGGCCGCCGCGTCTCCGGCGAGCGCCAGCGCCAGGCCGATCGCGGTCTTGGACGAGGCCGAGAGAATGACGAGCTGCCCGGCGCCGAACCAACCCCGGTCCGCGAGAAAGTCGTACAGGCAGAACGATGTCACGTAGAGCGGGAGCAGCAACATGCGCTCGTCGTCCAGCGACGGATCGTAGTGGGCTTCCGCTTGGGTGCGGGCGTACGCATTGTAAACCCCGGGCAGCGCCGCGCGATGAGCGGCGCCGTCGACGAGGCTGGCCGCGCTCACTTTGGCCGGCGTGATGACCAGATGCGTGCCCATCGGAAAATAGCCATACAGCCGTTCGCCCGCGCCCACTTCGGGATGCCGCGAGGCGACGACGTCGGCGAAGCCCCAGACGGGTATCACTCCCCAGCCGTCCGGGGCCGGGAAGAAACGCCAGTAACCGAGCTTTTCGCCGACCACCCCGTAGGTGACGTTGTTGGCCGTGAGCGCGAAGCGGTCGACCTGCGCGAGCAGCTGGCCGTCCTGCAATTCCGGCGCCTCGTTTTCCTCGATGCGGCTGCGGGACAGGTCGTCCTTGCGGACCTGTAGCGTGGCCATGCGGGTCATTGGCCGGCCGCTTGGCGTTGAGCGTCGCGCCTGGCCTTGAACTCGGTACCTTCCTTCCAGTTGGGCCAGCCGTCACCGTTGGCGACCTCGAGGCCGGTCCTGAAGTACATCTCCATGTCTTCCAGGGCTCCGCTGACATCCCAGCTCAGGTCGTACTCGTCCGAAACGCGGTGGTAGTGGTCGTTGGTGTATTCATTGGCTTTCTCCATGCCGTAGGCCACGCCCTTCTCGCGGTTGTCATAGCCGGCCCAGGGGTACAGCATGGGCACGCCCTGCTTGGCCAGCTCGAAATGATCGGAGCGGTAGTAGTAACCCTTCTCCGCCTCGCGGTCGCCGGCCAGGACCCGTTCCTGGGCGGCGGCGGCCGCCGCCAGGTAGTCGTCGAGATCGCTCATGCCCAGGCCGATGACCGTGATGTCGCGGGTCGCGCCCACATTGTTCATGCCGTCCATGTTCAGTCCGCCCACCGTGTTCTCGAGCGGAAACAGCGGGTTCGCGGCGTAATGAAGGGAGCCCAGCAAACCCTGTTCCTCGGCCGTCACGGCCAGGAACAGCACGCTGCGCCGCGGCGCCTGCGGCAGCGTCGCGTAAGCCTCGGCGATTTCCAGCAGCGCGGCGGTGCCGCTCGCATTGTCCAGCGCCCCGTTGTAGATGTTGTCGCCCTCCAGCTTCGGATCGGTGCCCAGGTGATCCCAGTGCGCCATGTAAATGAAAACCTCCTCCGGCGCCGCGCTGCCTTTCAGGATGGCGGCGACGTTCTGTGACTGGATCTGTTCGACCTGGTTGACCAGCGTCGCGGTGGCTTTGAGCGGCATCGGCACGGCGGTGAATCCAGGTCGTTGCGCCTGCCGATACATTTCCTCCAGGTCGAGCCCGGCCCGGGCAAACAGGTTCGCGGCGGCTTCGCGGGTGATCCAGGCTTCCAGCGCCGCCAGGTCCGCGCCGCGACCCGCACCTTGGTCCGGCAGCACCATGGCGAGCTGCGGTCCGGTCCAGCTGTTGACGACCGTGGGCCACCCGTAGGCGGCGGGCAGGGTATCGTGGATAAGGATCGCGCCGGCCGCGCCCTGGCGGGCTGCCTCGTCGAACTTGTAATCCCAGCGGCCGTAATAGGTCATGGCGTTGCCGTTGAACAGCGCCGGGTCCTGCGTCGCGTAGCCCGGGTCGTTGACCAGCATGACGACGGTCTTCCCGCGCACGTCGACGCCCGCGTAATCGTTCCAGTTGCGCTCCGGCGCGTTGATGCCATAGCCGACGAACACCAGTTCCGAGTCCGCGAGCGCGGTCTGCGCCACCTGCCGTCGGGTCCACATCACCTGGTCGACGGCATAGGCCAGGGACAGGTCCCCACCCTCGCCGCCGCGGATCACGAGGCCCGGGTTGTTGGTGAGCTCCACCGAGGCCAGCGGCACCTCCTGCGTGTAGCTGTCGCCATTGGCCGGCGCGAGCCCGAGACCGGCAAAGTGCTTGACGAGATAGTCCACCGTCAGGTCCTCGCCCGGCGTGCCCGGCGCGCGGCCGCCGAATGCATCGGAAGCCAGGACCTCGATATGGCGGCGGTAGTCGGCTTCGTCGATGGCCTCCACGCTCAGCGCAACCGGATCGGCGGATTGCGCGGCAACAGGTGCCGGCGCGACGGGCGCTGACTCCGCGGATGGCGCCGGGGCCACTTCAGCAGCAGGCTCCTCCTGGCCGCAACCGCCAAGTAAAACGCTGACCAGCAGGCAACACAGAGTGGTGACACGCACGGGGACGGACAAGGCAGGGCAGAGGTTCATGGCGCCACCGCCCGGTAGTCCGCCCGCACCTCGCCCGCCTCCGCCACCTCGCGCTCATGGCTCGCCTCCCGCCAGGGTTCTGCGATCGCGGCCTCGTACCATTCCTGCATGGATGGGTGACGCAGCAGCAGGTCGGCGTAGCTGCGCGCCCGCCGGCCCAACGGCAGGTCATAAGTCTGTACCCGGAATGCAACCGGTGCATAGAAAGCGTCGACCGCGCCGAAGTTCGGACCGGCCAGGTAGCCCCCGCCGAAACGCTCCTGTCCCTCGCTCCACAGCTCGTCGATGCGGCCGAGGTCGGCCCGCAGGGCGGCACCGATTTCCTTCAGCTTCACCCGCTGGCCGCAGGTCATGGAACAGCGGTTGCGCAGCTCGGCGAACCCCGCGTGCATTTCGCTGGCGGCGCTGCGGGCCCAGGCGCGCGCCGCGGCGTCCAGCGGCCAGACGCCGGCGTGGCGCTCGGCCAGATATTCGACGATGGCCAGGGAATCCCAGACCACCGTGGCGCCGTCGTGCAGGCAGGGCACGCGGCCGCTGGGCGAAAAGCGACGGAACGCCTCCCGGTTCGAGCCCTCGGCGAACGGATTCATACGCTCGTCGAAGGGCATGGCCAGGGCGCGCATGAGCACCCACGGCCGCAACGACCAGGACGAGTAATTCTTGTTGCCGATGAACAGTTGGTACATGGTGGTGCTGGCTCCTTTGGTTCGGCCGTCGGCGGTGTGCGCCGCGACGGGTGAATTATAGTTCGCCGCGGTTGCGAGCGTGGAGGAGAACACTCTGCCGCGCGTCGTTCAAAGGTGTCGAATCCTGTCAGGCCGGTGAATTGGGGAGCCGGCGACTTGAGCGCGTGGGACGAATCGTGTATTTTTGTTCTGTCACAGGGATCGTGGCCGACCCCGCCCATGCGGCGCCGGCCCAACGTCGGGTTCGGTAAAGGGGGATCGGTCATGTTCCGGAAGTTCTCGAGCTTCTCATTTTATTTCTTTGCTGCAGTTTCCATTGCGCTTCTTTCGACCGCTGCCATGGCCCAGTCGGACCAGGGCCAGGCGTCGCGCTGGTTCGGCCTGGGTCAGCCGGCGAACATCAGCGACCTGCCCCCCGGGCAATTGAAGCGACGCCTCGAGTCTCTGCCGCCGCAAGCCAGCGCCCGCGCGCTGCGTTGGCTGCAGGATATCGAATTTCCCGGCACGGACCTCGAACTGCTGCGCGTGGACGACCAGGGTGGCGTGTACTTCGAGGATACGTTCCGGCCGGACCCCGAACTTGCCCAACAGGGCGCATCCGCGGGTGCCTTCGTCGAGGCGGCGCCGCAGACCACGCTCGACGACGCCTTCACACTGCACAGCAAGCCGGGTGCGCCCAACGTCGTTTACATCGACTTTGACGGGCACGTCATTATCGGCACGGCCTGGAATGCCGGCGCCGCGGCCACCTACTACGCCCGGCCCTACGACCTCGATGGCAACCCCTCCACCTTCAATGCGACCGAGCGCACGCGCATCGTCGACATCTGGCACCGGGTTGCCGAGGATCTCGCACCCTACAATATCGATGTGACCACCGAGGCGCCGGCCAGCTTCGGCCGTTACACCGGCCGCATTCTCGTGACCCACCACCAGGACCAGACGGGCGCCGCCATGCCGCATCCCACGGCCGGCGGCGTCGCCTACGTCGGCGTCTTCGGTCTGAGCAATTACCACACCTATTACTCCCCGGCCCTGGTGTATTACAGCAACCTGGGCGGCGGCGTCGAAACCTATGTGGCCGAAGCCTCGTCCCACGAGTTCGGCCACAACCTGGGCCTGTCACACGACGGCACCAACGCCGGCGCGGCCTATTACACCGGCCACGGCAGCGGGCTGGTGTCGTGGGCCCCGATCATGGGGGTCGGTTACTACAACAACGTCACGCAATGGAGCAGGGGCGAGTACCTGGACGCCAATAACCCGCAGGACGACCTCGCGCTGATCGGCGGACTGCTGGGCGCCCGCGCGGACGACCACGGCAATACCATCGGCTCCGGGACCGCGTTGCTGGTCGGGGGCGATGGCAACGTGATTTCTTCCAACCCGGAACTCGACCCGCACAACGAGCTGCCGGAGAACAAAGGCGTGATCCACTCCGCCGCCGACGTCGACGTCTTCACCTTCACGGCCGGCGCCGGACCGCTGAGCCTGGAAGCGACG
>Ga0105090_10001198_pt1 | contig 13803 bp, 7 predicted proteins | sample PPLLak3March2015_FD_79110 | JGI IMG/M metagenome (GOLD analysis project Ga0105090, IMG submission 79110) | Freshwater sediment microbial communities from Prairie Pothole Lake near Jamestown, North Dakota, USA - PPLs Lake P7 Core (1) Depth... | ecosystem: Environmental > Aquatic > Freshwater >... | reverse complement strand
CTGCTGGACGACCTCGAAGCCTTGGGTTTCAACGTCGTGGGCTACGGCTGCACGACCTGCATCGGCAACTCGGGCCCGCTGCCCGAGCCGATCGAGAAAGCCATTCGCGAGAACGACATCGTCGCCGTCTCGGTGCTCTCCGGCAACCGCAATTTCGAGGGCCGCGTGCACGCCCACGTCAAGATGAATTACCTCGCCTCGCCGCCGCTGGTGGTGGCCTATGCGCTGGCCGGCCGCATGGATGTCAACCTGACGACCGACCCGCTTGGCCAGGGCAAGGACGGCCAGCCCGTATACCTGAAGGACATCTGGCCCTCCAGCCACGAAATCCAGCAGGCCATCCGGAACAACGTCACCTCGGAGATGTTTCGCAAGAGTTACTCCAGCGTGTTCCAGGGCGACGAGCGCTGGACCAGTATCGATGCGCCGGAAGGTGAGATGTTTGCCTGGGACGACGACTCGACCTATATCCAGAATCCGCCCTATTTCCGCGGTATGACGCTGGAGTTGCCCAAACTGCCGGAGATCCGCGGCGCCCGCTGCCTGGCCAAGCTCGGCGATTCCATCACGACCGACCACATCTCGCCGGCCGGTTCCATCAAGGAAGACTCGCCGGCGGGCGCCTACCTGAAGAGCAAGGGCGTGCAAAAGGTGGACTTCAATTCCTACGGTTCGCGCCGCGGCAATCACGAGGTGATGATGCGCGGCACTTTCGCCAATGTCCGCCTGCGCAATCAGCTGGCGCCGGGCACCGAAGGAGGATGGACCAGCCACCAGCCTTCCGGCGAGCAGATGAGCATCTATGACACCGCGATGCGGTACCAGGCCGCAGACACGCCGTTGGTCATCCTGGCCGGCAAGGAATACGGCACCGGTTCGTCCCGCGACTGGGCGGCCAAGGGCACCAACCTGTTGGGCGTCAAGGCCGTCATCACGGAAAGCTTCGAGCGCATCCACCGCTCCAACCTGGTCGGCATGGGCGTGCTGCCGTTGAACTACCTGCCCGGCGAAAATGCCGAAACGTTGGGTTTGACGGGAAAGGAAACCTATGACATTGAAGGACTTGGAGATGGTTCTTCAGAATTTGTCACGGTCAAGGCCACGGCCGGGGACGGCCGGGTTACGACCTTCCGGACACGCGTGCGTATCGATACGCCCAAGGAAGTCGAGTACTTCCGCCACGGCGGCATCCTGCACTATGTGCTGAGGCAGCTGGCGGCCGGGTGATTGCAGCAGGAGGCCGACCTGTAATTGTGGGAGGCCACGCGCGACGGCATTCCGCGGGCGCTTCTTTGCCTACGGCAAAACCGCACCCGCTCCATTGCCTCCGCTTGCGGCCGATCATGTCGCGCGCAAGCGCGCTCCCACCGCGACCCTCCTGCGTCATCCCGGAAATTGCGCAGCAATTATCCTTCGTCATCCCGGAATTCGCGCCAGCGAATATCCGGGATCAGGCGTTGCCCTTCACCAGGATGCTGACGCGCCGGTTTTGCGCTCGGCCGTCCGGGGTCGCGTTGTCGGCCACCGGGTAGCCCTCGCCATAGCCGATCGCCGCCATGCGGCCCGGTTCGACTTCGCGCAGCGCCAGGTGATTGAACACGGCCTGGGCACGACGCTGCGACAGCGCCATGTTGTGTTCCTCGCTGCCGGTCGAGTCGGTGTAGCCCTGCACCAGGATGGCGGTTTGCGGATACTGCCGCATAACCTGCGCGAATTCGTCCAGGCTGGTCATCGACTGCGGGGACAGGACGGACGAGTCCACCGCGAACAGGATGTCGCTGGCGAAATTGACCCGCAGCGTGTCCTCGTCGACGCGCTCGACGTCGACCTCCTCGATCTCTTCCAGCGCCTGCTGCTGCTTGTCCATGTAGAGGCCTATGCCGGCGCCGAGTCCGGCCCCGACCGCCGCCGTGCCCAGAATTTCATCCAGCTCGCCGTCGCCGACGAGGAAATAGCCCGCCGCCGCGCCCACGGCGGCGCCGATTGCGGCGCCTTTCTTGGTCTTGGCGTACGGATCGTCGCTCGGGGTCGTGGCACAGCCTACGGCCAGCGCCAGTACGATAATGCCGATAAGAATCCTGTAAACGTTCATTGCTCCACCTCCGCTCGGCTGCAGCTTGGATTTTTCTGCGCCGGTTTCCTCAGCCTATTATGGTCGCATTGGCTGAACCGCGCATTACTAAGGTTCGCCGGCCTGGTCCAGCCCGGCCGCCTCTCTCACCGGCAATCGGCGCACGGAACGCAGGTGGCGCTCGGCCTCGGCCAGGCCCAGTTCCCGATTGCCGGCCAGCAGTTCGCCGCACAACACTTCGATGTCGTCGCCCTGGATCCTCGCCGCCGGCACGCCGTCCAGCAGCAGCACCCGGCTGCCGGCCCGGGCCGTGGTCCTGGCGCCGGGCGTGATGATGCCGCCGAGATTCAGCGGGTCGGCCGCGCTGATCACCACCAGGCGCCGTTCAAGCGGCCGGGACTCCTTGCCGCGCAGCAGGCCGACCGCTTCCGGCAAGGCGAACTGCTCCCCGGAAAAGCCGTCGACGAACCGCCCACCGTGAACCTCGCCGCGATCCTCCATGCGCCGCAGGTACGGCAGCAGGAGCCGCCAGGGCGGGACCATGGACTCGCGCTCCAGCACCGCGCGGAAGACCACGCCGTAACGCAGCAGCAGCGCCTCGCAGATCACGGCCAGCCGTGCCTGGTCGGGGAACAGCTCACTGTCCTGCTCAACCGTTGCGGGCGCCGAATACCGCACCGCGCTCCAGCGCCCCAGCATGCTGCCCTGCGGGCCGGAACGACGGCGCCCCGCGAACCGCTGCTGGCGGCGCTTCTCGGTTTCGGGCCGGATCAACCAACGCAGCGGTGAAAAGGCGTCGGAGGTGACCAGGCCCAGGGCGACGAGCTCCGCCAGGCCCTGCTCCAGCTGCGGCTGGAGCAGTCCGGTGCGCTGTGCCAGGTCGACCGTGAACAGCGCACCGTCCTCCTGCAACGCGGCCCAGACCCGTCCGGCGACGCTGCCGGCCACACCGCCTGGCGGCGCGCTCGAGCCCGTGCGCGCCGGGCGCCAGTACGCGACGCGCTCGCGCGGCACCATTGCCACCGGCGTGGCCGCCACCAGCTGCAGGGTGCCCTGCCCCGGCCCGTCCGGACGAAACCAGGCGAGGCAGCCGCTGAGAAACTGCTCGTCCAGGCGTTGCGGCGAGTAATCCGCGCAGCGGCTGGCCAGCAGTCCCTGTTCCCAGGCGACGACGGGAGCTGCCCAGCCTTCCAGCTGGGACAGGGCCTGCTCGAGTTCGCCGCCACCCCCTTTTGCCGACTGCCCCAGGCCGTGCCATTCCAGCAGGAAGCGCATGTATGCGGCCGGACTGACCGGGCGCGCCGCCTGCCTCCGTCGCTCGCGGCTGTAACGGTGAATCCGCGCGAGCAAACGGCGCTCGCACCAGGTTTTGTCGTCGGCCGCTGCCGGCGCGCCCGGCGCTGACTGGGCCATGGCCATGGCATAGCCCTCGGCCTGCAGCGCCAGCAGGGCCGTCTCCAGCTCGCGCGGCGGCAGCCCGAAGTCCTCTGCCAGCGTCGGGACGGTTACCGGCCCCAGCCCGGAGAGGCGGCTGCGCAGCAGCTCCACGATGGCCACGCCCCGCTCCGGCGACTCGGCGCGGTACACTCCCGACGGATCTGGCCTGGCCGCGGCACCGGTGTGCAGCGCGCGGAATTCCGCCAGGCGCTCCGTGGCCACCCACCAATGCCGGCCCGTGGACTCGACGCAGCATGCGCGCCAGTCTTCCGCCAGCGCCTGGAACCACCTCGCCCACTGTCCGGCGGCCGTTCCGGTGCTCGCCACGCCCGTGCTGGATGCGCCACTGGCGTATTCCGCCGCGGTCAGGAAGCCCAGCTGCAGCAGGCCGTCGTGCAGTTCGTCGGCGTTTCTCGGCTGGATCCAGGCTTCCGCCCTGACCTGTTCGGTGGCGTCGACCGTGATGATGCTCAGCGTGGCGGCATCGCCGAGATCGTCCTGGCCCTGGCGGATGGCGCGGGTGCGCCGGTTCTCCGCCTCGCCGTCGTCGAGGAAAGCGTACGGGCGGGCATTGATGATCTCGGCCGCCAGCGGCGACGGCCCGTTGAGATCCACGCAACGAACCTCCAGCTGCCCTTTCTCGATGCGCCCGAGCAGTGCCTCCAGACCTTCCACGTCCATGGTGTCCGTCAGGCAGTCGCAGATGGTCTGTTGCACCAGCGGGTGTTCCGGTATTTCCCGCTCGCCGCGGATGTTCTCCAGGCAGGCCAGCTGATCCGGAAATACCACCGCCACCAGGTCCTCCGCCTGGTTGCGCTGCCACTGCGGCGGCAGCTTCTGGCCATTCCGCATGCGTTGCACGGCCAGCGCGATGGTCGCGTTCCAGCGCCAACGGACCCCGAACATCGGGGCATCCAGCAGGGCCTGGACCAGCACCTGGCGCGCCGTGGCGGCCTTGAGGTAGGCCGGCACCTCGGCGGCTTCGAAACTGTGCGTTTCGCCGAGCGACAGGATCAGGCTGTCCTCCAGCGCCGCGGCTTGCAGCTCGAAATTGAACTGGCGGCAGAAACGCTTGCGCAGAGCCAGGCCCCAGGCGCGCATCAGGCGCGAACCCAGCGGCGCGTGCACCACGAGGTGCATGTCGCCGGTCTCGTCGAAAAACCGCTCCAGCACGATCCGCTCGCGGGTCGGCAGGCAGCCCAGCGCATCGCGTGCCGCGGCCAGGTAGTTCACGAGTTGGGCCGCCGCCACCGAGTCGATACCCGCCCCCTCCAGCCAGGCACAGGCGGCAGCCCGCCCATGGTCCTGTCCGCCGGCCCCTTCACTGCACTGCAGCACACCTTCGAGCTCGCTGCGCAGCTGCGACACGGCAGCGGACAGCTCGTCGCTGCGCCCGGGGCGGTCGCCGAACCAGAAGGGTATGTTCGGCGGCTGGCCGCGCGCGTCCTCGACCAGCACGCGGCCCTGCTCGATCTTGAGAATCCGGTAACTGCTGTTGCCCAGCTGGAAAATGTCCCCCGGTATGCTTTCGAAGGCGAAATCCTCGTTGAGCGAGCCGACCCGGTAAGACTGGGGCAACATGATGACGTCGTAATCGAACTGGTCCGGAATCGCGCCGCCGTTTTGCAGCGCGGTCAGGCGCGCGGCCGGCCGCGGGCGCAGGCGGCCGTTGACCGCATCATGGTGCAGGAAGGCGGCGCGGCGGCCGCGCCGCGTGGCGTAACCGCCCGCCAGCATCGCCACCACGTCGTCAAACTGCGCCCGGGGCAGGTCGCGGTAGGGCCAGGCCTCGCGCACCAACCGGTACAGCGGTTCGCAATCCCATTCGCGCGCGCTGACTTCCGCGACCAGCTGTTGCGCGAGTACGTCCAGCGGCGCGTCGGGGATGCGCACGCTGTCGAGCTGTCCCTGCGCTACGGCTCTCAGCAGCGCGACGCTCTCGACCAGGTCGTCGCGCGACAGCGGGAACAGCCGGCCCTTGGGGACCTCGCCGACGGCGTGCCCGGCGCGGCCCACGCGCTGGATGAAGCCCGCGATGCTGCCCGGGGAGCCGAGCTGGCAGACCAGGTCGACGTGGCCGATGTCGATGCCGAGTTCCAGCGAAGCGGTGGCCACCAGCGCGCGCAGGCGCCCGGCTTTCAGCGCCTGCTCAGCTTCCAGGCGATGGCCGCGCGCCAGGCTGCCGTGGTGGGCGGTTACCGCTTCCTCGCCCAGGCGCTCCGCCAGGTGGCGCGCCAAGCGCTCGGCCAGCCTGCGGGTATTGACGAACACCAGGGTTGTGCGGTGCGCCAGGATCAACGCCTCGAGGCGGTCGTAGATCTCTTCCCACACTTCGTTGGCCATGACCGGCGACAGCGGCGCGGCCGGCAACTCCAGCGCCAGGTCGCGCGGCCGCTGGTGGCCGGTGTCGACGATCGCGCATGACTGGCCGCCGCAGAGGAAATCGGCGATCAGCCCGATCGGCTTCTGCGTCGCCGACAATCCGATGCGGCGCGCCCTGCGCCCGCTGCGCTCACGGGTCAGGGCATCGAGCCGGGCCAGGGACAGGGACAGGTGGCTGCCGCGTTTGCTGCCGGCCACGGCGTGGATTTCGTCGACGATGACGGTGCGGACCCCGGACAGGATGCCGCGGCCTGAATCCGAGGTCAGCAGGAGGTAGAGCGACTCCGGCGTGGTGACGAGGATCTGGGGCGGCCGCCGCCGCATCTGCTCGCGCTCGCCCGGCGTGGTGTCCCCGGTGCGGACCATGGCGCGGATGCCGGACGGCATTCCGGCCTGTTCGGAAAGCCGCCGGTCAATGCCCTCCAGCGGCGACTGCAGGTTCCGCTCTATGTCGTTGGACAGGGCCTTCAGGGGCGAAACGTAGAGAACCTGCACGCCATCCGGCAGTGCGTGCTCGCGACCCTGCTCGACCAGGTCGTCGATCGCGCAGAGAAAGGCGGCCAGGGTCTTGCCGCTGCCGGTGGGCGCGGCGATCAGCACATTCTCGGCGGTTCGGATCGCGCTCCAGGCCTCCAACTGGACCGGCGTGGGCGCTGCGAACGCCGCGCTGAACCACTCGCGCACGGCCGGGTGAAAGGCGGGCAATGTCATCCGCGTATTCTATACGCAGCGCTCTCAAAACCCGAGAATGTGTAGGACCGAGGGCGCGACGGCATTCGGGGGGCACTTCTTTGCCTGCGGCAAAACCGCTCCCCCCTCATAGCCTGCGCTTTGTTCGGGAAATACGCGCAAAATTCCCGAACAAAGTTTGGTCCTACGGCGCCACCGGCTCCCAGTCGGCGGTGACCACCTGCCACTCGCCGTCCGCGCGCCGCCAGCCGGTGCGGAATTCGAACACCTGGCCGCTTTCCGGAATCCAGTCGGGCCCGCCGGTGACCAACGCCCTGAAGCGGGCCGTCGCGGTACCCTCGCCGGTTTCCTCGACGTGGATCGGCAGCAACTGCCCCTGCAGGCGCTGGTAGCGGTTGAGTTGCATGATCAGCAGCGCGCGCAGCTGGTCGTGGTTGAGACCGCCGCCCTGGCCGCGGAAATCCTCGCTGACGTAGGCCATGAACGGGCGCCGCTCGCCGGCCTCGATCCGCGCCTCCATTTCGCGGATGGTCGCGATGACCTGCTGCTCGACGGTCGGTTCGGCGCCGCAGCCGGCGGCCAGCGCCAGCGCGCATATCATTGCCGGCAGCAGGCGCATCACGTTTCTTCGTCGAGATAGGTTTCCAGCAGGCGCGAAGCGACGACGATCAGGTCGTGCTCCGTAATGATGCCCACCAGGCGGTTGTCCCGGGTGACGGGCAGGCAAGCCAGCTTCTTCGCGCGCATCAGGCGGATGGCTTCCACGGTCGGCGTGTCGGGCCGCACCGTGACGGGCTCGCGATGCATGATCTCTTCCACGGTGACCTTGTGTTCGCGGCCGACCCGTCCCTGCGCCACCAGTCGCAGCAACGCCCGGTGCGAAATCAGGCCGACCAGCCGCCCGCTGTCGTCCTCGACCGGCACGTGCCGCACGTGCCGCCAGTCCATCAGTGTCGCGGCAAAGTCGACGATATCGTCCGGGCGCACGGTGAACAGATCCTGGGTCATGAACTGCCCGACCGTGCGGTAACTGTCGCGCCAGCCCGGCCCGCTATCGAGGTGCGCCAGCTCCCATTGGCTGATGGGACTGCCAGAAGCCTGCTGGCGGACCATGCTGTCGACCAGGCAACGCATGCGCTGATCCGGAGTTATGCCCGCCTGGTTCATGGTTTCCAGGGACTCCAGCGCCCAGCGCGCGCCGGTGCGCCGCATGGTGACGCGGTCGTGCAGCACGCCGAGGTAGCGGTCGATGTCGTCGCGGTCGATCCCGACCTGCTGCAGGCCCTCCCGGGCCAGCGGGATCAATTGCTCGAGCACCAGCTGCTTGGCGGGCAGATGCGTGTCGTTGAACCAGTTCATCTGCGCGCGGATACCGTCGCGGGCCGCGGCCAGGAAGTTGGCCTTGACCTCGCTGAACGGCAACAATTCGCGGACGTCCCGCGCGCTCTCGATCATGCCGGCCATCATGCCGAAGAAGAACGCCGCATTGGCCACTTCGTCCAGTACCGTCGGGCCGGATGGGATGACCCGGTTTTCGATGCGCAGGTGAGGAACGCCTTCGTAAATGCCGTAGCAGGGGCGGTTCCAGCGGTAAACGGTGCCGTTGTGCAGCCGCAGGGCGTTCAGTGAAGGCGTCTCGCCGCGCTCGACCATGCCGAGCGGATCCTCCTCGGTGTCCGTCGTCAGGACGACGCGAAAACGCGCGATGTCCTCCTTGAAGATTTCGGTCACCGAATCCTCGATCCAGTGATCGCCGAAATGCACCCGCGGCTTCAGGCCGCGCTCCTGGAAAACGTTGGAGCGCGTATCGATGGAGTACTCGAATACCGCGATCCGGGTTTCATGCCACAGGCGCTTGCCCAGCAACAGCGGCGAATTCGCGGCAGCCGCCAGCAGCGGCCCGGTGATGAGCTGGGCGATGTTGTAGTTTTTGGCGAAATGCTCCGGACTGACCTGGAAATGGACCTGGAAGCTGGTGTTGCAGGCTTCCAGCATCACGTTGTCGTGCTTGACGGACAGCTGGTCGATGCCGTTGATGGTGAACTCGAAGTCCTTGCCGCGCAGCGCGCAGATCGCGTCGTTCAGCGCGTGGTAACGCGGAATCGGCGTCATCGAATCAAGACCGAGGTTGGCTTTGGTCAGGGTGGGCAAAATGCCGACCAGGGCGATATCGCAGTCGAACTTTGCCGCCGTATCGCAGGCACGGCGGTAGAGCTCCTGCGCCTCGTTTTCGAGCTGGCGCAGGCAGTCGCCGCCCAGCCTGCGCGGCGACAGGTTCGCTTCCAGATTGAACAGTCCCAGCTCGTGCGTGAAGCGCCGATCGCCGATCGCCGCGAGGATTTCGCGGGCCTTGTTGGCGGGTTTGCGCGCGCGGTCGACCAGAAACATTTCCTGCTCGGCGCCGATGCGACGAACGCCGCTCTCGAGCATACCGGAGCGGAGCATGGTCTCCAGCGCATGCACTTCCGCCAGCAAGGCTTTCATGAAAGCCTGGTGGGCACCTTCGTCCTTGTTCAGCCTGACGTTCTGTTCGCCCATGGAGACTCCCCGTTCGGCGCTGCGCGCACCGGCCTGCACCAAGGATAGCACCGGGGGGCGATGGCACGCAGCGGCGGCGGCCGACCGGGTGACATCGGTCAGTCCGGGCGCCGTCCCTTGTCGCAACTACCGGCGCATCGGCTAGACTATAGCCAGTTTTCCGCGAGACCCGACCGTGAACAGACCCTGGCTGCAAAGTTACCCCGCGGGCGTGCCCGCCGAAATCGATCTCAGCGCCTACTCGTCCATACTCGACATTTTCGATCAGAGTTGCACGGCCTTTCGCCAGCGGACCGCCTACATCAATTTCGACCGCGGACTGAGCTACGGCGACCTCGACCGCTTGAGCCGCGATTTCGCCGCCTGGCTGCAAAGTAAGGGCATGCGCAAGGGCGACCGCATCGCGCTGATGATGCCGAACATACTGCAGTACCCGGTCGCGCTGTTCGGCGCCATGCGCGCCGGCATGGTCATCGTCAACACGAATCCGATGTATACCGCCCGCGAACTGCGTCATCAGCTGCAGGATTCGGGCGCACGGGCCATCGTCGTGGTCGAGAACTTCGCCAACGTCATGGAAAAGGTCCGCGGGGACGTGCCGGTGGAGGTCGTCGTAACGACCGGGATCGGGGATCTGCTGGGCTTTCCCAAGCGCCACGTGGTGAACCTCGCCCTGAAGTACGTCAAGAAAGCCGTGCCCGATTTTCACCTGCCGGGCGCGGTCGGGTTCAACGCTGCATTGACCGCCGGCGCGAAGCTGCCGCTGGAGCGGACCGAACTGAACCTCGAAGATCTCGCCTTCCTGCAGTACACCGGCGGCACCACCGGCGTCGCCAAGGGCGCCATGCTGACGCACCGCAACCTCGTCGCCAACATGCTGCAGTCGAAAGCCTGGATGGCCGCGGCCGGGGTCGGCGAGGATATCGAGACGGTGATCGGCGCGCTGCCGCTCTACCACATCTTCGCCCTGACCGCGAACTGCCTGGTATACATGGCGATCGGCGGCATCAATGTGCTGATCACTAACCCGCGGGACATGGAAGGATTCATCAGGGAACTGAAGAAGGTGCCATTCACGTTCATTCCCGGCGTCAACACGCTGTTCAATGCCCTGCTCAACACGCCCGGCTTCGCCGAACTCGATTTCAGCACGCTGAAGGGCGCGCTCGGCGGCGGCATGGCGGTGCAAAGGGCGGTCGCCGAGCGCTGGCGCAAAGTCACCGGAACGCCGCTGATCGAAGCCTATGGCCTGACCGAGACCTCGCCCGCCGCCTGCATCAACCCGATGGACCTCGAGGACTTCAACGGCTGCATCGGCCTGCCGATACCGTCCACCGAATGCGCCATCATGAACGACGCCGGCGAGTTGCTGCCACAGGGCGAGGTCGGCGAACTGGTCATCCGCGGGCCACAGGTCATGAAGGGCTACTGGCAGCGCCCCGAGGAAACCGCCAAGGTGCTTACTGCCGACGGCTGGCTGCGGACCGGCGACGTGGCCATGATGACCGCGGACGGGTTCTTCAAGATCGTCGACCGCAAGAAGGACATGGTCCTGGTTTCCGGTTTCAACGTGTATCCGAACGAGATCGAAGACGTCATCGCGCACCACCCCAAGGTGCGGGAGGTCGCGGTGATCGGCGTGCCGGACGACAAATCGACCGAAGCGGTCAAGGTGTTCATCGTCAGGTCCGACCCCAGCCTGACCGAAGAGGAAGTGCGCGCCTTTTGCGCGGAGGAGCTGACCGGCTACAAGCGCCCGAAACACATCGAATTCCGCGACGAGCTGCCGAAGTCCAACGTCGGCAAGATCCTGCGCCGCGAACTGCGCGACGAGGAACTGGCGAAGCAGAAAGCTTAGGGCCGCAGTCACTCGAGGCGCTAAGCCCTCGTGAGGGGAGGTTCCGGGTGCCTGCTTCCCGGACACGCTCAAGACGTCCCTGTGCGCTATTCGACTGTTCCCGACAGCTCGAATGTCCGGGAAGCAGGCACCCGAAACCTCCCGCGCAGGCCGGTGTTGCCAGGTTAAGCTGGCCCTACGTTTTTTTTCGCCGCAGAGTCTGGCCGTGGACGATCTTTGACTCGCCGTAGCGACGGTTGATCCGGTCGAATACGCGGTCGATGTCCCGTTCGCCACGGCTGTCGAGGCGGTCGCCGGCGGCCTCGCCGGTGTCCGCGTCCTCCAGTCCGCTCACGCCCATGCCGAGCAGGCGCAGCGGCGTCGAGCGATGGCTCTCGCGCCAGGTCTCGAACAGGGCCCGGGCCATGCGGTAAAGGGTCCTGGTGTTGCTGGAGCAGGCACGCAGGCTACGGCTGCGGGTGACGGTCCGGAAACGACCGTCGCGAATCTTGACCATCACGGTGCGCGCCATCAGGCCCTGCTCGCGCAGTCGGCGCGCGACGCTCTCGGCTTGCCGCTGCAGTTCGGCCAGCAGTTCCGCCCGATCCAGCAGGTCCCGGTCGAACGTGACTTCGTGGCTGATCGACCGGTCGGGACGGTCCGGCTCCACTTCACGCTCGTCCGCCCCCCGCGCCAGGCGCTGGAAATGCTCCACCCGGTTGCCCAGAACCGGCCGCAGCACTGCGGCGTCGGCCTTCCGCAGCTGTCCGATCGTGAGTATGCCCAGCGCTCGCAGTCCGGGTGCGGTCTGCTTGCCGATCCCCCACAACCTCGAGATCGGCATGGGGTCGAGAAAGGCCGTGACCTCGCCCGGCTGCACCCAGAGCAGCCCGTCGGGTTTGTTCGCATCCGAGGCCAGCTTGGCCAGGAACTTGTTGGCGGCGAGCCCCACCGAGGCCGTCAGGCCGGTTTCGTCGCGGATGCGTTGCTTGATCTGCCGGGCGATCGCCAGCGGCGTGCCGAACAGGCGGACGCTGCCGCTGACGTCGAGAAAGGCCTCGTCCAGCGACAGGCCCTCCACCTGCGGCGTGAACGCCCGGAAAATGGCGAAGACCGCTGCGGAGAGTTCCCGGTAACGGGCCATGCGCGGACGGATGAAGCAGGCCCGCGGGCACAGGCGCCGTGCGCGGGTCATGGGCATCGCCGAGTGCACGCCGAATTTCCGCGCCTCGTAGCTGGCGGTGGCCACCACGCCGCGCGGACCGAGCCCACCGACGATCACCGGTTTGTCGTGCAACGACGGGTCGTCCAGGCGCTCCACCGACGCGTAGAACGCGTCCATGTCGACGTGAATGATGGCTCGCCCGCCTGCTATTTCCATCGCGATTTGCCCGCTCCTGCCCGCGCCTGCATTATATCCGCATGCCGACCAGCGACAGACCTCCCCGGGCGGGCCGCCCGCTGCACGAACTGTTTCCGATCCTCGAACAGGGCCATTACCTGAATCACGCGGCGATCGCCCCGTGGCCTCTGCCCGTGGCCGAGGCCGTTCGGCAATTCGCCGAGGAAAATCTGCGGCGCGGTCCCCGGGATTATTCCGCGTGGATCCGGCGCGAACAGTCCCTGCGCAGGCAACTCGCGGAACTCGTGGGTGCCGCCTTGCCAGACGACATAACGTTGCTGAAGAACACCACGGAGGGAATATCCCTCGTCGCCTGGGGGCTCGACTGGCGTGCGGGCGACAACCTGGTGTTGCCGCGCGGCGAGTTCGCATCGAACCGCCTGCCCTGGCTGGCACAGGCGGGTCGCGGCGTCGTCGTCCGTGAAGTCGACATCCGGGGGGTGGGCAATCGCAATGGGCGGGATCCCGAGGCCGCGCTGATCGCCGCGATGGACCGGGGAACCCGGCTCCTGTCGGTCAGCGCGGTGCAATGGTCCGACGGCTTCCGCCTCGACCTCGGGCGACTGGGCGAGGCCTGCCACGAACGCGGGGTGTTGTTTTTCGTGGACGCCATCCAGCAACTGGGCGCACTGCGACTCAGCGTCGAAGATTGCCGTGTCGATTTCCTGGCGGCGGACGCGCACAAGTGGCTGCTCGGCCCCGAGGGCATCGCGGTGTTCTTTAGCAGGCCGAAGGCACGCGAGCGATTGACGCTGCTGCAGCAGGGCTGGCACATGTTCGAGGACCCCTGGCATTTCCAGCGCGACGACTGGGCGCCGGCGGCCAGCGGCAAGCGTTTCGAGGCCGGCAGTCCCAACAGCCTGGGCCAGGCGGCCCTGCACGCTGCGGCCGGCCTTCTCCTCGAGCGGGGCATGCGCGCCGTCGAGGCGCGGATCCTGGAAAACACCCGGCACCTGGTGACGCGACTGGGCCAGCTGCCCGGCGTGCGCCTGGTCAGCCACGGCGACCCCGCCCGTCAGTCCGGCATCGTCAGTTTTGCCAGCGATCGCACGCCGGCGCGGGAACTGCACGGTCGGCTGGCCGCGCGCGACGTGAGTTGCGCCCTGCGCGGCGACGCCATACGCCTGTCACCGCATTTCTACCAGGGCGAGGCGGAACTCGAAGCGTTTCTGCAGGAATTGGAGGGGATCTTGTAGGACCGAGGGTGCGACGGCATTCGGGGGGCACTTCTTTGCCTGCGGCAAAACCGCTCCCCCCTCATAGCCTGCGCCTTGTTCGGGAAATGGCGCCTGAATCGCGAACAAGGTTCGCTGCTACATGGTATGCGTGCTCTGGTTGCTTTTCAGCATGCTGGCGAGGTGGGATTCGATCACGGTGCGGGCGTGCGCGCCGTCCTGGGTGTCGGCGAACTGCACGCCGATGCCGGCCTTGCGGTTGCCGGCCGCG
>Ga0105090_10001197_pt1 | contig 13805 bp, 13 predicted proteins | sample PPLLak3March2015_FD_79110 | JGI IMG/M metagenome (GOLD analysis project Ga0105090, IMG submission 79110) | Freshwater sediment microbial communities from Prairie Pothole Lake near Jamestown, North Dakota, USA - PPLs Lake P7 Core (1) Depth... | ecosystem: Environmental > Aquatic > Freshwater >... | reverse complement strand
GCACGTGGCGCGCGTGCTCGAGGTGGACCAGACGCCGATCGGCAAGACGCCGCGCTCGTGCCCTGCGACCTACGTGGGCTTCTGGGACGATATCCGGCGGTTGTACGCCGGCACCACGGAATCGCGCGTGCGCGGCTACGGCCCCGGACGTTTTTCGTTCAACACGCCCGGCGGCCGCTGCGACGCCTGCGAAGGGCAGGGCGTGCAGACCATCGAGATGAGCTTCCTGCCGAACGTCAAGGTGCTGTGCGACGCGTGCGTGGGTAAGCGCTTCAATACCGAAACGCTGGGCGTGCTGCATCGCGGCCGCAGCGTGGGCGACGTGCTCGCCATGAGCGTGGACGAGGCGGTCGAGTTCTTCGCCGCCCATCCGCGCATCCACCACGCGCTGCAGCTGCTGCAGGACGTGGGGCTCGGCTACCTCACGCTCGGGCAGCAGAGCCCGACGTTGTCGGGCGGCGAGGCGCAGCGCATCAAGCTGGTCACCGAACTCGCGCGCATCCGGCCGCAGCAGGATCCGCGGCGCGCGGGCAAGGTGCCGGGCACCGTGTACGTCCTGGACGAACCCACGGTGGGCCTGCACATGGCCGACGTGGAGAAGCTGATCCGCGTGCTGCATCGCCTGGTGGACGCCGGCCACACAGTGGTCGTGATCGAGCACAACCTCGACGTCATCGCCGAGGCGGACTGGCTGATCGACCTCGGGCCCGAGGGCGGTTCGGGCGGCGGCCGCATCGTCGCCCAAGGCGCCCCGGAGGACGTGGCGCGTGCCCACGCGAAATCGCATACCGCGCGCGTGCTGCGCGGCTTTCTCAAGGAGCGCGGTCAGTTTGCCGGGCGCGCGCTCTCGACCTTCCACTTCACGTAGCGCAGCACTTCGCTGCTGTTGAAGGGGCCGAGCGAGGTGCGCACGTTGACCGCCTGGCGTGCCCCGATGACATTGCCGCCCGTGTCCACGCGCTCGGGTCCGTACGCCGTACGGCCCGAAGCATCCACCACGCCGACGACGATGCTCACCGCGGCGACCGGGACCGTGGTGCGGTTGCCGACCGTGAGCCACACGCGTCCCTGGTTGTCGAGTTGCGGCTGGACCGACAGGTACGTTTCCGGGTGCTGCGCAAGGTCGAGGTGCACGAGGCGCTCGAGTGCCTCCTCGCCGATGGCAGACTTCGTGCCGGCCACCATCTTGTAGAACTGCACTGCCTCGCCCGTGTTGCCGCGGTCCTCGTTCAGGCGCCCGAGGTAATACGCGCCGGGCGCCGTCGGCAGCAACTGCATGCTCTTTGCCAGCAGTGGTTCTGCGGCGGCCCGGTTGCCGAGCTGGTAGTGCGCGATGCCGGCCTGTGCCATCGGCTTGAAGTAGCCGGGATCGAGTTCGCCGGCCCGCTGGTAGTGCGGCAGGGCCCCGCGCGGGTTCTTGTTCGCCGTCTCGAGGTCGCCGAGCAGGCCGTGGAAACGCGATTCGCGCGGCTCGAGCTTCACGGCCTCGTTGGCGAGCCGCCGCGCGGCCGCGAGGTCGCCTTTCTGCGCGACGGTGACGGCCTCCTGGTACCTGGCGTACGCCGGAGCATCGCGCTTGAGGTCTGCCATCGCCGCCTGGTAGCGGTCGGCGCCGACGTCGCCGCCGGGGCCGCCGAGCTCCTGCATCGTGCGCCGGTTGGAGTCCACGCGTTCCTGCGAGGGCGGGTGGCTCGCAAACAGCCCCGTCATCCAGTCCTGCTCGCTGCCGGCCTTGTACTTGCGGACGAACAGTTCCTGCAGCGCGACGGCCGCCTGCAGGTCGTAGCCAGCCTGCTTCATGTACTTCATGCCGTAGAGGTCCGACTCGAGCTCGTCGTCGCGGCCATACTTCGCGTGCAGCAATTGCGCGCCGACGGCCGCGCCCTGGCCGACGACCTGGCCGAGGTCAGAGCCGCCATAGGCGGCGGCACCGATCGTCGCGATCGCCGCACCGATCTGCAACAGCTGGCCCTGCTCCATCTGCTGGGCACCGTGGCGCGCGGCGGCGTGCACGATCTCGTGACTCAGCACCGCGGCGAGTTCGGCTTCGCTCTGCAGCTCGACCAGCAGGCCGCGATTGACGGCGATCTTGCCACCGGGCAACGCCCACGCGTTCAGCTCGCCATTGTTGAGCACCACGAATTCGTACGGCAGTGGCCGGTCCGCCACGGCGGCGAGGCGGTTGCCGACCTGGCGCACGTATTCCATGACGCGAGGGTCGGTGACGTAGTCGCCACCCTGCGACTGGCGCGACGGGCCGTAGTACTGCTGGCCGAGCTGGACCTCCTGGCCCTCCGAGACCAGGTGGATCTCCTTGCGCCCGGTCACGGGATTGGTGGCGCAACCGGCCAGGACGAGTGCGGCGAGCAGGAGGGCGCTCAATCGTGCCATGACAGTCACCCCGGTGGCATTGCGATTCGCTCAGTGTAGCAGCGCCGCCGGGCCGGTCCGGCGACGCGGCTCAGGTTCCGTAAGCGCGCCGTGCCTCGTCCGCGATCGTGTGGATCCCGGCGTGCACGCGCTCCGGCGCCTGCGAGCAGTTGATGCGCAGGCACTCGTTGCGGTGCGGCCACGGCTGCTCGAGGCCCGGGAAGAAGTGATGGCCCGACAGCACCAGCACGTCGCGTGCCTTGAGGCGGCGGTACAGCTCCTCGCTCGGCACGGGCAGCCCCGGAAACCAGAGCCACAGGAAAAACGCGCCCTCCGGCCGATGAATGCGCAGCGGCAGGTCGCGGCACGCCTCCTGCAGCCAGGCGACGGCTTGCCGTGACCGTTGCTCGTAGTAAGGGCGGATGATCTCGCGGCAGAGCGCGTCGAGTTCGCCGCTCGCGAGCAGCGGCTCGACGATCATCGGGCCGGTCGAGGCCGGAGCAAGCGCTGCCGTGGCGTTGAACGCGGTGATGGCCTCGATCACGGGCTCGGCGGCGACGACGATGCCCGTGCGCGTGGCAGGCAGCCCGAGCTTCGAGAGGCTCAGGCACAGGATCACGTTGTCGTTCCACAGCAGGCTGTCGTCGCTGAACTGGATGCCCGGGAAGGGCAGGCCGTAGGCGGCATCGACGATCAGCGGTACGCCGCGCCTGCGAGCCAGTGCGTCGAGGCGCGACAGCTCGTCGAGCGTGAGGACGTTGCCGGAAGGGTTGGTCGGGCGCGACACGCAGATCGCCGCCACGTCCGGCACGGCGTCGAGACCCTCGAAGCGCACGTGGTACTTGAACAGGCCGTCCGGCAGCTCTTCGATCTCGGCGGGCTGCGCGACCAGCATGTCCGCCGCGAGTCCGACGTCGGCGTAGCCGATGTATTCGGGGGCGAGCGGCAGCAGGATGCGCTGGCGCCGGCCATCGTCGCCGTCGCCCGCAAGCAGGTTGAACAGCGTGAAAAACGCGGATTGGCTACCGCTCGTCAGTGCGACGTTGCGCTCGGTCAGTGGCCACCCGTAGCGATCGGCCAGCGTTTTCGCCACCGTCGCGCGGAACCCCACGTCACCGCCCGGTGCCGCGTACGCAGCCGCGAAGCGGCCGAACTGTGCGGAATCGGCAGCAATCTCGGCTAGGCGGCGTGCGTATACGGACTCGACGGCCGGAATGCGCGCCGGGTTGCCGCCGCCCAGCATGAGGGTGCCGGGGCGCGCGCTGCCGAGGTCTTCCATCAGTTCGAGCGCGCCGGTGGGACGCACGAACCGTCGGGCGAAACGCGAGGTGAAGTTCATGGGACCGTTCTCCGCCGCCGTCGGCGCGACGGCTCCGCTAGACTTCGCGCTGTCATGCGCGACGTGCAAGCGATCATTTTCGACCTGGACGATACGCTGTGGGAAGTGGGCCCGGTGATCGTGCGCGCCGAGCACGCAATGCTCGCGTTCCTCGCCGAGCGCTACCCGCGCGTGCTCGAACTGCACTCGCTCGAGTCGATGCGGGACCTGCGTGCGCGCATGGCGCTCGAGCACCCGGCGATGCGCCACGACTTCACTTGGCTCAGGCTCGAAACGCTGCGCCATCACGCGCGCGAGGCCGGCTACCCGGAGTCGATGGCACAGGAGACCTTCGAAGTCTTCTACCGCGCGCGCAACGAGGTCACGCTGTACGACGACGTGCTGCCGGCGCTCGAACAGTTGCACACGCGCTTCCGGTTGTTCGCGGTCAGCAACGGCAACGCCGATCTCGCGACGATCGGGCTGGCACGTTACTTCGAGCACGCGCTGGCGGCGCGCGACGCCGGCATGCTCAAGCCCGACCCGCGCATTTTCGGGTTGTTGCTGCAGCGAGCGGGTCTCGACACCTCGCAGGTGGTGCACGTGGGTGACGATGCCGTCGCCGACGTCGAGGGCGCGCGCCGCGCAGGGGTGAAGCCGGTGTGGGTCAATCGTTCGGGCCGGGGCTGGCCGGCAACTGAATCGCCGCCTCCGTTGACGGTGCGTACGCTGACGGAGCTGGTCCGCCTGTTCAGCTGATGTCACGCAGCAGCTGGCTGCGGACGCGGCGCCGGCAGGGGCGAGCGGTCTATTCCTCGTCCTTCTTGTCCGTCATCTTCTTGCGCAACTCGATCCACTTGGAGAGCTCTTTCAGGTTCTTCTTCTTCTTGTAGCTCTGCTTCCCGAGGGCGCCGCTGTTGTACGGGTTGTAGCCCGTCTTCAGGCCCTTCGGGTTGCTGCGGATCGGGTTGAGCGGATCGTCGTCGTCTTCTTTCACCCGCAGGTTGGGATCGACGAGCGCACGGATTCGCTCGGCACCGCCGAGCGTGTCGTCGGCGAGCAGGTCGCCCTCGTCCTTCCATTCCCAGGTGACGTTACCCCGATCGTCCGAGCCGAGGTGTCCGGCATCGCTGCCTGGCGCCGGGGCTGCCGGAGCCTTGCCGCGTGGCTTCTCCGTCATGGTCTTGCTCTCATGTGTCGAGGCCTGTGTTCGCCTGCCATGTTACAGAATGCCCGGCGCGCGGCAATGCGACCTGTGTCACGGAAATCCCGGGCCTGGGTGGGCACGGTCCGGCCGCACTCAGCCCTCGCGCAGCATCTCGCGGGCCCAGAGCAGGCCGATCACGCTCTTGGCGTCCTGCAGGCGGCCGCTCGCCGCGAGATGCACGGCCTCGTCGAGCGGGATCCACCGCGCCTCGAACACTTCATGCTCCTCCGGCTGGGCGTCCGTGACCGTGAGGTCGCGGGCGAGGAACAGGTGGATGACCTCGGTCAGCACGCCGGGCGAACTGAAGAACTCACCGAGCTTGTCCCAGCGCCGCGCGACCGCCCCGGCCTCCTCGGCGAGTTCGCGTTGCGCGCATTCGAGGGGCGGCTCGCCGCCGTCGAGCTTGCCGGCCGGCAACTCGGTCAGCCAGCCGCCCGCGGCATGGCGGAACTGGCGCAGCAGGCATACCCGGCCCTCCGCGTCGAGGGCGACGACCGCCGCGCCCCCGGGGTGATGCGCGATCTCGAGTTCGGCGACGCGGCCGTTCGGCAGGCGCACCTGCTCGAGATTCAGCGTCAGGACCCTGCCCTGGAAGACGTTGCGGACCGATTCGGGCATGTGGGGCGGCACCTGTAGCGCGCGGACGTTGGGCGGCGATCATACGCTCGTCCGCGCGCCGGGCGTGTTGCGCTGCACGAGGGTCTCAGAGTTGTCCATAATTGGCGGATTGACCCGGTCGGCGACCGGTTGGAGAACCCCGTGAGCACTTCCCACGTGATCGATACGCTGGCTCGTCTGCGGCAGACGTTCGAGACCGGCAAGACCCTCCCCATCGAGTGGCGCCTCGCCCAGCTCGGCGAAATCGACCGCATGCTGCGCGAGCACGAGAAGGACTTCGCCGAGGCGCTGCGGCTCGACCTCGGCAAGTGCCCCTTCGAGTCGGCCATGACGGAGATCAACTTCGTCCAGTCGGAAGTGAAGCACGCGCGCAAGCACCTCGCGTCGTGGATGAAGGCGCAGCGCGTGCGCACGCCGATCATGGCGCAGCCCGGCCGCAGCTACATCCGCCCCGAGCCGAAGGGCGTGGTGCTGATCATCGCGCCTTGGAACTACCCGCTCTCGATGGTGACCGCGCCGCTGGTGGGCGCCATCGCGGCCGGTAACTGCGCCATGATGAAGCCGTCGGAGGTCACGACGCATACGTCGGCGGCGATCGCGAGCATCCTGCCGCGCTACCTCGACACGGACGCCTTCGCCGTGGTCGAGGGCGGCATCCCGGAAACCACCGAGCTGCTCGAGCAACGTTTCGACCACGTGCTCTACACGGGTAACGAGCGCGTGGCGAAGATCGTCATGTCGGCGGCCGCGAAGCACCTCACGCCCGTGACCCTCGAGCTCGGCGGCAAGAGCCCTTGCCTGATCGACAAGAGCGCGAACCTGGAGGTCGCAGCCGCGCGCATCGCCTGGGGCAAGTTCATCAACGCGGGGCAGACCTGCGTGGCGCCCGACCACGTGCTCGTGCACCGCGAAGTGTCGGCGCAGTTCGTCGAGATCCTCGCCCGCAAGATCACCGAGTTCTACGGCGACGACCCGGCGCAGAGCCCCGACTTCTGCCGGATCGCGAGCGAGCGGCACACCGCGCGTTTCCAGCAGCTGCTCGAGGGTCAGAAAATCCACACCGGCGGCCAGGTCGACGTCGCCAAGCGCTACGTTGCTCCCACCATCGTGCTCGACCCATCGCCGGACTCCATGCTGATGCAGGAGGAGATCTTCGGGCCGGTACTGCCCATTCTCACCGTTGACGAGATGCACGAGGCGATCAAGTTCGTGGCCGACCGGCCGAAGCCGCTGGCGCTGTACCTGTTCACGAAGAGCAAGGCGCTCGAGGACGCCGTGCTGCACCGCCTGAGCGCCGGCACCGTCTGCGTGAACGACGCGGTGATCTTCATGGTGTCGCCCGAGCTGCCGTTCGGCGGCATCGGCAACAGCGGCATGGGGCGCTACAGCGGCTGGTATGGCTTCGAGACCTTCAGCCACATGAAGCCGGTGATGAAGCGCAGCTTCCTGTTCGACGCGCCGATGCGCTACCCGCCCTACACCGAGCAGAAGGCGAAGTTTCTCAAGCTGGTGCAGTAACGGCGAAGGCGGAAAAGGGGACGCACCCCTTTTCCGTCTGAAAAAGGGGTGCGTCCCCTTTTCCGCGACTCTTATTGGTCGACGCGGTCGACCGACGCCTGGCCGGAAATGCGCCGGCGGATGTGCGGCCAGGACATCCCCACGCCCAGCACGAGTCCGAGGATCAGCAGCACCACCCACGCCATGGCGGAGCGGTTGCTGACGTCCAGCCAGCCCATGCTCACGACCCACCAGACGATCGCGGCAAACAGCGCGACCATCAGGATCAGGCCGACCGTGCCGATGGCGGCGAGCGTCGAGCGCACGAAGAAGGCCCAGGCGATCAGCAACGCGATGCCGGTGACGGCCTCGATCGGCTGAATCGAGGGGAAGCCGTCGGCCAACCAGTGGTAGTAGGAATGCCCGGTGGGGTTGAAGGTGAGGAGCACCAGGGCCACTGCGAACACCAGCCGCCACAGGAAACCCACGAAATCGAAATCGTCCATGCGCGTACGGAGCCTCCAGCGGTATTGAATCCGCCCCCCGGCGCGCATCTTACAAGGTCTGCCACACAGCCAGCGCGGGCTGGATATCCATACAGGCCGGTCCTATAGTGGCCTGACCCATGACGACGACCGAAGCATTCGCGCGGCTCAACGCAGCGCAGCGTGAGGCTGCCACGTTCGGCGAGCCTGCGCCGGGCCGCGGCGTGCGCGCGTCGCCGCTGCTCGTAATCGCTGGCGCCGGCACGGGCAAGACCAGCACGCTTGCCCACCGCGTCGCGCACCTGCTGCTCGCAGGCGTGGCCCCGGAACGGCTGTTGCTGCTCACGTTCAGCCGGCGAGCTGCGATCGAGATGACGCGCCGCGCGCAGCAGGTGGTCGTCGAGGCGCTGCAGTCGGCGCGGGGTGCCGCCGCACCGGCGCATCTCAGGTTGCAGTGGTCGGGCACGTTCCACGCCATCGGCAACCGGCTGATCCGCGAATACGCGTCGCGGCTCGGGCTCGACCCGTCCTTCAGCGTGCTCGACCGTGCCGACGCGGCCGACCTCATGGACGTGGTGCGTCATCGCCTCGGGCTCTCGCAGACCGGCCAGCGCTTCCCGCGCAAGGACACCTGCCTCGGCATCTACTCGCACCGCATCAACACGCAGCAGCCGCTGCGTCACACGCTCGACACGGCGTATCCGTGGTGCCTCGACTGGGAGGAGGCGTTGACCGGCCTGTATCGCGCCTACGTCGAGGAGAAGCTCGCGCAACAGGCGCTCGACTATGACGACCTGCTGCTCTACTGGCAGGTGATGATGCGTGACGACGCGCTCGCGACCGAGATCGGCGCACGCTTCGACCACGTGCTGGTGGACGAATACCAGGACACCAACGCGCTGCAGGCGGAGATCCTGCTGCGCCTCAAGCCCACGGGTGAAGGCGTCACGGTGGTCGGTGACGACGCCCAGGCGATCTACTCGTTCCGCGGCGCGACGGTCGAGAACATCCTCGAGTTTCCTGAGCGCTTCTCACCGCCGGCGCACGTGGTGGTGCTCGAGGAGAACTACCGCTCGACGCAGCCAGTGCTCGACGCCGCGAATGCCCTGATGGCGGACGGCGGGCGGCAGTTCCGCAAATTCCTGCGCGGCACGCGCGGCGGCGGTGTGAAGCCGCGTTACGTCACGGTCCAGGACGACCAGGCGCAGGCCGGCTACGTCATCGAGCGCGTGCTCGAGTGCCGCGAGCGAGGCGTCGACCTCAAGCGCCAGGCCGTGCTGTTCCGCAACGCCGACCACAGCGACGTGCTCGAGCTCGAGCTCATGCGGCGGAACATCCCCTACGTGAAGTACGGCGGGCTCAAGTTCCTCGAAGCCGCGCACGTGAAGGACCTGCTGTCCGTCCTGCGCTGGGCCGACAACCCGCGCAACCGCATCGCGGCGTTCCGCGTGCTGCAGTTGCTGCCTGGCATGGGGCCGGCGAATACCCAGCGTGCCTGCGAGGCCTTCGAGGCGGCGGGCTACCGCTGGTCTGCGCTCGCCACGCATCCCGTGCCGCCAGCGGTGCGCGAACACTGGCCAGCGTTCGCCGCGCTGATGATGGCGCTCGGCGACTCGACCGGTTGGGAAGGGCAGGTGACGCGGGTGCGTGCCTGGTACGAGCCGCAGCTCGAGCGGCTGTACGAGGCGGCGCAGGCGCGCCGCGGCGACCTCGAGCAACTCGAGCGGCTCGCCGTGCAGTACCCGACGCGCGAGGCCTTCGTCACCGAGCTGACGCTCGACCCACCGCAAGCGAGCGGCGACCTCGCCGGCGACCCGCTGCTCGACGAGGACTACCTCGTGCTCTCCACCGTGCACTCCGCGAAGGGCCAGGAGTGGGAAGCGGTGCACGTGCTCAACGTCACTGACGGCAGCTTTCCGTCGGAGTTCGCGGCCGGACGTCCCGAGCTGCTCGAAGAGGAGCGTCGGCTGCTCTACGTCGCGATGACGCGCGCGAAGCAGGAGCTGCACCTGATCGCGCCGGTGCGCTTCTACGTCACGCAGCAGTCGCGTACCGGCGACCGGTACGTGCACGGGACGCGCAGTCGCTTCCTCACCGAGGGCGTGCTGGCCCGATTCGAGCGTGCGGCGTGGCCGGCGCAGCCGGAGGGTGCCGCAAGCCGTGTCGCCGAGCCGGGTGCGCGCGTCGACGTGGCGGAGCAGCTGCGCAAGCTCTGGTAGCGAGGAGCCAAAAAAGAAGGCCCGGGTTGCCCCGGGCCTTCTGCGTCTGGATCGGCTCAGGCGCCTTGCGGCACCCGGGCGTGATCAGCAGCGATTACCAGCGACGCTGACCGCCGCCGCCACCGCCGCCGTAGCCGCCGCCGCCGCCGCCGCCACTGCCGCCGTAGCCACCACCGCCACCGCCGCCGTAGCCGCCACCCGAGCGGCCACCGCCGCCCGGACGACCACCACCGCCGCCGCCGCCGCCGGTGCGCGGACGGTCCTGCGCCTCATTGACGCGCAGCGGACGGCCGCCCATGTTGAAGCCGTTGAGAGCCTGCATCGCCTTCTGGGCGTCAGCCTGCGGCATCTCGACGAAGCCGAAGCCGCGCGGACGACCGGTCTCACGGTCGGTCGGCAGGGCGACGGAATCAACGGTGCCGTGCTGGGCGAAGAGGTCACGAACTTCGCTCTCGGTCGCCGAGAACGGAAGGTTGCCCACGTAGATCTTGGTCATTCGAACATCCTAAAAAAATAGCTACAGACACAAAATGACAAAGCCGATACGCCCTGTATGCGCTGCCCTTCGCAAGGCCAGCGCACGGGCGATCCCTGTCACCTGATCGAAGACGTTTCGGCTTAACAAACCAGGTGCCGGACGGCACCCTGCAAGACACGGACGGGCAACGATCTCGGCGCAGTCTATCACAAGCTCATGTCCGTGAAAGAAAAAATCCGGCCAGGAGCTCGAATCAGCCTCGGGTTACCAGCGCTCGCCGCCGTCCGGCGGGCCGCTGCGCGGACCACGCGGGGGACGTTCGCGGGCTTCGTTCACCCGGAGTGGACGACCGTTCATCGGCGACCCGTTCAGGCCGGCCATGGCCTTCTGGGCGTCGTCGGCCGGCATGTCCACGAAGCAGAAGCCACGTGGCCGGCCGGTGTCACGGTCGTTGACGATCTTCACGGAGTCCACCGTGCCGTGCTGCTCGAACAGGCTGCGGATCTCGGCTTCGGTGGCGCTGAAGGGCAGGTTGCCGACGTACAGGGTCGTCATGGGCGGTACCACTCATTCGGGCACGGGCGACACCCACGCAGCACCGGACCGGGGAAGCTCGCGCTTCGCCGACACTGATCCTGCGGCTTGGAGAAAACTGGCAAAGGCGTGGTCACCGGACGGGGAGGGAAGTGTCCTATCTCGCGGAGTCGGTCGACGTGAGCGTCTGCGTTCCGGTGACAAAAGATTGCGACGGGTAAAGACTAACCACAGACCGCCCGTTACTGCAAGCTAAATCATTGATGCACCGCAAAAAACGGCGTGGGTGCTGACCGCAGGCCGGCACCTGTGCCCGGCAAAAAAGGGACGCGACCGTTCCCCGGCCGCAGCCGGGAACGATCGCGTCCCTGATGGGTCGGGCGCTCGGTCCGCGCCGGTCACTTCTTCTGCGCGGCGTCCATCTGCTTTTTGAAGTACGTCCAGCTGGTCTCGTTCGGGCGCTGGTCGTCCACCGGCGGCGGCTCGCGGTAGATCGGGTCACGTGCCTCGATGGCGGCACGGAAGCCGGCCGGCAGGTCGGCAAAGCCGTCGAGCTTTACGCCGGCGCCGTTGAAGTACAGCTGGCCGGCCCGGCCGCGCATCTTCATCCAGGGCAGCCAGTCGGAAATGCGCGCCCACGCCACGCTGACTTCGGCGGAGTGCTTCTTCGGGTCGGTCAGGTCGGACAGGCGGCCGAAGAAGTTAAACATCTCCGTGGCGTGGTAGGTGCCGCCGACGTAGTCCTGGTAATCACCGGCGAGCGGGTTACGGTAGAAGAGCGGCACCGTGGTCGTGCCCCACCAGTGGTCGCCCATCACCTTGATGTCGGACTCGTACGGCTTGCCGTCGGCCCGCACCGGGAAGATCGGCGCGCGGAAGTTCACGGGGTCGTTGGCGATGTGGATCACCTTGACCGTTTCGCCGGTGAAGGGGTTCTTCCACTCGTCGATGATCTCGCCCGTGACCGGATCCTTGTAGAACAGGATCTCGCGCGACACCATGCGGAAGCCCTTGCCGCGCACCGGGTCGGTCACGGTGACGCACTGGCGGGCGTTCATGCCCTCGAAACGGAACAGCAGCTTGTCCGGCTCGCCGGGCACGCGGCTGTAGGTTTCGCCGACCCAGTAATAGACGGTCGGGCGACTGTCTTCGGTCGAGCACTGCACCTTGCGGAAGGCCGCGATCGCGCCCTCCGGCGTGTTGACGTCGATTCCCCTGGTCGGCTTGGCCGCGAAGGCCGCGGATGAAGCGACGAGCGCGGCGGCCAGCGCGATGCCGCGCGTGAGCGTGATTCGCATGGACAGTCTCTCCCCGTAAATTGGTGTCAGGCGGGGGGATTATGTCCGGACAATCGGCCCGGCGGAAGTCAGGCGTCGGCGCGCTCCATCCAGTGCTCGATGTTGCGCAGGTTCGTCCAGGCCCCCTCGCGGTCGTGCCAGCCGCGCAGCCAGTGAGCGAGGTCGGCGGCCGAGTGGCCGCGTTCTGCCGCACGTTCGGCGATCAGGCGTGCGAACAGTTCGGGCTGCGGCCGGGGATCGACGGTGTCTTCGAGCATGTGCGCGGCTCCTGGTGGGCTCGCCGCGCATTTGAACGGGGCGTCATGACGGCCGCATGACGCCCGTGTTGCCGCTTCGTGAACCGGCGCCGATCAGGCGCCGCGCAGCGCGCCCCACAGCGTCCAGGCGCCGATGACGATGAAGCCGGCGCCGGCGACGATCGAAAGGTGCCGCGTGTTCACGTAATGCGAGAGCGTGCTGCCCGCCACGACCGCGATCGCGGTCGATGCCACGAGCGCCGCAGCGGCGGCGAAGAACACGGCGAGCGCGGTGTTCTTCTTGTCCGACGCGAACAGCACCGTGGCGAGCTGCGTCTTGTCGCCCAGTTCGGCCAGGAATACCGTGCCGAAGATCGCGATCGTCGTCTTGAGGTCCATCGTTTGCTCCGTTTATGTCGCGCCAATCGCTGCCTGTGCGGAGTGGGGTGGACCCTGGCCGGGACGCCGTGAATCCGTCCCTGGAGGCTCCGCGCGCGACGTCCTGTCGCGCGACGGCCCGGCCAGGGTCCACCCCAGGCCGCACAAGCAGCTGGTTCGGCGCCATGCGCTGCGCCGTCGATGAGTATGTTTCGTTGGTGATGCTGTCGCCGGCGGTGGTTGTGCTGCGTGCGATGTGCCGGCTGGACAGGTTCGCCGGGCCGTGCGCGGCATGGACGCCGCGCCCGGAGCCTCCAGGGACGGATTCACGGCGTCCCGGCGGGCCTGTCCAGCCGGCACGTCGCACGCAGCACGACCACCGTGTTCGACGGAGCCACCCGCGAAACGAGGAAATCAATCCGGCTCGAGGTACGTGTAGCCGTTCAGCTCGCCGTCGTAGAAGCGGCGCAGCGCCTGGCTCTCGGCGAGCGACAGCCGGCCTTCGCGCACGGCGCGCTCGCAATCGCGGGCGAGCTGTGGCAGCAGGCGGTCCACGTCGTAGCGCATGTAGCGCAGCACTTCGGCCGCGGTGTCGCCCTTCACTGTCTCCTCGATCCACCAGCCGCCTTCCTCGTGCAGCTTGATGTGCACGACGTGCGTGTCGCCGAAGAGGTTGTGCAGGTCGCCGAGCGTCTCCTGGTAGGCGCCCACCATGAATGCGGCGAGGTAGTACGGCTCGGGCTCGCGCAGTTCGTGCACCTCGAGGGTGCGCTTGGCCTCGCGCATGCTGACGAAGTGGTCGATCTTGCCGTCCGAGTCGCAGGTGATGTCGGCGAGCACGGCATTGCGCGTCGGTTTCTCGTCGAGCCGGTGGATCGGCATGATCGGGAACAGCTGGTCGATGGCCCAGCTGTCGGGCAGCGACTGGAACACCGAGACGTTGCAGAAATAGATGTCGCTCAGGATCGACTCGAGGCCCTCGAGCTCCTCCGGCACGGTCTCGAGCCGGCGGCAGAAATCGCGGATCCTGGCGCAGGTCGCCCAGTACAGGCGCTCGACCAGGCCGCGGTGCTCGAGGCTGAGGTAGCCGAGGTTGAACATCTGCAGCGCCTGCTCGCGGGACTGCTGCGCGTCGTGGTAGCACTCCACCAGGCGCCGCTCGGTGAT
>Ga0105090_10001195_pt1 | contig 13815 bp, 13 predicted proteins | sample PPLLak3March2015_FD_79110 | JGI IMG/M metagenome (GOLD analysis project Ga0105090, IMG submission 79110) | Freshwater sediment microbial communities from Prairie Pothole Lake near Jamestown, North Dakota, USA - PPLs Lake P7 Core (1) Depth... | ecosystem: Environmental > Aquatic > Freshwater >... | reverse complement strand
GACGGGCCGTGGCGTTCAGCGGGGCCATTATGTAAAAAGGCCGAGCCGGGGACTCCGGGCTCGGCCTTGCTGGCTGTCAGTCAATTCAAGGCAGCCGACGCGACATGGCGCGCCGGCTGCGAGGGGCGGACCTCCGACTGGAGGAGGAGGATCCAAAAGGCTCCGCCCCGCCGTCGCCCCACGTCATCGATCGCCAGCGGACCGACGCGCGGGACCCAATACCTTTCTACGCCGACCCTACGCCCGGCGGCAGATCCGAATCTACGTATGGCGGCTGCGCGATGAGAGAAACTGCGAAGCCGTCCACAGCCGCTGCTGAATCGACCCGCCCGGCAACCACCCACGAAGGCGCCGAACCCATGCTCACCGTGCATCATCTCGAGACTTCCCGTTCCCAGCGCATCCTCTGGCTGCTCGAGGAACTCGGCGTGCCTTACGAGCTGAAGGTGTACCAGCGCGACGCGAAAACGCGTCTGGCGCCGGCCGAGCTCAAGGCGATCCACCCGCTCGGCAAGTCGCCGGTCGTCACCGACGACGGCGAGGTGCTCGCAGAGTCGGGGGCGATCATCGAGTACCTCGTCGAGAAATATGGTGTCCTCGGCAAGGGCGAACTCGCTCACCTCGAGCCGCCGCGCGGCACGCCGGAGTACCGCCAGTGCCGCTACTGGATGCACTACGCCGAAGGGTCGCTGATGAACTGGTTGGTGATGAAGCTGGTGTTCGTCACCATCCCGAACCGTCCGATGCCGTTCTTCGCGAAGCCGATTGCGCGCGCCATCTGCGCCAAGGTGCAGGCGCAGCTCATCGATCCCAACCTGCAGGCCGCGACCAGGTTCCTCGACGATCACCTGTCACGCAACCGGTGGTTTGCCGGCGGCGAGCTCACCATGGCCGATTTCCAGATGAGCTTTGCGATCGAGGCGCTGCTCTCGCGTGCGACGGGTTCCGCGAGCCATCCGCACCTCAATGCCTACCGGGACCGCATTCGCGCCCGCCAGGCCTACCAGCGCGCCGAAGCGAAGGGCGGGCCAACGATCATGGCGAGCTGACGGCGTCGACGCTCGATCTGCCCAGTCGGGTGCCGATTGCCCCGATCATCCACGCGCCCAGGATCAGCCCGCCGACCACTATGCCGCGCACGCCGACTGCGCCGGCAGCAGCGATGCCGTCGAGCGCGAGGAACGCGATGCCGGCGCTGACGAGTGCCGCGCCGACGAGCACTCGCGGCGTGGAAGGATTGAAACCCGGCGGCAGGGGCGGCGAACGCTCGAATCGACCGACCAGGGGGATGAGCAGTCCGAGGCCGGCGATCAAGGTCGCGAACCACGGGATGCGCGCGAGCCACCATTGTGTGGTGCCAGGTTCGGAGTGGAGGCCGACGTCGCCCAGCAGCATGGCCAGGCCGATCAGCAGCGCGAGCACCGTGAGGTGCCAGAGGTACACCGTCATGATCGTGGCGTTGACGAGCGCGGTCGCCGCCCACGCGCGCCGGCCGCTGAGCCAGCGCCGCATCGGGCCTTCCAGCGCGAGCACCAGTCCCACTTGCGCCATGGCGAACACCAGCAGCAGCACGTCGGGTGGCGTCGTATTCGAGATTGCGTCGCCGGGCACGCCGACCATGCTGATCGGGTAGGGGCCGAAGCGCGTCAGCAGCCACCACGCAATCGCGCCACCCGCGACCCAGGGCAGCGCCTGTCGTGCTCCGGCGAGCCGACCGTCACGCCACAGGTAACCGAGCTGGTGCACCGCGTTCCAGACGAACAGGTAGTTCACCCACGCAATGGCGGGACGATGCCCGTCGTGGAAGCGCAGCCAGTCAAATACGATGGCAAACGCGACCGGCACCCAGAACGACCAGATGCCGAAGCGCTGCCAGGCGGCGTAGGTAACCGGGACCAGCAGCACGACCAGCAGGTACACCGCGAGGAACCACATCGGCACCAGTGCCAGGATCGAGCCGTGCTGGATGATCTCGAAGCTCACGCCGAAACGCCGGAAGGCGAACGCCATCGCAGCCCACGTCAAGACCAGCGGCACTATCGGGCCGATCAGTCGTCGTGCGCGGCCTGCGACCCAGGTGCCGTACGGCGTGCCGGAGCGCCGTGCCGATTCCCAGGAAGCCGAATTCGAGTAGCCGCCCACCAGGAAGAACACCGGCATCACCTGGAACAGCAGCGTGAGCCACTGGGTCCACGGTTGAGCGGCCAGCATGTGATCGAGTTGCAGTTCGCCCTCGCGTACCCACGGCGCCGCGATCAGCCAGTGACCGAAGATCACCGCGGTGATCGACAGCGCGCGCAGGAAGTCGACGTAGCGATTGCGGGAAGGTGGCGTGCTGTCCGCCAGTTCGAGGGCTCTGGACCAGGCTGACACGGGAACTCCTCTGTGACTGTGCGATTCTATATGCGCAGGCATCGTGGCGAGAGAGGCAGGAGCGTCGTGGGATTTCCGTGGGTAGGCATGACGGCTGGGTGGTGGCTGTGCGCCGTGGCGGTGTGCGCGAGCACGCCGGTCGTCTTCGCCGCAGACGTGCCGGGCGGCACGGGTTCTGCACCGATCGAGGGCTCGCCGATCGAAGAGGTGCTGGTGACCGGCCAGCAGCCGGGCCCGGGCCTGTGGAAAGTCACGCGACCGTCCGCCGGCAACGATCACGTGCTGTGGATTCTCGGTACCTACGGGCCGCTGCCGAAAAAGATGCGGTGGCGCTCGACGGAACTCGAGGCGGTGCTCGCAGAATCGCAGGAGTTGATCGGGCCGGTTGCGATGCGCGCGGAGGTAGGCCCGCTGGGTGGCGTGACGTTGCTGCCGTCGCTGATCGGGCTGCGCAAGAACCCCAACGACCAGCGCCTGCAGGAAGTCGTGCCGGCCGAGTTGTACGCACGCTGGGTCCCGCTCAAGCAGCGCTACATCGGCCTCGACGACGACGTGGAGAAATGGCGCCCGATCTTCGCGGCGCAGGAGCTGTACGAGAAGGCCCTGCGTTCGTCGGGGTTCGAATCGTTCGGTGTCATCTGGCCGAGCGTGGAGAAACTCGCGCGCAAGGCCAAGGTGAAGATCACCGAGCCCGAGGTCACGGTGAAGGTCGAGAAGCCACGTGCCGCGATCAAGGACTTCAAGCAGGCGCCGCTCGAAGACGTCGAGTGCTTTGCAAAGACGATCGCGCGCCTCGAATCCGACCTTGATGTGATGAAAGTCCGTGCCAACGCCTGGGCCACCGGCGATTTGGCGAGGCTGCGCGAGTTGGCTCCGGTCGACAACGCGAGCGCCTGCATCGCGGTGGTGATGAACGCGCAGGTGATGCAGGATCGCGGCTACACCGACTGGCCGGCGCGCCGGGCGGCAGCGTGGCTGTCCGCGGTCGAGCAGGCGATGGTGAAGAACCGTTCTACCGTCGCGGTGCTCTCGATCGACCAGATCCTGAAGGCCGATGGCTACGTGGCCCGTTTGCGGGCGGCGGGCTATCTGGTGGAGGATCCATGAAAGCGTTCGATCCCGAGGCGCTGCCGGTGACCGGCGGCGTCCAGCAACTGGCCGCTGCCGTCTGGCGCATCGTCGCGCCCAATCCGAGCCCGCTCACCGGTCCGGGCACCAACACCTATGTCGTGGGCCGCGGCAGACCCGTGGTGATCGACCCGGCCTGTGACGACGCATCGCACCTCGAGCGTGTGCTGGAAGTGGCCGGCGGCGTCGTCGATCGCATCGTCTGCACGCACTCGCACCCGGACCACTCGCCGGGCGCCGTGTGGCTCAAAGAACGTACGGGCGCACGGGTGTTCGGGTTGCCGGCTCCGGACGACGGTCACCAGGATCCGACGTATGCCCCCGACGCAACGCTCGAGGAAGGAGAGCGGATCGCAGCGGGCGACGGGGTGCTGCGTGCCATCCACACGCCGGGACACGCGTCCAACCACGTCTGCCTGATGCTCGAGGAGCACGGGTTGCTCTTCACCGGCGATCACCTGATGAGCGGCTCCACGGTGATCATCATTCCGCCCGACGGATCGATGCGGCTCTACCTCGACTCCCTGCAGCAGTTGCGCGAACTGCCGGTCGCGACGCTCGCTCCGGGCCACGGCGCCCTGATGCCCAGGGCGATCGCGGAGATCGAGCGCGTGATCGGTCACCGGTTGGCGCGTGAGGAAAAACTGGTGCGGGCACTGGCCGCACGTCGCGCCGCCACGCTCGACGACGTGCTGCCGGACGTCTATGACGACGTGCCGAAGTTCATGCATGCGTATGCGCGGTATTCGTTGCTCGCCCACGCGGTGAAGCTGGTGGAGGAGGAGCGCGCGCACGTCGAGGGTGGGATCTACCGTTGGCGCGGCGACTGAAGACGACACCGTCCCCGCGACTGGACGCGATCCGCCTCGAACAGGCGAGCGTTCGGCTCGGCCGACACTGGGCGCTGCGCGACGTTGCGCTGGAGATCGAGGCCGGGCAGCGCTGGCTGCTGGCCGGGCCGAACGGTTCCGGCAAGACGGTGCTGCTCAAGCTGTTGCGGGGCGATTTCTGGCCGACGCCCACGGGGCGCGAGCGGCGCCTGTACCGCTTCGACGGCGAATGGCAGGCGCAGCCGCTCCACGCACGCGAGCGAATCGCCTATCTCGGGCCGGAGCGCCAGGACCGCTACGAGCGCCATGAATTCAACGCGCCCGTGGAGGAAGTCGTGGCAACCGGGTTCACCGGCGACGACCTGCTGCTCGAGGAGCCCTCGGCCGCGCAGTGGCACGCGGTGCGGGATGCGCTGCAGGACGTCGGCCTCGCGGGACTGGCGAGACGGCGATTCCTGACGCTGTCGCACGGCCAGCGGCGGCGTGTATTGCTCGCGCGCGCACTGGTCGGACGTCCCGACGTGCTGCTGCTCGACGAAGTCCTGAACGGCCTCGACGCTGCGTCGCGCAGCATGTTCCTGGGTGCGCTGCGGCGGGCGAGCGGTCCGCACGTCGCGTGGATCCTGACGACGCATCGCATGGCCGAGCGTCCGCCCGGCATCACGCACGTGGCTCGCATCGAGAACGGGCGGCTGACGGCGAGTGAGCGGGTCGCGTCCTGTCCTGGACGGCACGCGGCGGCCGTTCCGTCGCCGAGCGACGCGGGCGGCCGAAACACCGTTGCGGAAGCTTCGGTCAAACTGCGTGCACGGCCGCTGTTGCGACTCAGGTGCGCGAGCGTCTATCGCGACGAGCGCCGCGTGCTGGGGCCGCTCGACTGGACCGTCGCCGACGGTGAACACTGGCACGTCGCCGGGCCGAACGGGGCCGGCAAGTCCACGCTGATCGCGCTGCTGTACGGCGACCTCGCGCCGGCCGCCGGTGGCCAGATCGAACGCCGTGGTTTCCCGCGAGGCACGCCGATCGCCGAGTGGAAGCGTTCCGTGGGCCTCGTGTCGCCCGAGCTGCACTCCACGTATGCGGCGACGGCGTGCACTGCCTTGGAAATCGTGGTGTCGGGGCTGTATTCCAGCATCGGTCTCGACGAATCGCCCACCGCTGCCGAGCGATTGCTGGCACGTCGCTGGCTCACGTGCCTGGGGTTGCGCGGGCTGGGACAGCGCCGCGCGCGTGAACTCTCCTACGGGCAGTTGCGACGTGCACTCGTGGCGCGCGCGCTGGTCGCCGACCGCCGGCTATTGCTGCTGGATGAGCCGTTCGACGGCCTCGACGCTCCGGCGCGGGGGGTCGTGGCGGCGCAACTTGCCGCGGCGGTGCGGCGCGGAGCCCAGGTGGTGCTCGCAACGCATCACCCGGAGGACGTGCCGCCGTACGTGACGAAACGCCTCGCGTTGCCCGTGCGGCGTGCACGGGCGGCGCGCTAGGGCCGACGCAGCCTGCGCTTCAGGTCGCCTCGCGGCACCGACTCGTCACCGATCGCGCCGCTGACCGGCGTCACGGTGACGTAACCGAGGTCCAGCCAGTGGTTATCGCTGTCGCGGCCGTCCGCGGCGTCGGCGCGTTTCGCCTGGGCCCGGTATTCGCCTTCGCCCGTCCCCGAGAACGTCACGCGCAGGTCCGTCGCGCTGCCCTGGTCCGCCACGACCGAGCCCCGCAGTTCGCTCACGGGCCGGGCTGGATAATTCACGTTCAGCACGGTGCGGCTGCGCGTGACGACGCCGTCCTCGCAGAACCAGCCGCGCGTGGAACCCACGATTCGTGCAAAGTGGCCGCCGACGGCTTCCAACTGGGCGCGGTTCGCCGGCGAGTCCGTTGGTTCGGCCGGATTCAAGCGCTCCGCGTTCACGGCGAAGCCCGGCACGGGCGGATCGACCAGCAGCGTGCCGGCGAGCGCGGCGCCCACGGTGCCCGACAGCGCCAGCAGCGAGCCCTTGTTCGGTCCGTGATTGATGCCGGAGATCACCAGGTCGGGTCGGCGACCGCCGGTGTACAGGGCGCTCGCGCCGAGCACCACCGCAGTGGCCGGCGAGCCGCTCACGGCATACACCGAGGGATCATCCGGGTCGCGCGTCACGCGCACCGGGCCCCAGTCGAAGCTCATTCCGGTGCCGCTGGCGTTGTGATCGGGCGCGACGATTATGACTCGATGGCCCGCGGCCAGGAGCTGGGAGCGCAGTGCGCGGATACCGGCCGCGTTGGCGCCGTCGTCGTTCGTCAGGAGGATGTCGAGCGGGCCGGTGCCGCACAGTGCGGCGACCCCGGCCAGCGTCGCGAGGGCGCCCGTGGCGGGCATCGCCTCAGAACTCGAGTTCGGCCTGGTAGACGATCGTGGCGTCGCCTGCGACCTGCACGGCGGTCGCGCGCTTGCCGGACCCCTCCACCTGCACCTCGACCTGGCCGGGGCGCTCGACAAAGCGGCCCTGGTGGCCGATCAGGCGGGCCGGGTGGCCATTCGCAGCGAGCAAACCGTGGTGCACGAGGTAAACGCCGAGCATGCCGTGCGCGTTGCCGCTGACCGGGTCCTCGGGCACGCCGATCATCGGGCAGAACATGCGCGACTCGGTGGTGAGCGGGTCGGTGCCCGGCTGCATCGCGAAGACAAAGAAGCCGTCGGCGCCGACGTGCGGCGTGAGGTGGATCAGCGCCTGCATGTTCGGCTGCAGCGACTCGAGCGTCTCGGGTGAGTTCAGGCCGATCAGCAGGCGCGAGTTCCACTTGCTCATGATCTGCATGGGGCAGGCCGGATGCAGGCTGGCCGAACTGATGCCGAGGGCGTCGAGCACCGGGGCGCGGCGCTCTTCCGGGACCACGGGGCCGAACGTCGCCGGGCTCTGGTGCAGGGTGACGTGCAGGTCGGGCGCCTTGCCCGTCACCTCCACCTCGATGATCGCGTTGCCGGACTTCTGCCGCACCTTGCCCTTCGGCACGCCGTTGGCGATCGCGCGGACGTAATGAGCCGCCAGGGCCGCGTGGCCGATGAAGGTCACTTCCCGGCGCGGTGAGAAGAAGCGGATCTCGAGGTCGTGGTCCGGGGCATCGGCGGCCAGCACGAAGGCGACCTCGGTCCCGTGCAGTTCGCGCGCCAGCCGGCGCATCTCGTCGTCCTTCAACTGCTCGGCGTCGAGTACCACCGCGGCGGGATTGCCGCAGAAACGCTCACGCGTGAACGTGTCGACGAGGAACAGGCGGCACTTGCGCTTCGGCATGCGGGCTTCGATCCGGACAGGCGGGACGGGCATTAGTCCCCACGCCGCCGTCGCCGTCAACCGGCCGGGTATCCGATCCGGCCGTGCGAACGTATACTCCGCCGCACCTTGGGGTGGCCTGACTGGGCCTGAGATGTCGACCGCGGCGCGAGCCGCTCATCGGCGAACCCGTTGAACCTGATCCGGTTAGCACCGGCGTAGGGAGCAGGTACCGTGCCCGACATCTCGTTTATTTCTGAATTGAATTCAATTGGTTGCGCGCTATTCCGAAAGGGATTCTGCGCTGCGTGCGTCGTCTGTGTGCCCGTCCTGGGCGCCTTTGCGGCGCCGGTGGAGCCTGCGACCGGACAGACGGTGCTGGAGGAGATCGTCGTCACGGCCTCGCTCCGTCCGGCTGGGTTGAGCGACTTCCCGGTCAGCACCACGGTGCTGGATGCCGGGGTGCTCGAGGCCGCCGGCCTGCAGCACCTGCAGGACGTGCTGGGCCTGGTGCCGAATCTCAACTGGTCCGGCGGCACGTCCCGGCCGCGATACTTCCAGCTGCGCGGGGTCGGCGAACTCGAGCAGTACCAGGGGGCGCCGAACCCGTCCGTCGGGTTCCTGATCGACGACATCGACTTCAGCGGCGTCGGCATGCCGGCCACCTCGTTCGACGTCGAGCAGGTCGAGGTGCTGAGGGGCCCGCAGGGCACCCGTTACGGCGCCAACGCGCTCGCAGGACTCATCAACGTCCGCACCCGTGACCCGCGGCCCGAGCGCGAGCTGTATGCCGAGGTCACCGCGGGCGATGACGGCATGCTGGCGGCCGGGCTGGCGGCCGGGGGGGCGCTGGGCGCGGCCGGTCCCAGGCAGGGTGCCTGGCGCATCGCCGTCCAGCAGGCCGAGAGCGACGGCTTCCGTCACAACCGCTACCTCGATCGCGACGACACGAACGGCCGCGACGAACTGACCGTGCGCGCCAAGCTCGCGCTCGAGCCCGTCGAGGGCTGGCAGGTCGGCCTCACGCTGCTGCACGCCGACCTCGACAACGGCTTCGATGCCTTTGCGCCGGACAACTCGTTCGACACGCTCTCCGACCGGCCGGGCCAGGATGCCCAGCGCTCGAGCGGCATGGCGTTGCGCGTCGCGGGTGAAGCCGCCCGTGCCACGCTGCGTTCGACCACGGCCTACGCCGACTCGGACGTCGTCTACAGCTTCGACGGCGACTGGGGCAATGACCCGTACTGGGGCGAGTACGCGCCGTACGACTATTTCTCGCGCTACGAGCGCGAGCGCCGCACGCTGAGCCAGGACTTGCGCCTCGTCAGCGCGTCGACCGCGCGCGAGCAGGGGTTCGGCTGGCTGCTGGGCGTGTATGCATTGCGCCTCGAAGAGGACAACCTGCAGCGCGACGAGTTCGCGGGTGAGTTGCTGCGGCCGCTGCTCGCGACCGAGTACGACGCCGTGAATGCGGCGGTGTATGGCGAAGCGGAGTGGGGCCTCGGCGACGGCCTGGTGCTGTCAGCCGGACTGCGCGTGGAAACCCGCTCGGCGGACTACGACGACAGCGACGGTGCGGCGTTCTCGCCGCGCGATACGATGGCCGGCGGACACCTGTCGCTGTCGGGTGACTTCGACGCGCGCAACGGCTGGTACGTCACCGCGAGCCGCGGCTACAAGGCGGGAGGGTTCAACATCGGCATGTTCGTGCCGGATGACCGCCGCGAGTTCGAGCCCGAGTACCTGTGGAACCTGGAGGCCGGCCTGCGGCACGCCAGCGACGACGGCCGCCTCTCCGCCGAGGTCGCCGTATTCCACATGTGGCGCGAGTCGCAGCAGGTGGCGACGTCGTTCCAACTGGACCCGGGCGATCCGCTGTCGTACGTGTTCTACACCGACAACGCTTCACGTGGGCGCAATGCCGGACTCGAGGCCACGGTCGCGTGGCGCCCCGCCACGACGCTCACGCTCGGCGCGACGCTCGGCCTGCTGCACAGCGAGTACGTCGGGTACCGGTATGGCGATCGCGACCTGGACGGCCGCGAACAGGCACACGCGCCGGGCTGGCAGTACTCGTTGTCGGCCGAATGGAATGCCGCGCGCGGCTGGATGGCCCGCGCCGACCTGATCGGCAGCGACGCGTTCTATTTCGACGCGAGCCACGACCAGCAATCGGACCCGTACTCGCTGCTGAACCTGAAGGCCGGCTACGTCGGCGACCGGTGGTCGGTCTACGCGTGGGGCCGCAACGTGCTCGACGAGCGTTACGCCTTGCGCGGCTTCTACTTCGGTCTCGAGCCGCCGGACTTCGCCAACAAGCTGTACGTACAGCAGGGCGATCCGCGGCAGATTGGCCTCACCGTCACCTGGTCGCTGCGATGAACGGTCACCTGCGCGTCTGGTTCATCACCGTCCGTCGGCGGCGACACGAGCGACTGGCCGGATCTCGTTGGCCGGGACGCCGTGAACCCATCCATGGGGGCTCCGGGCGCGGCGTCCATGCCGCGCACGGCCCGGCCAACGAGATCCGTCCATCCACTCGCGCCGCCGCCGACTGCGGCGGTCGTGCCTGACACATTGCACCGGAGAAACACATGCGCATCGCAGTCGACGTCAGCCTGTACCCCCTCGACGCGGACTACGTGCCGCCCATCAAGGACTTCATCGAGCGCCTCAACATGCATCTTGGCCTGCGCGTCGAGACGAATGCCATGAGCACTCAGGTCGCCGGTGAGCACGACGAGGTGTTCGCGGCCCTCGCGGCCGAGACGAAGGCCACGTTCGCGAACGGCTCGCGCTCCGTGTTCGTGATGAAAGTTCTCGGCGGCCAGCCCACGTCTGCAGAGCAGGGATGACCATCGCCGGCGCGCTCGACACCGTCGTCACGGCGCTTGCGGCGATTCCACCCGCCGAGTGGGCGGCCGTGCTGCTGGCGTTCGGCTACCTGCTGCTCGCCGTGCGACAGAACGCGTGGTGCTGGGCGTGTGCGATCGCGAGTTCGGCGATCTTCCTCGTGCTGTTCGCCCGGGCCGATCTCGTCATGCAGGCCGCCTTGCAGGTGTTCTACATCGCGATGGGCGCGTATGGCTGGTGGGCGTGGCGCAAAGGTGCAGGCGAGGGCGGCGCTGCGCTGCCGGTCTCGCGCTGGAGCGCCCGGCGGCACGCGACGAGCATCGGTGCATTGCTGATCGCTGCGATCGCCAGCGGCTGGCTGGTTGCACGCTCGCAGGGCGGCTTCGTGCCGTACGTGGACGCGTTCGTCGCGTGGGTGAGCGTGCTCGCCACGTGGATGGTCGCGCGCAAGGTGCTGGAGAACTGGCTGTACTGGATCGTGGTCGATTCGGTGGCTGCGGCGCTCTACTGGTCGCAGGGGCTGCACGCCACGGCCGTGCTGTTCGTGGTGTATGTCGTGATCGCCGTGCGCGGTTATTTCGCGTGGCGTCTCGATCTTGACCGCAATGTCGCGGCGGCGGTGGAGCCGGCTCGTGGCTGAACGCGCTCACCAACCTGTCGCGGCGGAGCTGGACCTGCGCGCGCTGCTGCGCGATTGCGCGGCGACGCGTTCGCTGGTGGGCGGCGACCTCACGCGGATCGAGGGCGGGCTCAGCAACCAGGCCTGGCGCCTCGACGTGCCGCAGGGGACGTGGTTCGTGCGCCGTGGGCATCCCGACGCCGCACGGCTCGGGGTGGACCGGTGGAGCGAGTGCGCGGTGCTGCGGGCCGTCTCGGCGGCCGGTCTCGCGCCGGCAGTGCTGGCGTGTGAGCCGGCCGCGGGCCTGCTGGTCACCCAGTTCGTCGAAGGCGTGACTTGGGGAGCGGCGGACGTGACCCGGGAAGCGAACCTCCGACGCGTCGCGGATGGCCTGCGCCGCCTGCACGAGTTGCCGGTGCCCGAGGGTGTCCACGACGTGGACTACGAACGGCAGGCACTGCACCTTGCGGCAAGCCTGCCCGCGCCGGACTCCACCGCTGCCACCCTGCATGCGCGTGCCGCCGCGGCGTTCCGACGGATCGGTGCCTTCCAGGCTCCGCTGACCCTGTGCCACAACGACCTGCATCACCTAAACCTGCTCGACGACGGTGTCCGGCTCTGGCTGGTGGACTGGGAGTACGGGGGGCGGGGCAACCCGCTGTTCGACGTCGCGAGCTTCCTCGCCCTGCACGAACTCGCGCCGGGCCCGACTGAGGTGTTCCTTGAGGCTTACGGCTGGCCGCAGGCCGACGACCCCGGCCGACTGGAGGACGCCCTCTGGCTGTTCGATTACGTGCAGTGGCTCTGGTACAGGTCGAGGTTCCCGAACCCGGTGGGGGACGAGGTGTGGTATGCGGAACGTTTGGCGCAAAGGCTGTTGCGCTGCAATAATTGAGGGCTTAACCGGGCGACGGGTGAACCATGGCCAAGATGCTGGTGACGGATCGGGACGGGGCAGTGCACGAAATCGAGGGTCAGCTGGGCGTGAAGCTCATGGAGACCCTGCGCGAGTACGACTACGGCGTCACCGCGATCTGCGGCGGCCTCTGTTCCTGCGCCACCTGCCACATCTTCGTTGACCCGGAGTGGAGCCCGCGCCTGCCGGCGCCGCAGGGTGACGAGAAGGAACTGCTGGTCGAGCTCGAGCACTACGACCCGGCCCGCTCGCGCCTCAGCTGCCAGGTGGACTTCACCCCGGCGCTCGACGGGCTGCGCCTCGAGGTGGCCCCGGACGAGTGACTCCGGGGCGGGACCGGCCGGTTCCCGGCACCTTTGACTTTTTCGGGCCGGGCCAACATCCTCGGCGGAGTCCCGAGCCCAGAGAATAGGGATGGCCGACCGAACCGAGTCCCCGCCCAGCACCGAGCAGATTCCGCCCAGTGGGTGGCAGGCCCGCAAGAGTGCAGCGACCCGTCTGCAGATCCTTGAAGCGACGTTGCGTTGCTTCAGCAAGCTCGGTTACTTCTACACGACCACCCCGGCCATCGCCGAGGAAGCCGGACTTTCCCGCGGCGCCATGCTGCACCACTTTCCGTCCCGCATGGACGTGGTCCGCGCGGCGGTCGAGCACCTGCATGCGAAGCGCCTGAAGGCGTTCCGGGCCGCCGTGGATGGCTTGCCGGCCAGCGAAAACCGCGCCCATGCCGCGCTGCGGGCCCACTGGGATCAGCTCCGGCACCCGCTCTACGCCGTGTTCATCGAGCTCTACGTGGCCGCCCGCACCGATCCGGAGCTGGCCGACATCCTCACGCCCGCAGAGGCTGCGTTCGCCCGGGAACTGCGGGAGACGGCAATGGAGGTCGTGCCGGAGTGGCGCGTGACCGGCCGAAATTTCGACATCGGCTACGACCTCGTGATCTGCGCGTTGCAGGGCATGGCGCTCAACCTGTTCCGGCCTGGCGGGCCGGAGCCGAGCGAGGAATTCTTCCGGTATCTCGAGAACCGGCTGGACGAACTGGCGCGCGCGCAGCCCGCCCCGCATGAGGCAGCGCAAGGCACGCGCGCCAGCAGTAACTGATCGATTCGGAGGCCCGATGGAAAAGACCGTATTGGTCGACGTGCGCGACGGCGTTGCGACCGTCACCCTGAATCGCCCTGAGGGGGCAAACGCACTGAACATGGCCATGGGCCGCGACCTGCTCGAGGCGGCGTTGCGCGTCGAAGGTGACGCGACGGTACGTGCGGTGGTCGTGACCGGTGCAGGCAAGCACTTCTGCTTCGGCGGCGACCTGACCGGCATGTCGAAGGAAGGCGCCGGCGTCGGCGCTTACCTCAACGAGCTCACCACGAACATCCACGGTGCGATCAGCTGCTTCACGCGGATGAAGGCACCGGTGATTGCGGCGGTGAACGGCACGGCGGCCGGCGGTGGCGTCGGTCTCGTGTGCATGACCGACCTGGCGATTGCCGGGCGCAGCAGCCGCTTTTCACTGGCGTATACCGGGGTGGGCCTCGCGCCCGACTGCAGCACGTCGTTCCTGCTGTCGAGGATCGTCGGCCGCCGCCGGGCGATCGAGCTGTTCCTGACGAATCGTGCCCTCAGCGCCGACGAGGCGCTCGCCTGGGGCCTCGTCAACCAGGTGGTGGACGACGCCGAGGTGCTGTCCCAGGCGCAGGCCCTCGCGGCGAAGTTTGCGGCGGGCCCGACCGAATCGTATGCCGCAGTGAAGCGGCTCATCGACGCGGCCGACCCGGGCCTCGAGTCGCAGATGGCGCTCGAGGGCCGCACGATCGCCGCCCAGGCGCTGCACCCGCACGGACAGGAGGG
>Ga0105090_10001194_pt1 | contig 13818 bp, 17 predicted proteins | sample PPLLak3March2015_FD_79110 | JGI IMG/M metagenome (GOLD analysis project Ga0105090, IMG submission 79110) | Freshwater sediment microbial communities from Prairie Pothole Lake near Jamestown, North Dakota, USA - PPLs Lake P7 Core (1) Depth... | ecosystem: Environmental > Aquatic > Freshwater >... | reverse complement strand
TCACGCCCGTCACCTGCTGCGCGTTGAGGGCGAGGTCGTCGCCGAGCACGCCGGCGGTCTTCTTCGCGGCGACCTTCGTCATGACGGCCACGTCGTCCAGGAGCGTGGCGATGTCGTCGATGAGGGTGAGCAGGCTGGATGCGGCCATGGGCGGGTCCGTCGCGAGGGGAATGGGCGAATCTACCGCAATTGCGCGCGATTCAGTCGTGCTTGCCGAACGCGTGGGTGCTGACCGCCTGCAGCACCCGTCGGCGTCCCTTGCCGGTGACGACCGTGCGCACGACCGCCGTCTGCTTGCCCTGGTGAACGACTTTCGCGACCGCGTGCAGCTTCTGCCCCTCGCCGGGGCTGGTGAAGCACGAGGAGATGCCCGAGAGCCGCCACGACGCGGGCAGCGCCGCCACGGCCGTCGTCGCGGCGAGCCCCACCAGGAGCCCACCCTGCACGTGGCCGACGCGATTGCCGACGTGATCGCCGTTCTCCATCGTGCAGGCCGCGCCGCCCTTCGTCGGGTGCGGGTCCTGGCCCAGGAGCAGGCGGATGAAGCTGTGGCGCTTCGTGGCCTCGGCGAGGGCGGCGTCGGCGCGCGAAAGGATGACCCGCTCTCGCTCGTTCAGTTCATCTTCGCGAAGAGGAGCCACCGGCTGGCCGTCCGGGTAGTGCAACGGCAGCGGCGGGCGGCCCGCGGGCATCGGGATGGGCATGAAGGCGGCGCTGCCGAAGAGCACCTTGCGCCCGCCGGCCGTCACCGCGGTGCGGGCGAGCCCCTGCGGCGCCGTCGTGGCCTCCTGCATCCCCTCGAACCAGCCCAGGGATTCGAGCGGGCCCCGCGGGGCCACGCCGGTGAACTGCAGGTGCATGCTCACCGTGGCGAGGCGGGCGTCCGAGCCGATGTGGCCGCGTATCCCGCCGGCCAGCGCCGAATCCGCCAGCAGGGCAATGGCGCCCACGTTCACGAGCCCGTCGGCCTCTTCGCAGTGGGGCCCCGCGGGCATGGAGACGACGCTCGCCTCGCGATCGATGCGCTCGAAGACCACCTCGAGCAGGTTGCCCGCGAAGTGGAACCCGGGCGTGCGGTTGCGGGCCAGGGCGACGAGGACGCGTTCGCGGATCTCGCGGGAGGGGCTTTCAGGGGATGGTTTCGCCATGCCGCCATGATAGGGGCAGGGGCGGGGTCTTGCATCGGCGCCCCGAACCGTTACCCTAGCGGAAAGAAGACGCCCGAGCGCCCCCACCAACCGCAATACCCCCGAGGAGATTTCATGTTTCGCATCGCCCGCATCGCCGCAATGGCCGCCCTGGCCGTCGCCGCCGGCATCTTTCCCGCCGTCGCCCAGGACTACCCTGCCAAGCCCGTGAAGCTCGTCGTGTCCTACCCGCCGGGCGGGACGACCGACGTGCTCGCGCGCCTCATCGCCCAGTGGCTCACCGACAAGATGGGCCAGCAGTTCGTCGTCGAGAACAAGCCCGGTGGCGGCAACAACATCGGCACCGACTTCGCGCTGAAGCAGCCCCCCGACGGCTACACGATGTTCCTCGTGAACCCGGCCAACGGCATCAACCACACGCTCTACAAGAACCTGCCCTTCAGCATCCTCACGGACCTCGCGCCGGTCGCGGGCCTGGTGCGCTCGCCCAACGTGATGGAGGTGACGAACAATTTCCCCGCGAAGAACGTCGCGGAGTTCCTCGCCTACTGCAAGGCGAACCCCGGCAAGATCAACATGGCCTCCTCGGGCGCGGGCACCTCGGTGCACATGTCCGGCGAGCTCTTCATGTACATGACGGGCTGCAAGATGCTGCACGTGCCGTACAAGGGCGCGGGCCCGGCCCTCACGGACCTCATGGGCGGCCAGGTGCACGTGCTCTTCGACAACCTGCCTTCCTCCATCGGCCACATCAAGGGCGGCCGCATCCGCGCGCTGGCCGTGACGACGACCACCCGGACGCCGGCGCTCGACGTGCCGACCGTCGCGGAGACCGTGCCCGGCTACGAAGCCTCGGCCTGGTTCGGCCTGGGCATGCCCAAGGGCACGCCCAAGGCCATCGTCGACAAGGTGAACGCCGAGGTGAACCGCGCGCTCGCCGACCCGAAGTTCCGCGAGAAGCTCGCCGACCTGGGCGGCAGCCCCATCGCCGGCTCGGCGGAGGATTTCGGCAAGGTGATCCAGTCGGAAGTGGAGAAGTGGTCCAAGGTCGTGACGGCCTCCGGCGCCAAGGCCGACTGAGCCACCGAGGCACCTCGCCATCCGACGGCCGCACCCTGGGGTGCGGCCGTTTTCGTCTGTGGATGCAACGCGGAGCAAAGCCATGAAGTCCTGCACCCTGAGAGCCACCGCCGAAAGCGGCACCCTCGAATTCGTCGACGCGCCCGTGCCCGAGCCCGGGCCCGGGCAACTGCTCGTGAAGATGCGCGCGGCCGCCCTCAACCGCGGCGAGTTCATCATCGGCCACGGCCTCACCAAGGCGGGCACCGTGAAGCCTATCGGCATGGAGGGCGCTGGCGAGGTCGTGAAGGCCGGCGCCGGCGTTGCCGGCTTCGCGGCCGGCCAGCGCGTGATGGGCCGCTGCGCGGCGGCCTTCTCCGAGTACGCCGTCATGGACGTGCGCGAGGCCGTTGCCATGCCGGAGCGCCTCAGCTTCGAGGAGGCGGCTGCCGTGCCTCTCACCTTCCTCGTGGCGCAGGACATCCTCTTCTCCCAGGGGCGGCTCGTGGCGGGCGAGTGGCTGCTGGTGCTGGGCGTCACCTCCGGCGTGGGCGTCTCGGCCCTGCAGGCGGCGAAGGCGCGCGGCGCGAAGGTGATCGGCACGTCGGGCTCCGCGGAGAAGCTCGCGCGCCTGGCATCCGAGGGGCTCGATCTCGCGATCTGCACGCGCGGCGCGGATTTCCACGCGCAGGTCCTGGAAGCGACGGGCGGCAAGGGCGTGAACCTCGTCGTCAATGCCGTGGGCGGCACGGTGTTCGCCGAGGCGATCCGGTCGATGGCCTTCGAGGGCCGCTACGGGCAGGTGGGCTACGTCGACGGCGTGCTGGAGGCGTCGATCGACCTGCAGGCGCTGCACGCGAAGCGGCTCACGCTATTCGGCGTCTCCAACAAATTGCGCAACGCGGAACAGCGAGCATCGGGCGTGCCGGGCTTCGTCGCGGACATCCTGCCGGGCATCGCCGCCGGTCGCATCAGGCCGATCGTCGATCGCGTCTTCCCGTTCGCGGAGCTGCCCGCGGCCCGGGCGCACATGGAGGCCAACCGGCACGTGGGCAAGATCGTGATCGCGATGCCGGCATCCGGGTGAATCGCGCCCGCCTCGCCGCGCGCTTCAGCAGCCGGCGGTGCACTTCCCCGCAGCGTCGAACTCCATCGTCCGGCCGGAAAGCGGAATGTGCACGGGCATCTTCACCGCCTTCATGAAGGCTTCCGTCTTGCTGCCCGCGCGCACCTTGCCGTTCACCGTGCCGACCTCGTTGGCGTGCGAGGCGATGACGGCCGCGGGCTTCACGAGCTCGTTCATCACGTAGGCGGCTTCCGCCGGCCCGGTGGTGAAGCCGTCGCCCATGTTCATGACGGCGAGCTTCGCGCCGTAGTGGCCGCGCACCACGAGGTCCTGGTCCGCCGTGATGCCGGTGTCGCCCGAGAGGTACGTCACCAGCCCGTTGCTGAACCTGAGGACGTAGCCCGTCGCGAGGCCCACGTCGCCGGCGATGCCCGCGTCCTTCATGGCCTTGCCGAGGTCGCCGCCGATGTAGTCCGGGTCCACGCCGTTGCTGTGCAGGGCCGCCACCGTCGCGATGCGCACGCCGCCGACCGTCACGCTGCCGCCGAAGCGGGCCAGCATCGAGTTGCGCGGGTCGCCCCCGCCGGCCTTCAGCTTCGCGGCGAAGAAGGGCGGCATCTCGCTGCCGGTGACGATCTTCGATTTCTTGGCGAGCGCGATGTTCACCGCGCTGGTGAGGGGAAGGGCCGACACCGTGATGTCCGGCTTCTCGCAGCTGCCCGCGTTCGGCGCCTTGATGTGCGCGTTGCCCACGTGGTCGCCATGCATGTGGCTCACGAGGATGATGTCGATCTTCCCGAGCCGCGGGTCGTCCGGGCCCGCGACCGTGCGGCCCGGGTCGTAGAGGATGCGCGTGCCGTTCGGATCCTCGAAGACGAGGGCCCGGTCCTGCGGGCAGAACTCGCCCTCGAAGCCGCCCAGGGGCGTCACCTTCACCGCCTGGGCCTGGGCGGAAAGGGCCGCCATCGCGGTGAGGGCGGCCAGGCAAGCGATGCCGGTGCCGCGATTCTTCATTCCCATGTATTCCTCCTTGCGTGGAAAGTGTCTCAGCTTGCGAACCCGTGCATCCGGCGGATGATCCCGCCATCCACGTCGTACGCCACCGTCATCTCGAACGGCGCCTCGCGCACGCCGTGGATGCGCTCGTGGTCGAAGACGCGCGAGCCCATCGCGATGCGCCCGAGGATCTCGGCGCGAAGCCCGGGTTTCGAGAACCGTTCCTTCGCTTAGAAATCCCGGAACGCGGCGATACCGGAGATCGCCGGTTCGATCGCGGGCGGACGGTACACGGCGATGTCGTCCGAGAAACACGCCGCGAAGGCCTCGAGGTCCCGCGCGTTGTAGGCCGCGAGTTGCTTTTCAACCACGGCGAGGGCCGCGCGCGAGACGGGCTCGTCCGGCGCCGGAATGCCGGCGATCTTCTCGTAGTGCAGCACCGTGGGGAACGGGTCGTAGAAGTGATGCAGCAGGCGCTTCCACTCCTGGTACGGCGCGGATTGGCGAAAGCCCACCTCGTGCGCCTGCACGCTGTCCCAGCGCACCAGCAGGAGGTAGTGGCCTTCGCGTTCGAGGCAACGCTGCAGCTCGTGGGAGCGGTAACCCGGCATCGAGGCGATGATGCGCCCGGCCTCGCGGAAGGCGGCTTCGAAGGCGGCGGATTGCCCGGGCTTCACCTGCAGGGGGGCGGATTCGAGGATCATCGACGCGATCGTTTCGAGGAAGCGAGGCGGGAGAGTGTACCCCGCGCTATCATTTCCCGAACCGCCAAACGGGACCCTCGAAATGAACGCATCCCTCGTCATCACCGTCATCGGCCCCGACCGCCCGGGCCTCGTGAGCCAACTCTCCGACGTCGCGCAGCAGTTCGGCGCCAACTGGGAGGAAAGCCGCATGGCGAGCCTCGCGGGCCAGTTCGCGGGCATGGTCCATTTCGACGTGCCGGGCGAGAAGGCGGAGGCGCTCGCGGCGGCCTTCCGCCAGCTCGAGGCATCGGGCCTCGCGATCCTCGTCGCGAAAAGCGGCGGTATGGCCCGGGGTGACGCCATGCGGCGCGTGCGGCTGGAACTCGTGGGCCACGACCGCCCCGGCATCGTCCGCGACCTGTCCACGGCCCTCGCGAAGCTGGGCGTCTCCATCGACGAGCTGCAGACGCAGGTGGCGAGCGCGGCCATGTCCGGCGACGACCTCTTCAAGGTGAAGGCGCTGCTGGCCGTGCCGGCGAACGTGACCAATGGCGCGATGCAGCAAGCCCTCGAGGCGCTGGCCAACGAGATGATGGTGGACCTGGAGGCCGCGGAGTCCCTGGCAGGCTAGTACTGCGGCAGGGAGATCTCGAACCATCCTGCACTGGCCGTCGTTCCCGCGAAGGCGGGAATCCAGCTAAAAGCTGCGCGCTTTGCCTGGATTCCCGCCTTCGCGGGAATGACGGTTCGAAATTTTGATGCCGCGGAACTGACCGCGCCGCGCCGGTATGATCGGCCCATGACCGCCGTCGTCGTCAGCGAAAGCCAGGGTGTGCGCTACCTGCACCTGGGCTCCGATCTCGTGCAGGGCGCGATGCGCGTCGCGCGTCCGTACGCGCTCGAGCTCGAATACACCCGGCAGATGATGTTTCCGCTGCTGCTGCGGCCGGATGCGTGGCCGCGCCGCGTGCTGCAGGTCGGGCTCGGCAGTGCCTCCCTCACGCGATTCCTCGGCAAGCATCGCCCCGCGGCGAAGCTCACGGTGATCGAGCTGCTGCCGGACGTGGTGCTCGCCGCTCGCCAGCACTTCAAGCTGCCGCCGGAGGACGAGCGGCTTCGCCTCGTCATCGGCGACGGCGCGGACTACGTGGCGCGGACCTCGTCGCGGTTCGATCTCGTCATCGTGGACGGCTTCGACGGCGAGGGCCGCTCGGGCATGCTCGATTCGCCGCCCTTTCTCGCCAACGTGCGGCCGCGCCTCGCGCCGCGCGGGCTCGCCGTCTTCAACCTGCTCACGGGGCGGTGGGGGAGCGAGGCGAGCATCGGGCGCATTCGCATGGCCTTCGACGACCATGTGCTCGTGCTGCCGCGCTGCAACGCGGGCAACTCCATCGTCCTCGCGGCGAACGAGCCGTTCGGCAAGCTATCGCCCACGAAGATGAAGCTGGCCGCGACGCGGGTGAAGCTCGAGACGGGTCTCGACCTCGCCGCGACGGCGATGCAACTCGCGAAGGATTCCTCGAATGCAGATCCGGCCGATCCAGCCTGAGGACATCGAGCCCGCGCGCCTGCTCATCCAGGCCGGCGGCTGGATCGCGCGGGACACCGATCCCGAGCGCTTCGGCCAGCTCGTCGCGCGGTCGCAGCTCTCGCTCGTGGCCGTCGAGGACGGCCGCGTGGTCGGGTTCCTGCGCGCCCTCACCGACGGCATGTCGAACGGCTTCATCTCGATGCTGGTGGTGGGCGAAGCGCATCGCCACCGCGGCATCGGACGCGCGCTCGTGAGGGCCGCGATGGGGGAAGACGAGCACGTGACGTGGGTGCTGCGCGCGGCGCGGGACGGGGTGGCCGGCTTCTACGAGCGGATCGGCTTCACGCGCTCCGAGGTGGCGATGGAGCGGCCGCGCACGCGTTGAGGCATGGCATACGCAAGGAGGGGGGATGGAGAAGAAGGTCGCCTTCGTGGCCGTATTCTTCGCGGTCGGGATTCCGTACTGGCTCGTGCCTTACAACAAGGACCTGCCCGCCGCTGTCATCGCGATCGGCCTCGCGGCGCTGATTCTCGTGGGGGCGGTACTCGCCTTCCGAGGCGCGAAGCTTTCCACGGCGATCGTCGTGCCCGGCCTCGCCGTGCCGGCGGCCGCGATGGCCCGCGTCATCGTGGAGGTGGCGCGCGACAGCACCTCGCACAACCTCTGGCCCTTCGAGATCGTGTTCGCCGTGATCATCGGTATCGCGGGTGCGCTCGTGGGCGCGCTCATCGGCTGGCTGCTCGCCCGGGCTAGCGGGCGGCGGTAGGGCTCACGCACGCCTGAAGCCGCGCCCCTCTCCGCGCCCCGGCGGTCAGTAGAGCGAGCCGCGCTGCCGCTCGGGCAGGTCGCGGTCGTATTGCTCCAGGTCGAAGTCCGGATCGGTAAGCGCGGCGAGGATCGCCCCCGCGGTGGGCACGGCCGGGTTGCGCTCGACCACCGCCTGCCACAAGCGGGAGCGCTGCAGCGCCCGCGCGCACTGGAAGTACGCCCTCTCCACCTTCACGTGCAGCACGCCCTTGGGCAGGCGGCCTTCCATGCGGAATCGCTCGAGGAGCGCGGCGTCGGTGGTGAAGCTGGCGCGGCCGGCGACCCGCAGCGTCTCGCCCACGCCGGGGATGAGGAAGAGCAGCCCCAGGCGCGAATCGGCGATGAGGTTCCGGAGCGTGTCGACGCGATTGTTGCCGCGGCGCTCGGGGATGAGGAGCGTGTGCTCGTCCTCCACGACGACGAAGCCGGAGGGATCGCCGCGCGGTGAGATGTCGATGCCCTTGGCGCTGGAGGTGGCGAGGATCACGAAGGGCGACGCCTCGATCATCGAGCGATACACCGGCGGGATGTGGTCGACTTCCTTGTGGATGGAGTTCGCGTTCACCTCGCCGAAGAGGGCGGCGAGCTTCGCCTCCGTGTCGACGACGTGGGGATCGGGCCGCGTGCGGTTCGCGCGCCACTCGTCGGCGAGCAGGCCCCAGGATTCCACGTCGTAGGCCGCGCCGTCGCTCACCCAGCGCTGGCGCAGGAGCCCCTCCCGCTTGAAGCCGAGCCGGCCGAGCACGCGGCGCGAGGCGCCATTGCGCGGATCGACCTCCGCCTCGATGCGCCGCAGCTTGAGTCGCGTGAACGCGCAATCGAGCAGCGAGGAGAGCGCCTCGTGCATGGCGCCTTGGCCCCAGTGTGCGCGGCCGAGCACGTAGCCCAGCTCCGCGCGGGCGCTGCCTTCGTCGTGGCGGAAGAGCAGGCACGTGCCCACCGGTTTGCCTCCCGCCTTGTCGACGACGACGAACTGGATGGCCGTGCCGGTCGCCTGCAGGCCCTCCATGCGCGCGAGCCACGCGCGGGCGTCGTCCATCGACTTCCAGCTCGCGTAGGGCAGGTGCTTCGTCACGGCATCGTCGCCGTTGATCGGCATGAGTCCGGGCAGGTCGTCCGCCGCGAGGGGGCGGACGATGTAGCGGGGCGTCTCGAGGGGTGGGGGGGCGACGAGGGGCATGGGGTCGACATTTTGCCACGGCGCGGCTTGCACGCCTGTCACCAGCCGTGGCCTTGTTCCCGCTCGCTGCTAGACTGAGGCCGTCATGGACATAGTCGCCGTTTTCAGAGGATTGCTCGTCGCCAGCCTCGTCACCGCGCTGGCCGGTGCTTTCCTCGACCTGGCCTTTCCCGCCCTGCTGCCGTTGGTCCTGCAGGGCGCCTGGGAGGTCCACTCGAACCTGGAAACGGGCGCTCCCGTGTGGCTTCTTGCCGTCTCGTCACTCGGGCTGCTGGTCGCGTTCGTGGTGGCGGTGGTCGGCCTCTTCCGCCTGAAAGCCTGGTCGCGCCAGGGAGCGGTCGTACTCAGCCTGCTGATGGTGCCCTACACGGTCATCCTGGGGCCGGCGCTGATGTCGGGGTGGGCGATGGCGCTGCAGGAAGCGTCGTCGATCCTGTGGGGCGCGGCGCTCGCGATGAGCTTCATGCAACCGCTCGCCGCGCGCTTCGGCGGCCCGCCTGCCGGCTAGGCCCGGCGACGGCGCTCCACGCCCGTCGCGACCTTGTCCTTGCGGCGATCGGAAAGGCCCGCGCGGCGCATGAGGTCCTGCCAAAGGGCTTCGCCTTCATCCGAGCGGAACTTCAGGTAGAGCGCGACTTCGTCCGGATAGGCGCCGCGGCTGCCCAGGCGCGCGAGGTGGTTCGTGCGCCCGCCGGAAGCCTCGTCGGCCTCCCAGGCCCGGCCGATGGCCTGCCACAGGACGCGCGCGTAGGCGTCGTCGGCGTCCTCGAAGCCGTATTGCCACCGCAGGAACGAGGCCTCGGCGGGGGATAGCTGGTCGATGCGGAAGTGGATGCTCATGAATGGTCTGTCGATGGGATGGAGGTGTGCGCCTGCCGGATCCCCACCATCCCCTTGATCGAATCGGGGCGTTTTGCCGGATCGTAGGCGTACCCGTGCTCGAACACAATCTCCACGGTCAGGCGATCTTGCAGGGGATCGGCGTGTCCTGGTGGAGCGAGTAGACGGCGCAGAGGCGATGGTAGCCGTCGGCGATCACCACCTTGCCGCGGGTTGGGTCGCGCAGGAGCAGCAAGGGCGAGATCGCCTTGCCGGCCTTGATCTTCTCGCGGTTCTTGTCGACCTGGATGTTGCTCAACCCGAGCAGCGGAAGGCCCGAGGCGCGGAAGATGTCCTTCGCCTTGAAGGAGGTCATCGGCGCCTTGCGAAGGCGCTTCACCAGCCGGTCGGTCGTCTTCTCGTCCATGACGAGCGCGAGGTACGAGGCGGCGGCGGGATAGTTGGCTTCCTCCGGCTCGGCGAGCCAGAGGATGTCCGGGATCTTGGGCATGGTTCGCCTTTCGGGGGTGTGAGGCGGTCAGTCGAGGAAGCGGACGCTGCCCGACGTGATGTCGTAGATGGCGCCCACGAGGCGGATCCCGCTCGTCGACGCGCGGGCCTCGGCCGTGGAGAGGAGCACCTGCATGGGGTGGCGCACGTTCGCTTCCACGGCGGCACGCATGCGTTCTTCCGGCGGCAGGTTCGGGTCGATCGCGTCGATGGCGGGCACGATGTTCTCGAGGAGCAGTTCGATGCGGCTCCTGGCGCGATGGCCGTCGAAGTGCCAGGCGAGCGCGGCGCCTACCGCGCCGCAGCCTTCGTGGCCCATCACGACGAAGAGCGGGGTCTTCAGGTGTGCGCCGGCGTACTGCAGCGTTCCGTAGACGGCCGGGCCCAGGACATTTCCCGCCACCCGCACGACGAAAAGGTCGCCCAGGTGCGCGTCGAAGACCAGTTCGGGCGGCACGCGGCTGTCGCTGCAGCCCAGGATCGTCGCCCAGGGCTGCTGGCCGTGCGCGAGGTCCTCGATGATGGCCGCCTGCACGGTCGGGAAATGGCTTTCGCCGCGCAGGAACCTCGCGTTGCCGTCCTTCAGGCGCTGGAGGGCTTCCTCGGGACTGACGGGGTGGACATCGACGGCCATGGCTTGCCTCTCTAAATCGGTGAAGGTGACGGACACCTTCAGGTTAACTGAAGGTGTCCGTCACCTTCACTTCACGGGGTTTGCGGGCGCGTGAGCTATTCTGGTGCGCAGAACGCACCATCGAAGTGCGCGGCATCGGTTACAGTCCGGTCACGGCCCCTTGTGCACCATGGCCCGCCGTTTGCTTTTGAAGGGAATCCCCGTGCGGCCGAGCTAGCGTCCGCATCCAAGCTCGCACACCACCCTTTGAGGAGACATCCCCCATGACCACCAATCGTCGCAAATTCCTGACCGGCGCCGCCGCCGCATCCACCGCCGCGGGCACCCTCGGCTTCCCGATGATCGCCAAGGCGCAATCGCCCATCTCCTGGAAGATGACGAGCGCCTACCCGAAGGGCGCCCCCTTTTACATGGACGGCCCCGGCAGCGCGACGGACCTCGCCAAGCGCATCGACACGATGAGCAACGGCCGCCTCAAGATCCAGGTCTACGGCGCGGGCGAACTCATCCCCGCCCTCGAAGGCTTCGACGCCGTTCGCGCGGGCACCGTCGAGATGAACCACGCCAACAGCTACTTCTGGACGGGCAAGACCTTCGCGGCGCAGTACTTCACCGCCGTGCCCTTCGGCCTGAACTTCCAGGGCATCAACGGCTGGTTCTACGACGGCGGCGGCATCGCCCTCTGGAACGAGGTCTACGCGCCCTTCGGCATGGTCGCGATGCCCTGCGGCAACACGGGCGTGCAGATGACCGGCTGGTTCAAGAAGGAGATCAAGTCGGTCGCGGACTTCAAGGGCCTCAAGATGCGCATTCCCGGCCTCGCGGGCAAGGTGTACGCCAGCCTCGGCGTCGACGTGAAGCTGCTGCCGGGCGGCGAGATCTTCCCGGCGCTCGAGCGCGGCGTGATCGACGCGGCCGAGTTCGTCGGCCCCTTCCAGGACCGCCGCCTGGGCCTGCAGAAAGCGGCCAAGTTCTACCACACGACCGGCTGGCACGAGCCCGCCACCGTCTCCGAGCTGCTCATCAACAAGGCCGCCTGGGACAAGCTCCCGAAGGACCTGCAGTCCATCGTCGAGAACGCCGCCGCCGCGTGCAACGTGATCAGCGAGGCCTGGTGCCAGAAGACGAACGCCGAGGCGATGGAAGACCTGGTGAAGAACCAGGGCGTCATCGCGAAGCCCCTGCCCGACGACGTGGTGAAGGCCCTTCGCGAGGGCACGAACAAGGTGCTCGCCGAAGCCATCGCCAAGGACCCCGTCACCAAGAAGGTCCACGACTCCTACATGGCGTACAAGGCCAAGTTCGACGCGTGGAGCAAGTTCAGCGAGACGCCGTACCACAACAAGATCCAGGCGTAGGTCATGAAGGAAGGCATCGAACGCGTGGTCGACCTGGTCGGCCGCGCGGCCTCGTGGCTTGCGCTCGTGATCGTGGTGCTGATGGCGGTGAACGTGGTGCTGCGGTACCTCTTCAGCTACGGCTCCGTCTGGGGGCAGGAGCTGGAGTGGCACCTGCTCGCGCCGCTCATCCTGTTCGGCATCCCCTATGCGCTCCTGAAAGGCGAGCACGTGCGGGTCGACGTGCTCTATGCCGGCTTCAGCGAGCGCAACCAGCTCTACATCGACGTCGTCTCGCAGGTGCTGGGCATCCTCATCGCGGCCGCGATCGTGTGGCTCTCGCTTGCCTACGTGCAGCAGGCGTACGTGATCGACGAGAAGTCGCCCGATCCCGGCGGGTTGGGGTACCGGTGGATCCTGAAGGCGCTTATCCCGGCCGGTTTCGCGCTTCTCGCGCTGCAGAGCTTCGCGACGCTGCTGGGCGTATTCATCCGGCTTCGCTCGCTGCGCAAGGCGGCATCATGAGCGGCCAGGAGATCCTCGCGATCCTGATGCTGGTGGCGTTCTTCGTGCTGCTGATGATCGGCGTTCCCGTCGCCATCACGCTCGGCACGGTGGGCTTCGTCTTCGGCGCCATGGGCTTCGGCTTCGGGCTCTTCAACCTGCTGCCCTCGCGCATCTTCGGCGTGGTCGCGAACTACCAGTGGCTGGCCATTCCCTTGTTCGTCTTCATGGGGGTGATGCTGGAGAAATCGCGATTAGCCGACGATCTGCTGGACGTGGTCGGCCACCTCGCGGGCGGCCTGCGCGGCGGCATGGCGCTCGGGATCATCGGCGTGGGCGTGCTCATGGGCGCCACCACCGGCATCGTGGGCGCCACGGTCATCACGCTGGGCCTCATCACGCTGCCCACGCTCCTCAAGCGCGGCTACGACCCGGGCATCGCCTGCGGGGCCATCTGCGCGTCGGGCACGCTGGGGCAGATCATCCCGCCCTCGCTCATCCTGATCCTGCTCGCGGACATCCTGCAGCTGTCGGTGGGCACGCTCTTCGCGGCGGCGGTGATGCCGGGGATGCTGCTCGCGGCGCTTTACTGCGTCTACATCGTGATCGTGGGGATGGTGAAGCCCGATCTCGTGCCGCCGCTGCCGCAGGAAGAACGCGACGCACTCGCCAAGCGGGACCTGTGGATCCGCTTCTTCAAGGTGGTGGTACCGCCCGTGCTGCTGGTGTTCGCGGTGCTCGGCTCCATCATCGGCGGCGTTGCGGCGCCGACGGAGGCGGCCTCGATGGGGGCCATCGGCTCCATCCTCGTCACGGCCTTCGCGGGGCGGATGTCCTTCAAGGTGCTGCGCGAGGTGGTGCAGTCGGTGACGAAGATCACGGCCATGATGATGTTCATCCTGGTCTGCGCGCAGGTGTTCTCGCTCTCCTTCCGCGGGCTGCATGGCGAGGACCTCATCTCGCGCATGTTCGAGTGGCTGCCGGGCGGCGTCTCGGCGGACATCTGGTTCCTGATGTTCCTGATCTTCGTGCTGGGGTTCTTCCTGGAGTGGATCGAGATCAGCTACATCGCGGTGCCGCTCTTCCTGCCGGTTTTCGTGAGCCAGCAGGTGGATCTCGTCTGGCTGGCGATGCTCATCTGCGTGAATTTGCAGACGAGCTTCCTCACGCCGCCTTTCGGATGGGCGCTCTTCTTCCTGAAGGGGGTGGCGCCTCCGGAGATATCGACGCGGCAGATCTACATGGGCGTGATTCCATTCATCGCCATGCAGGTGCTTGCCGTTGTGCTCGTGTTCCACTTCCCGCAGATCGCGCTCTGGCTGCCGAAGACCATCGGCTGGTAAGGAATCGGGGACAGGTGTAAATGGGGACAGGTGAAAATTTCACCTGTCCCCGATTTTTTCTACCAGCCGGCGACGGTGCCGTCGGAGCGGGGGTCGGCAGCGCCTGAGATGACGCCGGCGGCATCCCGGACCAAGGCGCCGGCATGGCCCACGAAGTCGGAAAAGGGCTCGATCAATTCCACGTCGTGCCCGGCCGC
>Ga0105090_10001193_pt1 | contig 13819 bp, 15 predicted proteins | sample PPLLak3March2015_FD_79110 | JGI IMG/M metagenome (GOLD analysis project Ga0105090, IMG submission 79110) | Freshwater sediment microbial communities from Prairie Pothole Lake near Jamestown, North Dakota, USA - PPLs Lake P7 Core (1) Depth... | ecosystem: Environmental > Aquatic > Freshwater >... | reverse complement strand
GATCCCGAACTCATGCTGCACGCACAGCACATCCGCCCGGTTGGCATTCAGCACATCCGCCGCCGCGAGGTAGGAATCCAGGTCCTTGTGATCGATTTCAAAGCGCACGCGCCGTGGATAGTCATAGCCCTCCGGGCGGTCGTTCACGGCCACTACGATGCATTTGGCGTCCGGTTCCTGGGCTGCCACCGCCTCGCACAGGTGATGGGTGAAGGTGGCGATGCCGCAGCGGCGGGGCACAAAGTCCCCGAGGAAGGCGATACGCCGTGATTGGGGGAAAAGGTTCACGGTTTCTCAACCTCGCAGAAACCCCGTGCCATGCAACCGGAAAGAATTTTATCATCACCAGCGCATCTGTTGACGCGCTCCGCAGCGCCGCTCATCGTCGGCCGCATCAACGATGCCCGCCATGCGTGAATTGCTAGATGCCGCCGTCGCGAAACGGAAACCGCTTCTCACGGAGCAAACCGACGCCGTGCGCCTGATCGACGGCGCGGGCGACGGCCTGCCGGGGGTTTTTCTCGAAACCTTCGCCGGCCGCTGGCTGCTCTCAACCACCGCCAACACCGTGCCGGCAGCGGTGGGTGAATGGCTGCGCGACCGCGGCGTTTCCTGTTATTGGAAACGGCTCGACCAGAATCAGAAGGAATCGCCCGCCCACTTCTGCGGACCGGTGGTTTCCGAACCGTTTGCCATCCGCGAGAACGGCATTGTTTATGAAATCTCATTTCACAGCGGCTACTCGCAGGGAATCTTCCTCGACCAGCGCGACAACCGCGCCGAGGTCCGCCGCCGGATGAAGCCCGGCCTTCGACTGCTCAACACCTTCGCCTACACCGGCGCCTTCTCCGTGGCCGCCGCCATGGCTGGCGCGGAAACCACCACGCTCGATCTCTCCCAGCCGTATCTCGACTGGGCGAGGCGCAACTTATGCCATAACTCGCTCGACCCCGCGGCGCACCACTTTTGCAAGGGCGATACCTTCCACTGGTTGCGCCGCTTCGCAAAACAAGGCCGCCTCTTCGATGGCATCGTGCTCGATCCGCCGACCTTCTCGCGGGATGAGAAGGGAAAAGTGTTCCGCGTTGAGAACGACTTCGGCGAGCTCGCCGCGCTGGCGGCGCGGGTGCTCGCGCCCGGCGGCTGGCTGTTGTGCTGCACCAACTTCCGCGGCATGACGCCCGGCGGATTTGAGCGCCAGCTCACCGCCAGCCTGCCGCGGCCGATGAGCGCGCACCACACGCCCATGCCGCCGGATTTCACCGATGCGGCTTATCTCAAATCCGTCTGGCTGGAGTGATTGGCCGTCACGCGCCGCCGCCAGCGATGTGGGCGAACTTGTCGTCGATGAATCTCAGCACGAGTTCCTCCACAGGCTCGTCGTTGAGGCGTTCGACGACCTCCACCGAGAAACCACGGGCGATCAACTGGCGGGCGCACACCGGATCGATGCCGCGGGCCTGGAGATAGAAGATTTCCTCATCGTGGATCTGCGAGGAAGTGGAGCCGTGCGAGCACTTCACCTGGTCGGCATTGATTTCGAGGCCGGGCATGGAGTTGGCCTCGCAGCTGTCGCTCATGAGCAGGTTGCGGCAGGTCTGGTAGGCATCCGTGTGGTGCGCGCCTTCATCCACAAAGATCAGACCGGAGAAGATGGTTTTCGCGTTATCATAAAGCGAGTTCTTGTAGAGCAGGTCCGAGTAGGCGCCTTCGGAAACGTGGTGTTGGAAGGTGCGCTGGTCGTATTCCTGCTCACGGGCGGGGATGGAGACCGAGAGCATGTCCGAGCGCGAGCCGGGGCCTTCGAGGCGGGAGAGACATTCATTGCGGGCCCATGAAGCACCGGTGTTGAGGATGAATCCCTTGGCCGAGGCATCACGCGCGGTGGAGGTTTCGTTGATCTGGATGATGCGCGTGACCTCGTTGAGTGCCTGGATGGCCACGTAATCGAGCTGCGAATTGGGGCCGGCTGATAGATCGTTGAAGGCGATGGCGAGGCCGGGCTCGAGTTCCTCGGCGGAGCGGAAGATGTCGATCACGCGGACCTTGGAGGATTTCCCGGTGACGACCAGCGTGTGCGGGAAGATGACGGTGTTCGCGCCGGAGATCCAGTGATGGACTTCGATGGCGCCTTCGACTTCGAGATTATCGCCCACATGGACGAACAGGCCGTTGGAAACCATGGCCTCGTGCCATGCCGCGAACTTCGCCGAGCCGAGGCGGGTTTCCTGTTTCATGAAGTGTTTCTCAACGAGCTCGCTGTAGGAAACGAGTGCTTCGGCCAGTGGCAGGCAGATCACGCCGCTCGGCACGCTGCTCTCGGAGTGAATGAGCGTGTCGTTGGCGAAGATGAATTTCGCGGCGGTTTTCTCAAGACCGGTGGAGCGGGCGATGAGATCGGCGGCGGGCGGACTGAAGTCCGCGCTCCGTTGGAAGCCGTCGAAGTCGAGCTGTTTGAGATTGGAGAAGCGCCAGGTTTCATCGCCGCGCTTGGGCGCGGGGGTGGAAGCGAAGCGTGCCTTGGCGGCCTCTTGTCGGGCGGAGAACCAGTGAGGGAGAGAAGTAGTCATGATTTTGAAGATTGGTCGGATCAGACGAATCAGTCCGATCTTGTTGAATCAGCCGACGCTGCCTTCCATTTCCAGATCGATGAGGCGTTTCAACTCCACCGAGTATTCCATCGGAAACTCGCGGACGAGGTCGTTGATGAAGCCGTTGACGGCGAGCGACATGGCCTGGCCCTCGTTGAGGCCGCGCTGCTGCATGTAGAAGAGCATGTCCTCGGAGACTTGCGAAACGGAGGCCTCGTGCTGGGTGGCGTGCTGGTTGCCGCGCACGGTGATGGCGGGATAGGTGTCGGTGCGCGAGTGGCTGTTGATGAGCAGCGCGTCGCACTCGGTGTTGTTCTTGCAGCCCTTGAGGTGGCGCGGGATGTGGACCTGGCCGCGGTAAGTGGAGCGGCCTTCGCCGACGGAGATGGACTTGGAAACGACGTTGGAGGTGGTGTTGTTTGCCGCGTGGATCATTTTGGCACCGGTGTCCTGGTGCTGGCCGGTGTTGGCCAGCGCGATGGAAATCACCTCGCCGCGCGCGCGTTCACCCTTCATGATGACACCGGGATACTTCATCGTCAGGCGTGAGCCGATGTTGCAGTCGATCCAGCGGACTTCCGCGTCCTCCATGGCGAGGCCGCGCTTGGTGACGAGGTTGAAGACGTTGCTGCTCCAGTTCTGGACTGTGACGTATTGGATCTTCGCGCCTTTCAGGGCGACGAGTTCCACCACCGCCGAGTGCAGTGTGGCGGTCTCGAACTTCGGCGCGGTGCAGCCTTCCATGTACATCACTTCCGCGCCCTCGTCGGCGATGATGAGCGTGCGCTCGAATTGGCCGAAGCTTTCAGAATTGATGCGGAAGTAGGCTTGCAGCGGTTGTTTGAGCTTCACTCCCTTCGGGATGTAAATGAACGATCCGCCGGAAAACACGGCGCTGTTGAGCGCGGAGAACTTGTTGTCGGAAGTGGGGATCACCTTGCCGAACCACGGCCGGAAGATTTGCTCGTATTCCTTGAGGCCTTCGGTGGAGTTGACGAAGATGACGCCCTGCTTGGTGAGCTCCTCCTTCATGTTCGAGTAGGCGGCCTCGGAATCATACTGTGCCTCCACGCCGGCGAGGAAGGCGCGCTCCTGCTCGGGGATGCCGAGGCGCTCGAAGGTTTCGAGCACTTCCGGCGGCACATCGTCCCAGGAACGCTTCGGCTTCTCACCGTCTGATAGATAATAGCGGATCTCGTCGAAGTTGATGTTTTCCAGGTCCTTCGTCGCCCAGTTGGTGGGCATCGGCTTATCAAGGAAAACCTTGAGCGCCTTGTGACGGAAATCACGCACCCACTGCGGGTCGTTCTTCACGTCGCAGATGTAATCGACGGTCTTCGAGCTCAGCCCGCGGCCGGCGTCGAATTTGTGGCGCTCGGGAAAGGTGAAGTCACCCTTGGTGCGGTCGATGTTGATCGCCTCGTGGGTTTCCTCGTCGAGGATGGCGGTGGTGGGTTCGTAGGACATGGGAAAGGAATTCGGGATTTGAAATTTCAACCATGAAATGTCGTCAGGCCAGCGCGGCTTCCTTGAGGAAGTCGTAGCCGTGTTTCTCCAGCTCGTGGGCGAGCTCGGGACCGCCGGATTTCACGATGCGGCCCTCGGCCATGACATGGACGTGGTCCGGCTTGATGTAGTCGAGCAGGCGCTGGTAGTGGGTGATGAGCAGCATGCCGCGCTCGGGCGAACGCATGGCGTTGACGCCCTTGGCGACGATCTTGAGGGCATCGATGTCGAGGCCGGAGTCGGTTTCGTCGAGGATGCAGTATTGCGGTTCGAGCATCATCATCTGGAGGATCTCGTTGCGCTTTTTCTCCCCGCCGGAGAAACCTTCGTTCACGGCGCGGCCGGTGAACTTGCGGTCCATTTCCAGCAGGTCCATTTTCGCGTAGAGATTCTTGTAATAGGCGACGGCGTCGATTTCCTCGCCCTTCGGCAGGCGGGCCTGCAGCGCGGCGCGGATGAAGTTGGCATTGGAAACGCCGGGGACTTCGGAGGGATACTGGAAGGCGAGGAAGATGCCGGCGCGCGAGCGTTCGTCGATGGACATCTCGGCAATGTCATCGCCATTGATGGTGACGGTGCCGCCGGTGACGAGGTAGCCCTCATGGCCGGCGATCACCTTGGACAGGGTGGACTTGCCGGAGCCGTTCGGGCCCATGATGGCGTGGACTTCGCCTTTGGGGACTTCGAGGGTGACTCCCTTGAGGATTTCGGTGCCGTCTTCAAGGGTGGCGTGCAGGTTCTGGATGTGTAGGCTCATGGTGGAATTGAATATTTGAGATGGATTATTGATTATTGGAAATTTTGCCGCGCAGGGTGATTTCAACGTCTTGGACGACGGCTCCGACAGGGAGTTCGAGGATGTCGGTGAGATTGGCGCCGGGCTTGAAATCGATGTCGTGGATGACGCCGGTGGCGGCATCGTGAAAATGGCCGTGTTCGGTGAGGTTCGGGCAGTAGCGCGAGGACTCGCGCTCGAAATTCACCTGGCGGATGATGCCATGCTGCACCAGCGCCTCCAGGCAGTTGTAAACCGTCGCGAGCGAAATGTTGGGCAGCCGGTCCTTCACCCGCATGAAGACCTCATTGGCCGTCGGGTGATCGCGCTGCTCGATGAGGATCCGGTAGATTTCCTGGCGCTGCCGCGTCATGCGCAGACCGGCGATCTCCTCGGGAATCTCCGGGACCGGGTGGGTATCTGGGGCGTTGCTGACCATGGCGGCGGGAAGCTAGGCGCGCTTTGCTCAATATCAAGAATTATTCCAATTCTCATTCTCAAAAATTTCAAACCACTGAATATCAATAGCCCAGCCTCGCATTTCAGCAAAAATTCTATGAAAATGAGCTTTCAAGACTGCGCGTGAATTGATTCATTCCCTCCCCACAACCCATGAATGTCTTTGTCTGTCGTGAGAAACGGCCTTTGGAAACGCGCGTCGCCCTTGATCCCGCTGCGGTGGCGGCCTGGGTCAAGCTGGGAGCTTCGGTGACCGTGGAGAGCGGAGCCGGAAATGCCGCGGGCCATCCGGATGAAGCCTATCGTCAAGTCGGCGCGATGATCGCGGTGGACGCCGCTCACGCGCTGGTCGATGCGGACTACGTGCTGCGGGTGCGGCCGCCGGAAGCGGCGGAAATTTCCCGCCAGAAGCACGGCTCGGTGGCGGTGGGATTCATGGACCCATTTGGCGGGCGCGAGCGGATCGAGGCGATGGTGGCCGCCGGTGTGACCGGGGTCTGCATGGAATTGATCCCGCGCACCACGCTGGCGCAGAAGATGGACGCGTTGAGCTCCCAGGCAAACCTCGCGGGCTACGCCGCCGTGTTGATGGCCGCCAACCAGCTGGACTCGATCCTGCCGATGATGATGACGCCGGCGGGCACGATTTCCCCGGCCAAGGTGTTCATCGTGGGCGTGGGGGTGGCGGGTTTGCAGGCCATCGCCACGGCGCGGCGGCTCGGCGCGCGGGTGGAGGCCTTCGACACCCGGCCGGTCGTCGAGGAGCAGGTGCGCTCGCTCGGCGCGAAGTTTGTGAAAATCGACATCGGCGAGACCGGCCAGACCGAGCAGGGCTACGCCCGCGAGCTGACGCCGGAACAAGTGGCGCTGCAGCAGGCCGGGATGGCCAAGGCGTGCGCCGCATCCGACATCGTAATCACCACGGCCAAGGTCTTCGGCCGCAGTGCTCCGCTTTTGCTCACGGCGGAAATGCTCTCCGGCATGCGCCCGGGCTCGGTGGTGGTGGACCTCGCGGCGGAAAGTGGCGGCAATGTGGAAGGCACGCGCCTCGACGAGGAAGTGGTGCTCGGCAACGGCGTGCGCCTGCTCGGCTGGGGCGCTCTGGAATGCCAGATGCCGCGCCACGCCAGCCAGATGTATGCGGCCAACCTCACCGCCTTCGCCTCACACTTCTGGAATGCGGAAACCGGCGCGCCCGATCTGGAGCGCGACGACGAAATCCTCAAGAGCTGCCTGCTGGTGCACCGCGGCCAGGTGCAGGAACGCTTCAAACCCTGAAAAATCCATGGAACTCGCTCCCTTGTTATTACTGTTGTTCGCTTTCACCCTGGCCGTGTTTCTCGGCTTTGAGTTGATCGCGAAAGTGCCTTCCCAGCTGCACACGCCGCTGATGTCCGGCTCGAACGCCATCTCCGGCATCACGGTGGTCGGCGCGCTTTTGGCCATCGCCGCCAATGAGCCGCCGCTCGCCCGCTGGATCGGCTTCGCCGCCGTCGTGCTCGCCACCATCAACGTGGTCGGCGGCTATGCCGTCACCGACCGCATGCTCGCCATGTTCAAGAAGAAGGAAAAGCCGTGAAGGACGTTCTCATCAACCTGCTCTACATCGCCTCGGCGATTTTATTCATCTTCGGCATCAAGTGGCTCGGCCATGCCGACACCGCGCGGCGCGGCAACCGGATTTCCTCCGTGGGCATGCTGCTGGCGGTGATCGCCACCCTCCTCTACGGCGGGCTGGACTGGAAACTGGTGGCTGGCGGAATTCTGTTAGGCTCGGTGATCGGCCTGATTATGGCGAAGCGCGTGCAAATGACCGGCATGCCCGAGCTGGTGGCGCTGTTCAACGGCTTCGGCGGGCTGGCCAGCCTGCTGGTGGGTGCGGCGGAGTATCACAAGCTCCATCACGGCGGCGCGGAAAGTTATCTATCAGCTCTTGCCGCGCAGACCGGCGTGACGGTGCCGCTGGCCTTCGCCGCGGTGGCCATCGCCCTCACCGTGCTCGTCGGCGGGGTCACCTTCACCGGCAGCGTGGTGGCCTGGGCGAAATTGTCAGAGAAAATGTCCGGCCGGCCGATGGTCTTCACCGGGCAGAAGGCGATCAACCTCGTCCTGCTGGCCGCGTCGCTCGGTGGCGCGGTGGCGCTCGGGATGCAGCCGGTCGCGCCATGGGCGGTGGGATTGGTGATCGGCTTGGTGGTCATTTCCCTGCTGATCGGCGTCCTGATGACGCTGCCAATCGGCGGCGGTGACATGCCGGTGGTGATTTCCCTGCTCAACTCGCTCTCGGGCGTGGCCGCCGCACTGGCTGGTTTCATCATCCTCAACAACGTGCTGGTGGTCGCCGGCTGCCTCGTTGGCGCAAGCGGCATCATTCTCACACTCATCATGTGCAAGGCGATGAACCGTTCCATCGGCAACGTGCTCTTCGGCGGATTCGGTGCTGCAGGCGGCAAGCAAAAGGCCTCCACCGGAGAAATGAAGGCCGCGTCCGTGGAGGACGCCTACTATGTGCTGGAAGCCGCGCGCAGCGTGGTCATCATTCCCGGCTATGGCATGGCCGTCGCCCAGGCACAGCACGCCGTGAAGGAGCTTTCCGCGATGCTGGAAAACAACGGCGCGGAGGTCCGCTTCGCCATCCACCCGGTGGCCGGCCGCATGCCGGGCCACATGAACGTGCTGCTCGCCGAGGCGGACGTGCCCTATGAGCAACTCCAGGAAATGGAGCCGGTCAACGCCATCATGCCATCGGTGGACGTCGCCATCGTGATCGGTGCCAACGACGTGGTGAACCCCGCGGCGCTGGATGATCCCGCGAGCCCGATTTACGGCATGCCCATCATTCACGCCCACGAGGCGCGCGCCATCTACTGCCTCAAGCGCGGCAAAGGCACCGGTTTCTCCGGCCTCGAAAACGCGCTTTTCTATCATCCCAACACCCGCATGCTCTACGGCGATGCCAAGGCCACTGTCACCTCGCTGGCCGCGGAGTTCGGCAAGTGATGGGAAGCCGCTCTAACAAAAGCGGACCATGTCCTTGATGAACTGCATCCAGAGGAAGAGCAGCCCGCGCTTCGAGTATTGGAAATGGCCGTCGCCAGTGAGGCGGATGATGCCGGTGTTGAGGTTGTGATCGAGCTGGCGGCGCATCTCGAGCTCGATGGATTGCTCGATTTCCTCCGGGTCCGGGACTCGCAGCCGGTCCGGCGGGACCTTGGCGCGGCTGAGGTAGGACTTGTGGTCGCGCAGGATGTGGTGGAAGCAGTTGCGGCCGCAGGGCACGTGGTTCCAGCGCACGTCCGGCGGGCAGCGCAGCGTCGGTGCAAAGGGGAAATTCGTGGTGCGCCAGATGCGCCCGTCGCAATCATGCGAGGTGATGGAAATGAAGGCGAAGGCCACATCGCTTTGCTCGCACAGGCAGACGGCGGCCACCGCGCGTTCCTCCGGGTTCCAGAACAGTTGGAAAAACTGGTGCATGCCGTCCCATTCCCAACCGCAGTCGGAGACATGCTCGAAGCCCGCCTCCTCCATGGCGGCGGCGGCTTCCGTGGCATTCGGGAAAAACGAGGGATTCGGCAGCGTCCGGTGCGTCAGGCGGTTTTCGATGGGCAGGCGCATCCGCCGGATGCGGGTGAGCAGCTCGATCCACGGCAGGAACAACCACAGCAACACCCCAGCCAGACCGGCCCACAGGCTGCCGGTGAGGAAATAAAACAAGCAGAAGCTGGCACCAAGAAAGGTGAACGCACCGAGTTTTCGCAAGCCCACGGTCCGGGCCGTGCGCAAGCCTACGGCGAGAACAAGCAAACCGATCACAATCAGGGTTTCACGCATGGAAATGGGACAAAGGGGAATTCATCGGGCGACAAATGCCGGGCCAACGAGTCACACGGTTCCGGGCCTCGCGCAAGCGCTTGTTTTCACGGATCACGAGCCATCCCGGCAGGGCGGCTCCGCCCGCAAACGCAAAGGCGGCCGCAGTGGAAGGATGCCACCGCGGCCGTCATTCTCGGCCGGGATGCCCGCGGGGGCGGGATCCCGGCATTTCTTGGGGGGATGCAATCGTTGGGGGGAGAGGGGGAAGTCAGTTGTGCTGGCCGCTTTCCTCGAATTCCTCGTTCAGGATGCGCCGCACGTCCGTAGAAGTCGTCGGCGGGAACGACTCTAACCAATTCCTCACGGAAATATGGGCGGATGATTCTTCCAAGGTCACCACTTCGTCGGCCTCCATGCGCAGATCGCAAGCGGCATGATGGCAGACCACCGGCAGCGCCACCACCATGTGCTCGGCGTGCTGCCGGTGCAACAGGCGGATCGCGTTGCGCAGCGTGGTGCCGGGGGCCGAGCCGTCATCGACGAGGATCACCGTGCGGTCCGCCACATCAACCGACGGGTGGTGGCTGCGATACAACCTTTCGCGGCGGGCAAGCCGCAGCGCCTTGCGAAGCACCGCGCAACGCACCACATCATCGCTGATGTGCAGGCGGTCGATGATTGCCGAGTTAAGAATGCGCACGCCGCCGCTGGTGATCACTCCCAGCGGTGTCTCACCACAACCGGGGGCCGTGATGCGGTCTATCAACAGCACATCGAATGGCAGTTGAAGCAGGTGGGCGATTTCAGCTCCGACGGTGACGCCGCCCTTCGGCAGCGCGAGCACCACGGCATCCGTGGCGGCGAATCCGGCGAGACGTTTGGCCAGTGCGCGGCCAGCCTCTTGGCGGCTGCCGAAGCGTTTGAGCATGGAAGTTTGCATGGATCGATCTGGGCTGGTTATGTGGTTCAAGGGGGGATTGCGGATGTTTGACAAGCTAAGGATTTCCTAGCCGTGGGGGACTGGGTTGGGGGGACAACTCAGCTAATGTTCCGGGGGCTTCTCCACCATATCCATGCTGAGAGTCTTGGGAATGGGGTGAAACCCTCATTGCCTCTGCGCATTTCGCGCAATCAAGCATACGCGGGTTCTCCAACATGTGCCCGGAGGCTCACGACTCAATGGCTCCCACTTCGATCCAGCGGATGGCGTGGCGCGTCAACTCGCTGCCATCTGCGAGGCCGAGTTTCTCGCGGATGTGCGCGCGGTGGGCATCGAGCGTGCGCGGGCTGATGCCGAGCTGCGTGGCGATCTCGTGGTTGCTCTTGGCTTGTCCGATGAGTTCGAAGACCTCCATTTCCCGGTCAGTGAGGCATTCCATCGGGCAGCCGGGCCGGGATGCCGTCTTGTGGCTGACGAGTGCCTTGAGCAAATGGTTGGTGACTTTCTGGCTGGCGGAAACACCACCTCCGAGCACCGTGCGAATAGCCTGCAACAGGTTTCCCGGCGGCGTGTCCTTCATCACATAACCACGGCCGCCGGCACGCAGCACGCGCTCGGCATAGATCATCTCGTCGTGCATCGAGAGCACGATGACGGGGATTTCCGGGTGGGTGGCGGCGAGGTCCTTGATGAACTCCAGGCCATTGCGGCCCGGCAGCGTGAGATCAGTGATGACGAGATCCGGCTTGAGCGCCTCCACTTGGGCGAGCGCCTCCTGCACATCCGCCGCCATGCCACAGACTCCCAATCCGGGCTCGGCGTTGACCATGCGGGCCAGCCCCTCCAGCAGCAGCGGGTGATCATCCACCAGCAGGATGTTGTGGCGGTTTTTTGCAGCACTCATGGCTTGTGGTGGTTTGATCCGGGCTCCTTGAACAAATCGAGGAATCGATCCTCGAACTCGCTGAACAAGCCGAGGCGGTCGAGCTCCTGCTTGAGTTCATAGGCGCGCGAGCGGTCGGCCCGGGCGGCGGCGAAAAGCGCCTCCACACGCTGCCGGTCCGCCGCGGCGGGCCGTGGTGCTTTTTCCCCGGGCTCCGGCAGGTGGCCGGGCTGGCCGTGTGCCTCCTCCACCGCGTGCTCCATGCGGACGAGGAATTCCTCCAGCGTCTTTTCCACCTTCTCGGACTGCTCGCGCAGCTCGGCGTAATCGAGTGTGATGCCGGTCATCGCGCTGAAGAATTCGAGCACGGCAAGCGCCGCCTTCGGAAACGGGATCTGCGCGAAAACATGCGGGATTTCCCCCAGCAGGCAGCCGCCCGGCAGTCCACCGGCCGCCGCCATGCCTAACAAAACCCCGTTGAGACCGCTGATGGAACCGCCTTCGAGGATGTCCATATCGAGCTGCCTGAACTCCGCAAGCGTGTCGCGGTCGATCGCGGCGCCGAAGACGCGGCAGTCATCCTTGGGCCGCATCGCGGTGGCCATGGCGGCAAAGGTGAATACGCGCCGCACGCCGAGTTCCTTGGCCTGGTCGATCACCTTGCGGCAGAATTCCCCGCCGCGGGCCGGCGGCTGGGCCTCGCCGATGAAGACGATGAGGTCGCGCCGCTGCTCCGGATCGCTCCAGAGAAACAGCCGGCTGCGCGGCAGGCGGCGTGTCACGATCAACCCGTCCTTCACCTCCACCTGTTCGATGTCGAAAAACCCGGCGGCGGGAATTTCCAGCAGCAGGTGCATGCCGAGCTTGGCCATCAGATAATATCCCGCAGTGATCGCCACACCGCCCATGCCGGGCCAGACGGCCACCAACCACGGATCATGAAGTTTTTCTTCCGCAATCATCATGATAACTTCGGGCCGGCAATGCCGCAGTCAAGGGTTTGCGGAAACCGTGCAACTGACCACGGTGCCGCCATTTTCCGGAGTGGAGAAAACCAGTGAGCCGCTGATGACATCCGCACGGTAGTGCATGATGCGCAGGCCCATGCCCTTGCGGCGGGGACTCAGCCTGGGCAGGCCCGAGCCATTGTCCCGCACCGCGAGCGAGGTGCGCGCGGGCCTTGAGTCGAGCTCGATGCGGATCTCGGTGGCCTTGCCGTGGCTCACGGCATTGGTCACCGCCTCCTGGGCGATCCGGTAGAGATGCGTGGCCACGCTGTCCGGCAGCCCCGGTTCCACGATGGGATCACAAAACTCGCAGTTCACCTGGAAAATCCCGGATGTCCTTTCCGCCAGATCAGCCAGCGCCGCCTTCAGCCCGCCGGATTTCATCGCCACCGGATGCAGCCCGCGGGCCAGCGAGCGGGTGAGCGCCAGCGCGTCGTTGAGCAGAGCGGTGATCTTGGCGGCTTGCTTCGCCTCCGGCGCGCCGCTGGCCTCAAGCGCGTTGGCCAATTGGTGGCTCAGATAGGAAATACCCACAAGGCGCTGGCCGAGATCATCGTGCAGATCGCGGCCGATGCGCTGTTGCTCGCGCTCGCTGATCTCGAGGATTTCCCGTTCCAAGCGGTGGCGCGCCGCGATTTCCTTTTGCAGTTTCTCATTGGCCTTGCGCAGGGCGGTAGTCCTCTCATCGACGCGGGCCTCCAGCGTCGTCCCGCACAGCGAATCGGCGGCATCCGGATTTTCCATGGGGTTCAGAGAAAACGCGCTTCCATCTCGGGCAAGGGGCAGCGTGTCAGGTCCGCGCCCACGCTGGAAATCAACGCCTGGCGCGCGGGGGCAGGCAGCATTTCCTCCAACCGCGCCAGAATCGGCTTGGGTGCGGCGAGGATCCATGGCGGATTTCCTTCCGCGGACAACGCGCACTCGATGCGCGTGACGATTTTCTTCAGGGCGCTGCGCTCCATTTCGGCTTTGAGTTCGTGCTCCTCGCCGTTGGACATGCCGGTTGTCATGCCCACGGCCCCGCCGCGCGCGAAGCGGCCGGACTGGTCGGTCACGGTTTCATGGATGCTTTTCACATGCTCCTTGCCGGACTCGCCGGTTTCCTCAACGAGGTGCTCCTGCTCGATGGGATCCTCGCCGGCCTCGCGGTATTTCAGAACCCTCAGGTTGCCGAGATTGGCTGCAATGATGATCTTTTTCATGGCTTGATCTATTTTTTGTTAGATGCGCCGGCGCGTCATGCACCGGCGCTTGAAAATACTCCAATCGCACTCCGGCAGCGCGCCCCCTGCGCGCCACCGCACATTCACCCGGATCCATGCCCGCCGGGTCAGGCTTTGCGGAACCGGTGGACGAAGTCCGCCCAGTGATAATTCCAGACGTGCAGCCACGGGTGATGGCCGTGCTCGTCGGACGCCATGTAGGCCGAGGTGGCGATTCCGGCGATCCACGCCGCCGGAATGACGAACAACGATGTGCCAAGCGTGCCGAATACAAGCAGCCCGGAAATGAAAGCCACCAGGATATTGCCGACGGTCAGGATGCCGAAGCCGGCGATGTAGTGGTGCTTGTAGAGATGCCCCAGTCCGGGGATCACGCTCAGCGCGATGGCGACTTTGTTGCGATCGACGCTCCTCCATGCATCAAGGATTTCTTTCATGGTGGTAACAGGTTTTTGAGACAGCTACAAAGTCTCACCGCTGCCATCCCGGCGCAAGATGAAAATAAATGTAATATGCAGCGCACCCTGCCGGGAAACTTCCTTGTAAGATGCGCGCGGCTTTCCTTGTATCCACGGCGTTCCTTTTGTTTATGACCACCCGGCGCCAAACCCTCAAAACCCTC
>Ga0105090_10001189_pt1 | contig 13845 bp, 16 predicted proteins | sample PPLLak3March2015_FD_79110 | JGI IMG/M metagenome (GOLD analysis project Ga0105090, IMG submission 79110) | Freshwater sediment microbial communities from Prairie Pothole Lake near Jamestown, North Dakota, USA - PPLs Lake P7 Core (1) Depth... | ecosystem: Environmental > Aquatic > Freshwater >... | reverse complement strand
CTGCATCAGCTTCCATTCAGTGTCACGGCGGGCAACAGTGAGTTCGGCGAGATGAAATTCGACATCGGTAGCGCCGGTGTTGGCGAGTGCACTGACAGCCGCGGTGACGCTACGACGGAATTGTTTTTCTCCGAATTCGGCCTGCGGACCGAGCCCGACCAGCAGCACGCGTGCGCAGGCGATGCCGGGCACATCGTGCAGCAGCAGCGTACTGCCGATGCGGCCTTCCATGTCGCCGCGTTGCAGCACGCGCTTCAGGTAACCGTTACTGGTACGGTCAAGCGCCGTGGCAGCGTCGCTCATTGTTTTGCCGGCATAGATGCCGACCACGCTGCAGCCGCTGCTGTTACGGCCCGGAACAAGGGGTTTTATGCTAAATTCCACGCGTCAACTCCTATGCGCATTGCGTTCTTTTCAGGAACATGTTTGGCGGCCCGTGTCGCATTGCATCCAGTGCGGAGCCGGCCTTCGTGAACATCGCTGACATCAGGCTGCATGTGCGGCGTCTGCGGCTAAAACGACTTGCGCCGCAACCACATCTGCAAGATGTCCCACAAACCACCGTGCAGCAACACAGCATCCAATATCATCCATTGATTATCTGCGCGTTCTTTTCAAAAAGCAAAATGCCGGCATGATTTTCCGCTCTGCATTGCTGCGCGAACTTGCGACCTCGGCAGTTGCGATATTTCTGGTCCTGCTCGGCATTTCCATCACCACCCAGCTGGTGCGCCTTCTCGGCCAGGCGGCCAGCGGCGCGATTACGTCCACCGGCGTCGTTGCCCTGCTCGGGTTCACCCTGGTCGGCTACTTGCCGATCTTGCTGTCGGTGACCTTGTTCATCGCAGTGTTGATGACGCTGACCCGCAGTTATCGGGATTCGGAAATGGTGGTGTGGTTTTCCTGTGGCTTGGGCCTGACCCGCTGGATCCGGCCGGTGCTGACGTTTTCGCTGCCGCTGGTGCTGACGATTGCCTTGCTGTCGCTGCTGCTGTCACCATGGGCTGTGCAGAAGGCCGAGGATTTCCGCCGCCAGATGGACAGCCGTGACGAGGTGGCGCAGGTGACGCCGGGCGTGTTCCACGAATCGCGCCGGGCCGACCGGGTGTACCTGGTCGAAGAGGTTGCCGGCAAGGCGAATCTGGTAGCCAATGTGTTTGTCAGTTCGACCCAGAGTGGCAAGCTCGGGGTGATGGTTGCGCAGAGCGGTTTCCAGGAAACCGCGGCCAATGGCGACCGTTTCCTGGTGCTGCTCAATGGCCGGCGCTACGAGGGCGAGCCGGGTTCTCCTGAATACAAGATTTTCGAGTTCGGGCGTTATGCGATGCGCATCGAAACCGCTGAATCCGTGGCGCGCGCACCAACCACCAAGACCATGACGACCCTGGACCTGATGCGCGATCCCCAGCCGCGCAATCTCGGAGAATTGTCCTGGCGCGTGGGCCTGCCCGCGAGCGCCTTGATTCTGTGCCTGCTGGCCATTCCGCTTTCGTTCGTGAATCCCAGGGCTGGCCGTTCGATGAACATCGTGCTGGCGATACTGGTGTACATGGTCTACAGCAACCTGCTGTCGATCATGCAGGCGTCGATCGCGCAGTCCCGAGTGGATTTTTTCATCGGCATGTGGGGCGTGCATGCGGCAATGGTTGTGCTGCTGCTGGTGATGTTTTACCGGCGGCTGTCGGTGTTCTCGGTGTGGCGCTTGCTGCGGTGAGAACGCTGCGCAACTATGTGGCGCGGGAAGTCGCGATGGCGACGCTGCTGGTATTTGTCGCGTTGTTGCTGCTGTTTGCATTTTTTGACCTGGTGGAGCAGATGAAGGACCTCGGGCGTGGCGGCTACCAGCTACGCCATATCCTGCTTCACGTGTTGTTGTCGGTCCCGAATCATGTCTATGAGCTGTTTCCGATCGCGGCATTGATCGGCACGCTGTTTGCCTTGGCGCAGCTGGTGTCGAGCTCGGAATACACGGTAATGCGCGCCTCGGGCGTATCGCTGAAGCGCATGGTGGGGGTTATTGCCTCGGTGGGTGTGGCGTTCGGCGCGTTGACTTTTATCGTCGGCGAGTTTGTCGCGCCTCCTGCCGAGCAGTACGCGCAAAGACTGCGTTCGCAGGCGATATCCGGAATCGTGGCGCAGGAATTTCGTTCAGGTTTGTGGATCAAGGACGGCACCGCTTTTGTAAATGTGCTTGAGGTCACGCCCTCCGGGGGGCTCAAGGGAGTGCGGATTTACGAGTTCGATGCAGACTACCGCCTGCGTAACCTCCGTTTTGCGGCGAGCGCGGAATATCTCGGAGACAACCTCTGGCAGTTGATGGATGTTGCGCAAACCACTTTTGAAGGTTTGAAAACGCGGGTGAGCAAGGTTGAGCGCATGGACTGGAAGTCGGTGCTGGAGCCGGCGCTGATTACGGTGCTGCTGGTCAAGCCCGACAAAATGTCGGCATGGAGCCTGTATTCGTATTCAGAGCATCTCAAGGAAAACCGGCAGAAAGCGCTGCGTTATGAAATCGCCCTGTGGATCAAGCTGCTGTATCCGGTGGCGGTTCTGGTGATGATGGTGCTGGCGCTGCCCTTCGCCTATTTTCAGAGCCGTCAGGGCGGTGTAGGCGCAAAATTGTTCGCCGGCATCATGCTGGGACTGGCGTTCCATTTTCTCAACCGCCTGTTCGGCCATCTGGGACTGCTCTACGACTGGGCGCCGTTCGCCAGCGCCGTGGTGCCGACCATGCTGTTCCTCGGTATCGCGCTCGGTATGATGTGGTGGCAGGAGCGACGCTGAAGGTTGCCGCCATTTCGGCCGGAGCGGCTTGAATCACCGCCGCATTTCTCGTTCTGCTTATCAGGTAACGACCAAGCGGGTTCCGGCCAGCCGGTCGTGCAGAAACTGCCGGTCGCGGTCGATAAAAGCCCATATCACCGATATGCCCAGCAACAGGTAACCCGCGGTCGCGAGCGTGGCGCGCAGCATCGCCCGCGGCACGGCGACGCGCATGCCATCCACGGTTTCAAGACGCATACGCCAGGTTTTCATCGGCAAGGTCTGGCCGCTGCGATGCCATTGCCACGTAAAATATGCTGCGCAAGTTACGGTACCGATGGTCTGGGTGAACAGCCTTGTGTACGCAATGCTGGTGATATGCGCCAGTGCTGCAGCTGCGCCGCCGGCGAACAATGCGATGGCAATCAGCAGCAAAATCTCGTAGACGAGGCTTAGTAGACGCCTGCTGACGCCCGGCGTTACAGCACGCGCAGTCACGGTTGTTGGGCGGAGGGTGCGACGGCAGGTGCGACACCCGGTGTGATGTCGCCTAAGGGCGGGTCAAACTGGGTTTCGGGCTGGGCCAGTGAATTTTTGTAGTCCCGGTACTGTTTGGACATTCTGCGGCGCTCTTCCGGGGTCAGTTTTTTTAGTTCCTGATAACGGTTGCGCGCAGCCTGGCGTTGCGCAGGGGTCAATGCCGCCCAGTCTTTCATCCGTTTCTGCAGCCGCTGCTGGTCAGCAGGTTTCATTTTCGGATAACGGTCGGCGATGGCCACCCATTTTTTGCGCCGGGTGGAATCCATTTCAGTCCATTCCGCAGCAAGGGGGGCGAGCACCTGTTGTTGGGCTGGTGTGAGTTCCGACCACGCCGGCCGTGCAGGTTTAGCGCTCTGTTTTGCAGGTTGTGCGGCGAAGGCAGGCAGCGCGAGGCATAACCAAATGATCAGCGCGATTGCCGTTTTAGCCATGAATCGAAGCCCTTGTCGAGGTAGGCATCGATCGGCAGATCGTCGGTCAGCAACCGGACATCGAGATCCGCCAATTCGTTGCTTTGCCCGTTGCCGGAATGCCAGTAAACGATGCCGATCAAGCTGATGATCAGCAGGGCAGCGGGCAGTACATGGCGCAGTGCCGGACGGTCGCTGCTCCTCGATGTCGACGATCCTGCCCAGGCGAGTTTCCAGCCAGGCGATGTGCGAAAGCCGGCAAGCGCCTGTTCGCGCCCTGCAGCGAGTTGTGCCAAGGTGTCGCCGCCCATATCGCGGGTGCCGCGGTCGAGCGTACGGGCAATTTTTTGCGCGGTCTCGTGTTCAAGGGCATTCATAGCTCAATTCCTTGTTTTTTGAGCAATATCGCCAAGGCATGCGTAGCCCGGGAGCAGTGCGTTTTTACACTACCCTCCGAGCATCCCATGGCTTTAGCGGCTTCGGCAACATCCAGTTCTTCCCAGTAACGCAACATGAACGCCTGACGTTGACGCAGTGGCAAGGTTGCCACTGCTTTTTCAATAAAATCAAGAACTTGCTTTTGTTCCAGCTGTTCTGCGGGTCGGTTGGCCACTTTCGAATTGTTGTCGATCTCCAGAGTTTCCAGCGGATCATAGTCTTCGTCGGCGTCGCTGCCGAACAACACGCTGAGCGGGCTGAGCCAGGCAGAGCGCACTTTCTGCCGACGAAAGAAGTCGCGGATGGCGTTCTGCAGGATGCGCTGGAATAGCATCGGGAACTCGGTGACCGGGCGGTCCGAGTATTTCTCCGAGAGTTTGAACATGGCGTCCTGTACGATATCCAGCGCAAGATGCTCATCCCGCACTGAAAATACCGCTTGCTTGAACGCCCTGCGCTCAACTCCGGCCAAGAAATCCGCGAGTTCCTTGTATGTGGCCAGTTGGTTGCCTTTTTTTATGTGCCTGCACCGATGGCGGCGCGGCGGGGCCCTGAAATCCCTGAACCCGCGGCATCTTAGCAAAACACCGGGTTCAGGCAAGGGCTCATTGTGGCGCTGCGCAATCGCTTGTATCTTCCTGTTTAAAGGGATATTTTGCTTGACCATCAGAGCTTGGCGCGGTAATGTTTCGGGTTTCCTCCTCGCCTAAAACCCGCGTTGAGCGTTGTTACGTGAGCGGGTCCAAAATCATCATGCAATTGTCAGGTGCAGAGATCGTTGTGCGTTGCCTGCAGGAAGAAGGTATCGACCATATCTTCGGGTATCCGGGCGGCGCCGTGTTGTTCCTGTATGACGAGTTGTTCAAACAGGACAAAGTCAAACATGTGCTGGTTCGCCACGAGCAGGCAGCGGTGCATGCCGCCGATGCGTACGCGCGGTCCACTCACAAGGTTGGCGTCGCGCTGGTGACTTCCGGCCCCGGCGTGACCAACGCGATCACCGGCATTGCCACGGCGTATATGGATTCCATTCCGATGGTGATACTGACTGGGCAGGTGCCTACACATGCCATCGGAGAAGACGCCTTTCAGGAATGCGACACCGTCGGCATCACGCGGCCCTGCGTCAAACACAACTTCCTCGTCAAGGACGTCAAGGACATTGCCCTGACGATCAAGAAGGCGTTTTTCATTGCTTCGACCGGACGACCGGGGCCGGTGGTGGTGGATATCCCCAAGGACATCACCACCCACAAGACCGAGTTCGAGTATCCGAAGTCGATCACGATGCGTTCGTACAACCCGGTGGTCAAAGGACATGCCGGGCAGATCAAGAAAGCAGTGAAGCTGTTGCTCGAAGCCAAGCGCCCGATGATTTACGCCGGTGGCGGCGTGATACTCGGCAATGCCGCGGCGGAACTGACCCAACTGGTGAAACTGATCGGGTTTCCCTGCACCAACACATTGATGGGGCTCGGCGGGTTCCCGGCGACGGACCGCCATTCCCTCGGAATGCTCGGCATGCACGGCACCTATGAAGCCAACATGGCCATGCAGCATTGCGACGTGCTGCTGGCTGTCGGCGCACGGTTTGACGACCGCGTGATCGGCAATCCCAAACATTTTTTCGAGCAGCCGCGGCAGATCATCCACATAGACATTGATCCCGCATCCATATCAAAACGCGTCAAAGTCGACGTGCCGGTGGTGGGCAATGTGGGCGAGGTATTGAAGGAACTGATTCGCCAGATCGAGGCGGCGCGCGGTGGCCCTGACAAGGAATCGCTGAAAACTTGGTGGACGCAAATCGAACAGTGGCGCGGGCGCGACTGCCTCAAGTACGACCGTACTAGCGCGATCATCAAGCCGCAGTTCGTGATCGAAAAGCTCTATCAGGTGACCAAGGGCGACGCGTTTATTACCTCGGACGTCGGCCAGCACCAGATGTGGGCGGCGCAGTTTTATAAATTTGACAAGCCCCGCCGCTGGATCAATTCCGGCGGGCTGGGCACGATGGGTGTCGGCCTGCCCTACGCGATGGGTGTGCAGATGGCGCATCCCAAGGCGACAGTAGCCTGCGTGACCGGTGAAGCGTCCATCCAGATGTGTATTCAGGAACTGTCGACCTGCAAGCAATACCGGCTACCGATAAAATTGGTAAACCTGAACAACCGCTACATGGGCATGGTGCGGCAGTGGCAGGAGTTTTTCCACGGTAATCGCTACTCCGAGTCATACATGGATGCGTTGCCGGATTTCGTGAAACTGGCCGAAGCCTACGGCCACGTCGGCATGCGCATCGACAAGCCCGCTGATGTCGAGCCGGCGCTGAAGGAAGCCTTTGCCCGCAAGAAGGATCTGGTGTTTCTTGATTTCATCACCGACCAGACCGAAAACGTGTTCCCGATGGTGCCGGGCGGTAAAGGCCTGTCGGAAATGATCCTGGTTTGATGCCATGAGACACATCATTTCGGTTTTGCTGGAAAACGAAGCGGGCGCATTGTCCCGGGTCGCCGGATTGTTTTCGGCTCGCGGTTACAACATCGAGTCGTTGACGGTCGCGCCCACCGAGGATGCAACCCTGTCGCGGATGACCATTGTGACTTCCGGATCTGACGACATCATCGAGCAGATTAACAAGCAGTTGAACAAGCTGGTTGACGTGGTCAAGGTCGTCGATCTTTCCGAGGGTGACCACATCGAGCGCGAACTGATGCTGGTCAAGGTGCGCGCAATAGGCAAAGATCGTGAAGAGATGAAGCGCATGGTGGATATTTTCCGCGGGCGCATCATCGATGTCACCGACAGGGATTACACAATAGAGCTGACCGGACCGGGTTCGAAACTGGACGCGTTTCTCAAGGCCATTGATCCGGCGGCGATACTCGAGACGGTTCGTACCGGGGCTTCCGGAATCGGCCGTGGCGAACGCATATTAAAAGTTTGAGGGGGCCGGCAGGGCTTTTGCCCCTGCCAGCGCAGGATTACCGTTCACGTTTCAAACAGAGGAAGACATGAAGATTTTTTACGACAAAGACGCGGATCTTTCGCTGATCAAGCGCAAGCAGGTTGCCATCATCGGTTACGGCTCGCAGGGTCATGCCCACGCCAACAACCTGAAGGATTCCGGAGCCAAGGTAACCGTGGGGCTGCGCAAGGACGGCGCCTCCTGGAACAAGGCAAAAAAAGCCGGTATCGCGGTGAAGGAAGTTGCCGATGCGGTCAAAGATGCTGATCTGGTGATGATCCTGCTGCCGGACGAGCATCATGCCGATGTCTACCGCAACGAGATCGAGCCCAACATCAAGAAGGGCGCGACGCTTGCGTTTGCCCATGGCTTCAACATTCATTTCGGTCAGGTCGAGCCGCGCGCCGACCTCGACGTGATCATGATTGCGCCGAAAGGCCCGGGACATCTTGTTCGTTCGACCTACACCCAGGGCGGCGGGGTGCCGGCGCTGATCGCCGTTCACCAGAATCCCAGCAAGAAGGCGCGCGACATTGCGCTGTCGTATGCGGCGGGCATCGGCGCCGCCCGTGCCGGCGTCATCGAAACTTCGTTCCGCGAAGAATGCGAGACCGATCTGTTCGGTGAGCAGGTCGTATTGTGCGGCGGCGTGTCGGCGCTGATCCAGGCCGGTTTCGAAACCCTGGTCGATGCCGGTTACGCGCCGGAGATGGCCTACTTCGAATGCCTGCACGAAGTGAAACTGATCGTCGATCTGATCTACGAGGGCGGCATTGCCAACATGCGTTACTCAGTGTCGAACACCGCCGAGTACGGTGACTTTACCCGTGGACCGCGCATTGTTACCGACGAGACGCGCGCGGAAATGCGCAAAATCCTCACCGAGATCCAGACCGGCCAGTTTGCAAAGGAATTCATCCTGGAAAACAAGGCCGGCGCACCCTCGCTGAAAGCCATGCGCCGTATCGGCCAGGCGCATCAGGTTGAAGTGGTCGGCGCGAAGCTGCGCGACATGATGCCGTGGATCAAGAAAAATCGCCTGGTTGATCAGTCGAAAAACTAGAGAGCAGTTAAAAGGCGGTTTGCGTCGGGGAATTCGCCTCAGACGGCGAGCCTTGCGTAATCCGCCTTTTGCCATTTGCCCATGAGTCACTATCCCCACCCCATCATTGCCCGCGAAGGCTGGCCGTTCATCGCCATTGCGCTGGTGTTGACGGTCGGTATCCATGCCTGGGCGGGTTTCGGCTGGGCAGCGTTTCCCTGGTTGATCGTAATATTCATGGTGCAGTTTTTCCGCGATCCGCCGCGGCAGATTCCCGCTGAAGTTGGCACTGTGCTGTCGCCCGCCGACGGGCGAATTGTTTCCGTGGAAAAAGCGCGCGATCCTTACCTGGAGCGGGACGCGCTGAAGATCAGCGTGTTCATGAACGTGTTCAATGCCCATTCCAACCGCAGTCCGGTGGACGGCTTAGTGGAGAAAACCTGGTATTTCCCCGGCAAGTTTTTCAACGCCGATCTGGCCAAGGCTTCCACGGAAAACGAGCGTGCAGTGATTTATCTGCGTACGCCCGCTGGCCAGGACGTGACTTGTGTACAGGTTGCCGGACTGATAGCGCGGCGCATCCTCTGTTACGCCAAGGAGGGGCAACAACTGGCGCGCGGTGAACGTTTCGGCTTTATCCGTTTCGGTTCTCGGGTCGATGTTTACCTGCCGGTGACTGCAACGCCGCGGGTCACCGTAGGCGACAAGGTCTACGCCACCGAGACCGTGCTGGCAGCCTTCCCTTGACGCCCGGCGGGCCCCGGCTGTCGTACGGACGCCATCCGGCACTATGGTTTAAAATAATCCGCAATGGCTGAGCACAAGGAACACAAGCAGTTCATCAAATCCCGCTTTGCGCGGCGGGGCATTTATTGGCTGCCCAACATGTTCACGCTAGCGGCGCTGTTTGCCGGCTTCTATGCGATCGTGCAGGCGGTCAGCGGCCGTTTTGAGCAGGCGGCGATTGCGATATTCGTGGCGCTGGTGCTCGACGGGCTGGACGGCCGCGTGGCGCGGCTGACCCACACGCAAAGTGCATTTGGCGCTGAACTCGACAGTCTCTCCGATATGGTGTCGTTCGGCGTAGCGCCGGCACTGGTGGTTTATGTCTGGGCGCTGAAGGATTTCGCTGCGATGAACACCGTGCCGCTGCTCGGGCCGTGGCTGTCCACCAAACTGGGTTGGATTGCGGCCTTTGTCTATTGCGCCTGCGCTGCGCTGCGGCTCGCCCGTTTTAACACCAACATTGATGTCGTCGACAAGCGTTTTTTCCAGGGACTGCCCAGTCCCGCGGCGGCGGCGCTGGTTGCCGGACTGGTTCTGGCGATGACGCAATACGAAGTAAAGGGCGCCGAAGTGAAATGGCTGGCTTGGGTATTGACGCTGGTTGCGGGTCTGACCATGGTCACCAACCTGCGTTTCTACAGCGGCAAGGACATCAACCTGCGCAAAAGCGTGCCGTTTTCAGCGGTTGTTGCGATTGCCCTGGGTTTCGTGCTGCTGATTTCCTTTGCGAATACGATCCCCGAGCTCCTGTTCACGCTGTTCGGGCTGTATGGCCTCTCGGGGTATGCGCTGTGGGTCTATGACCGCTTTCGCCGCAAACCCACGCCGCCTGTGGATGCCGGGTAACCGGCTTGCACGGCCGGAAAAAAGCCGATATATTTCTTCGTATGGATCGTTTAATGCAGACATCGAAGCAATTGAAGCAATCGAACCATTCCCCGCTTCTTTCCGTTGCCGCGCTTGCGCTGACCGGTCTGCTGCTGCGCGGCCGCGCGCACTAAACCCCCCCCTCCCATTTTGTAGTGCATTTCTGTCCGGCCCGGAACACGGTGCCGGGAATCCCGATTCCGGGCGCGCAATGACTGCGCCCAAAGCAGAGACTGAGGTTTGAATCATGGCCAAAGAAAAATTGATCATATTTGACACGACGATGCGCGACGGCGAACAGAGCCCCGGTGCGTCGATGAGCAAGGACGACAAGCTTCGCATCGCACGGCAGCTGGAGCGCATGCGGGTGGACATCATCGAGGCCGGTTTTCCGGCGGCCAGCGACGGCGATTTCGAGTCCGTGCAGGCGGTTGCGCGGGCAATCAAAGACAGCACTGTCTGCGGTCTGGCGCGTGCCAACGAACGCGATATCCGCCGCTGTGGTGAGGCGGTGAAGGTGGCGGCGCGACCGCGCATACACACCTTCATTGCGACGTCACCGATCCACATGGAAAAGAAGCTGCGCATGGAACCTTCGCAGGTGATCGACCAGGCGGTGCGCGCGATTAAATGGGCGCGGGAATATACCGATAACGTCGAGTTTTCTCCGGAAGACGCCGGGCGCTCGGACCTCGATTTTCTGTGTCGTATTCTTGAGCAGGTGATCAAGGCCGGTGCGACCACCATCAACGTGCCGGACACCGTTGGATATACGCTGCCGGACCAGTTCGGGCGGCTCATCAAGAATCTGCGCGAACGCATCCCCAACGCCGACCAGGCGGTCTGGTCGGTGCATTGCCACAATGACCTCGGCCTGGCCGTTGCCAATTCGCTGGCCGCGGTGCAGAACGGCGCGCGCCAGGTCGAATGCACCATCAACGGCCTCGGTGAACGTGCCGGCAATGCGGCACTGGAGGAAATCGTCATGGCCGTGCGCACGCGCCAGGACCTGTTTTCCTGCGACACCAATATCGACATCACGCAGATCGTGCCGGCCTCGAAACTCGTATCAGGCATCACCGGTTATCCGGTGCAGCCGAACAAGGCCATCGTCGGCGCCAACGCGTTTGCGCATGAATCAGGGATCCACCAGGACGGTGTGCTGAAGCACCGCGAGACCTACGAAATCATGAGTGCGGAATCGGTGGGCTGGACCACCAACCGTCTGACGCTGGGGAAATTGTCCGGGCGCAATGCTTTCAAAACCCGCTTGCACGAAATCGGCGTGGATCTGGAGTCGGAAGAGGCACTTAACGCAGCTTTCAAGCGCTTCAAGGAGCTCGCTGACAAGAAGCGCGAAATTTTCGACGAGGATCTGCACGCACTGATTACCGAAGAAAACCTTGAACATATCGAGAATGAACGTTACAACCTGGTTTCGCTGACCGCGCATTCCGAAACCGGCGAGCAGCCCTACGCACGTCTCGTCATGTCCGATGACGGCACGGAGCTGCCGTCGCATGCCCATGGCAGCGGCCCGGTGGATGCCGCGTTCAAGGCGATCGAAGCTCTGGTGGCGAGCAAAGCCGAATTGCTGCTGTATTCAGTCAATGCGATCACCACCGGCACCGATGCCCAGGGGGAGGTGACCGTGCGCTTGTCGAAGGACGGACGCATCGTCAACGGCCAGGGGGCGGACACTGATATCGTGGTGGCTTCCGCCAAGGCCTACATCAATGCGCTGAACAAGCTCTGCGCAAAAGCGGAACGGCTGAATCCACAGCTTTAACCGGCCGCCGGTTCGTGGCCTGGTAAAAGAAAGACGATAAGGACGACAGCAAGGACGGGCATGCTGAAGTGGCTGGTCACTCTGCTCGTTGTCCTGTTTGCACTTGGCCTGTTGCGGCCGGCGCTGGCGAAGTTTGGTCTGGGCCGGCTGCCCGGTGATCTGGAAGTCCGTCACCGCGGGCGGAAGTTTTATATTCCGCTGGCGACCAGCGTCATTTTTTCTCTGGTGATTACGCTGTTGTTGTGGATGACCTGACGGCCCGACTGACGCGAACCCAGGCAATGGCTGCGACAAAAAAAACCACTGAAAGCACGATTTCTGCGACTGCAAGGTTTGCGCTCAAACCCTGGTCCGACCAGGCTCGCACCACGCCTTCAGTAAAGTAGGCGAGGATCAGCATGGTTGCAGCGCGATAGGTGTAGCTCCGGCCGCGCGTGATGCCCGGGGCGATCCACAGCAGCGGCAGTACCTTCAGCGCAAGCCATGAGCCGCCCGGCCGCAATGGCGCCAGCCATAATTCCCAGGCCAGGCACAGCAGCAGCAACGCGTAAAGGCTGGCGGTGGCGGTGAGCTGCCAGCCACGCACGGCTTGCCCCGGATTCATTTCGATAACTTCAGTGCGGTTTCGGCGAGACGCCGGCCCAGCAGCAGGCACAGCTTTTTCTCATCTGCGGAGACGGGCAGATCGCTGGCGGCGCCGGCATGATGACTGGCACCATAGGGTGTGCCTCCGGTTTTTGTGGTCAGCAGTTCCGCTGCTGAATAGGGCAGGCCGACGATCAGCATGCCGTGATGCAGCAGTGGCAGCATCATTGAAATCAGCGTGGTTTCCTGGCCGCCGTGCAGGCTGGCGGTCGAGGTGAACACGGCGGCGGGTTTACCCGCCAACGTGCCTTTCAGCCACAGGCCCGAGGTCGAGTCCCAGAAATATTTCATCGGCGCCGCCATGTTGCCGAAACGCGTTGGTGAACCCAGCGCCAGCCCCGCGCATTCTTCCAAGTCGCTCAACTCGGCATACGGCGCGCCGGCGTCCGGCACCACAGGCGCAGTGGCTTCGCTGACGGTTGATACGCGCGGCACCGTACGCAGACGGGCTGTGGCGCCGGCCTGTTCTATGCCGCGAGAGATTAATTGCGCCATTTCACGAGTCGCGCCGTGATGGCTGTAATAGAGCACCAGTATCTCGGTCATTGTTTCGGTCATCTTCTCGGTCATCGATACGGGCATCCGTTCAGTGTTTTTTCCCGCTTGCAGAAGACGACGCATAGCGCCAGGTGCCTTCCCAGGCACGCAGAACCATATTCGGATATTCGGCCTTGCCGAGGCTACCGTTGTAACGGCCCAGTGCGCGGAACAGGTTGCCGTTTTCGATGTCGAGATAGTGGCGCAGGATCGTGCAGCCGTAACGCAGGTTGGTGCGCAGGTGAAACAGGTTGTGATCGGTGGTGCCGATCAGTTTGGCCCAGAATGGCATTACCTGCATGTAGCCGCGTGCGCCGACGCTCGACACCGCGTATTTGCGGAATGCGCTTTCGACCTGGATCAGGCCCAGCACGAGTTGCGGATCGAGCCCTGCGCGTTTGGCCTCGTAGTGCACCGTGACCAGGAGTTCTTCGCGTGCCACACGGTCGGGGATTCTTTTCGCCAGCCGTGATGACATGGCGGCAAGCCAGGCACGGGCCTCGTGTTCGTCATCGAAGGCGAGAAAGGGCACGGCCTGATCGGCGATGGCGCGGCTCAGCGAAGCCTGCACACTTGCAGACAGAGGTTCGTATTGCTGCCTCCCGCCATGGCCGGCGAGCGGTGTCAGCAACAGGGCGACACCGCAGAGTGCAAGCGCTAGCCTGTACATACCATTGATTTTATTGATATTTTTGCTTCATTCAGGGGCAGATTGCGAGGCTCGGCATCGCGCCTGCCCTTGTATTCGATCTGGCCTTCCTTCAGACCACGATCGCCGATGACGACGCGGTGCGGCACGCCGATCAATTCCATGTCGGCGAACATCGCGCCGGGCCGTTCGTCGCGATTGTCGAGCAGCACGTCGAGGCCTTCAGCCTGCAGATCGGCATATAACTGGTCAGCCGCCGCTTTGACTGCAGCACTTTTGTGATAACCGATGGGCACGATGGCGACATCGAAAGGCGCGATGGCGCGCGGGAACATGATGCCGCGCTCATCGTGATTCTGCTCGATCGCCGCTGCGACGATACGTGTGACGCCGATGCCGTAACAGCCCATT
>Ga0105090_10001188_pt1 | contig 13854 bp, 6 predicted proteins | sample PPLLak3March2015_FD_79110 | JGI IMG/M metagenome (GOLD analysis project Ga0105090, IMG submission 79110) | Freshwater sediment microbial communities from Prairie Pothole Lake near Jamestown, North Dakota, USA - PPLs Lake P7 Core (1) Depth... | ecosystem: Environmental > Aquatic > Freshwater >... | reverse complement strand
GTGTAGCCCACGAGGCCAGACGGGCATCAAGACCGGGTTCAGCCGCCGTTCCCGGCGATCGCCAAGTAGGCCGCGTCGAGGTCGTCCTCGCGGTCGAGGTCGAGGACCCCGGCACCGGCCATCACCAGGTTGCGATCTTCCTGGACGATGGACGCATCAGGGTGCAATCGACGCCCCAGGGCCTCGCCGAGATCGAGGTCCAGCCGGAGGCTGCGCTCTCGGTTCACCACATAAGTGTAGCCCACGAGGCCAGACGGGCATCAAGACCGGGTTCAGCCGCCGTTCCCGGCGATCGCCCGCCGCGCCATCTCCCGGGTGATCGTCAGCCGGTGGCCGCCGCCCGGCCTGGCGGCGAGTTCCTCGTGCTGCCAGGGGTCGAACTCGAGGCGGTTGATGATCTTGGAGAACACGGTGCGCAGCGCGCGGGCGCCGGTGCGGATGTTGTGCTCCGCCGCCTCGGCGATCATCGACGCGGCCACGTCCTCGATCTCGAGCTCGATGTCCATCACCGCGAAGTAGTTCCTGGAGCGGACGAAGGGTGAGTCCAGCGACTTGAGCAGGATCTCCTTGAGCACCGCGACGTCGAGGTCGCGCAGCAGCACGACGTTGTCGAAGCGGGCCATGAACTGCGGCACCATGCCGTAAGCGAAGAGGTCCTCCGGCTTGAGGAAGTCGGCGAGGGCGAAGCGGGTCTCGATGCGCACCTGGCCGTCCGCCATCTGCACCGCCTGCGACTTGAGCTTCTCGCCGCTCGCCGGGTTGATGACCCGCAGGTAGACCTGGTCGTACAGGCCCTCGAAGGCGCCGCCGCAGATGAACATCATGTGGCGGGTGTCGATGTTCAAGGTCACCGCCTTCTCGGCTCCGTCCTCCCAGGCGTAGGTCTTGTAGGTCACCACCTCCCCCTCCATGAGGGTGAGGAGGCCCTGCTGCAGGACGACGCCGATCGGGTTCGGCTTGCCGGCGACGATCGACGACATCTTGTCGATCTCGTCGATGCAGATCGTAGCCCGCTCCATCGTCTCGCGGAGGGCGGCCGGCGAGGGCTTCTCGCCGACCATGGCGCGCGCCCGCTGCTCGACCGCGGCGAGCAGGCGCTCGGGCTGGAACTCGAGGCGCTCGGCATCCACCAGCAGGTTGGCGTTGATGATGGTCATGGCGCGGAACGGCCGGTACTCGGGCACGTCGTGGTACATCCGCTGGATGTTGTTCATGATGGTGGTCTTGCCGGTGCCCGAGTTGCCGATCAGGAGGATGTTGCCGGGAACCTTGCCCGTGGTGTGCTTGTAGACCGCCACCGAGACGAAGCGCAGGGCGGTGTTCTGCCCCAGCACGCCCTTCTGGAGCTCCGCGAAGATCTGCGGCGGCGTGATGCTCTGGAGAACCCGCAGGGTGTCGGTGCTCATCCGGCCACCTCCCAGAGCCCGTTGCGCGGCGCCAGGCGCAAGCCGTCGACCCGCACCTCGCGTCCGCATCCGCCAGGACGGAAATCGGCGACAATGTCGACGTGCTGGGCCGACCGGTTGAGGGCCCCGGACGCGGCCAGCTCGGCGATCCTCGCGGCGCCGTCCTCCGCTCCGAGGTCCTCGACGAAGCACTGGTCGTAGCTCGCGCCGATCGCGATGTGCAGCGTGCCGCCCACCTTCTCCACGAAAAGCGGGTGTTTGAGAACGCGGTCGAGGCCCGGGTTCATGCCCAACGCCACCTCGCCGAGGCGGTGCGAGCCGGCGTCGGTGCCGATGATCGCCGCGAGCTGCTCGGCGCCGGCACGGGCGCTGTGCTCGACGATCCGCCCTCCCTCGAAGCGGAGGTAAATGCCCTGGATGTCGTTACCGCCATAGGTCACCGGCAGGTCGAGGTAGATCTCACCCTCGGCACTGCGGGCGTCGGGGCTCGTGAAGATCTCACCGTCGGGGAAGTTCCGCAGGCCGTACGACATCACCGCGCGGCCGAGGGAGATGTCGAGCCCGAGTCGGAGCTGCCGCTTCTGGTCGGGATGCTCGGTGACGATCTCGATGCGCGAGCCGCTGTCGATCACCGGGGCGAGCTTCTGTTCGGCCTCGAGCAGGGGCCGCGGATCGGTCGTCGAAGCGCCGACGATGAAGCGCTCGTAGGCCTCGAGCTCCATCCCCTCCCCCGCAGCGCCTGCCGGGGTCGGGAAGAGGGTGATCACCCAGGGTTTGGACAGCCTGATGTTCGCGAAGGGACGGTCGGCCGCGGCCAGCGCCTGGCTCTGCTCCGCCGTGAGGCCCATGAACTGGGCGGGGTCCTCGGCACCCAGCACCTCGACGTACTTGGTCATGCTCTCGTAGCGTTGAAGGTGCCACTCCGGAACCAGCTCCAGCTGGGTGCTCGAGCCGCGGCGGGCCACGGTCGCCGACCACACCCGGCCACGCTCGTTGTTCGGCGGCACCAGGCACACATCCGGCACCGCACCCGCTTCGACCACCCGGCGCTCGAGAACCGAGATCAGGGGCCAGCACACCGCCTCGCCCTTGATCATGACCCGATCCCCGCCGGCGAGGCCGCCGAGCGAGTGGTCCAACAGGTAGCCGGCCCAGACTTCGAGGTCACGTGCTTCGATCATCTTGCTCCCCGCACCGCTGCAGCGGCCCGCGGCATTGTAGCTCGGCGGACCTCTGGGGCTGGTGCGCGCCAGCCGATCGAGCCCGAACCTGCGGCTGAGGATCCGGTCGCGAAGGGCCCGCGGCAGCTGCCCGATCAGCGGCAGCAGGCGGGAGCCGCGACCCACCCGCAGCAGGGCGGGTGGCCGCGCCGCGGTCACGGCGTCGACGATCTTCCGCGCGACCGCTTCCGCCGGCGACGAGCGACTCTCCGACAGACGGGCACGGTCCTCGATCGCGTCCGCGATCGGGCTGTAGAGCGAGCCATGACGGTAGCGCCCGACGGCGGCGGCGGCGCTCGCGCCGAAGCTCGAGGAGAACGCGCCGGGTTGCACCTCGACCACGGCGATGCCGAAGGGCGCGAGCTCCAGCCGGAGCGCCTCCGACAGGCTGTGCAGTGCCGCCTTGCTCGCGCAGTAGGCCCCTGCGAAGGGGGTCGCAGTGACCCCCGAGACGCTGCCGATGTTGACGATCCGCCCTGAGCCGCGTGCGGCCATCCCCGGCACCACCGCCGCAATCAGAGCGAGCGGGCCGACCAGGTTGGTCTCGAGCTGGCGCCGGAGAGCGGCGGGCTCGAGCTCGGCGGCCGGCCCGATCAGGCCGTAGCCCGCGTTGTTGACGAGCAGGTCGATGCGACCGAATGCGGCGGTGGTCTCCGCCACCACTGACCCGATGTCGGCGGCGTCGGTGACGTCGAGGTGCATGGTCCGCGCGCCACGGGCCGCGAGCTCGACGAGCGCAGCCGGCGCGCGGGCCGTCGCCACGACCGCGTGCTCGCGGCGCAGGAGCTCGAGAGCGAGGGCCCGGCCGAGGCCCGACGAGCAGCCGGTGATGAGCGCCACCGGTCGCGTGCTGTCCCTCTTCATGCGGCCTCCATCTGCGTCGCGACGCCGCGCTGCCGCGGATCTTCGCACGGCGACGGTGGCAGCGCTGCGCCCTCGAGCCGGTTGCCGCAAGCGCTTCTTGTATGATCCGGACGGTGAGCCCCCCCGACGACGCCTCGATCCCGCCCTCCCCGGCCCACCTCGGCGATCTGCCGCCAACGGTGGCCGCGGAACGTTTAGCGGCGGTGGTTGCCGCCGCGGCACCCAGCCGCGAGCGTGACGCCGCGGTTCTCGCGTTGCTCGCCGATCGCAGGCTCGGCGACCCGCTCCTCCTCCACCTGCCGCTCGAGTCGCTCGAGCTGCTGACCGCGCGCTGCCTGGACCGCCTGGCCCGGGACGCGGCGCGGGCCGCGGACGAGGACCGCAGCCTGGCCTGGACCCTGCTCGACCTCCTGCGGCGCAGCATCCTGCTCTGCCGCTTCCGCGACGAGAACCTCATCGACCCATGGTGCGAGCGCATCCTCGCCCTGGTCGATGCCTCCCACTTCACCTTCCCGCAGCTCTTCGCGCAGCGCGCCGCCGGCTACGGCGAGCGGCCTCTGTTCCAGGTGCCGACTGCGGGCGGAACCCGCACCATCTCCTGGCGCCAGGCCGCCGGCAGAGTCGAGCTGATCGCCCGCAGCCTCCTCGCGGTGAGCGCGCAGACGGGAGACCGTCCGATCGCCGTCGTCGCGCGCAACAGCCTCGAGATGGCGCTCGTCGACCTCGCCTGCCTCAGCTCCGGGACCGTCAACGTGATGGTGCCCGCGACCTCGACCGAGGCCGACGTCGGGTACATCCTCGGGCACGCCGGAGTGGGGGCCGTCGTCGTTTCCGACGAGGAGCTGCTGCACAAGGTGCTCGCGGCCCGGGAGCGGCTTCCCGGGCTCGGTCCGATCATCGGCATCGACGGCCTCGGTGCGGCGACCCGCCACGTGATGGCATTCGACCACCTGCTCGCGCGCTCCTCCGAGGTGACCGCGGCGGAGCTCGCGGAGCGCGGGCGCCGCCTGCGCATCGACGATCTCGCCACGGTGATGTACACCTCCGGCACCACCGGCACCCCGAAGGGGATCCGCTTCAGCCACCGCAACATCGTCTTCAAGAGGTTTGCCCGCGCGCTCGCCCTGCCCGAGATCGGCGAGGACGACCGCTTTCTCTGCTACCTCCCCCTGTTCCACACCTTCGGTCGCTTCCTCGAGATGACGGGCTGCGTGTTCTGGGGCGCCACCTACTGCTTCGCCAGGGACCCGAACATCGAGACCCTCACCCGCCAGATGCGGGAGCAGGGCGCCACCGTCCTGATCAGCATCCCGATGAAGTGGATGCAGCTCTATGAGGCGGTGCGCCAGAACGTCGACGTCGATGCCGCCCGCGACGACGAGATCCAGGCCGCGGTCCGGCGTCTCGTCGGCCCTGGTCTGCGCTGGGGCCTGTCGGCCGCGGGCTACCTCGATCCCGAGATCTTCCGCTTCATGCAGCGCAGCGGCATCGAGCTCTTGAGTGGCTTCGGCATGACGGAGGCGACCGGCGGCATCACCATGACCCCGCCCGGGCGCTACCGCGACGACTCTCTCGGCCCAGCGCTGCCCGGCATCGAGCTCGGTATCGCGGACGACGGCGAGCTGGTGATCAAGGGACCCTACGTGATGCAAGGCTATCTCGAGCCTCCGGATGGCGAGCCCTCCTTCGATGCCGAGGGGTGGTTCCACACCGGCGACCTCATGGAGCGGGATCGCGACGGCTTCATCCGCATCATCGACCGCAAGAAGGAGATCTACAAGAACAGCAATGGGCAGACCATTGCCCCGCAGAAGATTGAAAACCTCTTCCGGGACTTCGAGTCGGTCGCGCGGGTGTTCCTCGTCGGCGACCACCGCGAGTTCAACTCCGCTCTCATCTACCCGAACTTCAGCTTCGCCGAGCTCGACCTCAAGGCCCTCGATCCGGAGAAGCTGAAGAGCCACTTCCGTTCGCTGGTGGTCAGCGCGAACTCCTTCCTCGCGCCCTACGAGCGCATCGTCGACTTCGCGGTCATCGAACGCGACTTCGACGCCGCCCACGGCGAGCTCACGCCGAAGGGGACCTACCGGCGCAAGGCCATCGAACGCTCCTTCGCGGACCAGATCCGCCTGCTCTACCGCCGCCGTACCTTGGTAGTCGGCGGGGCGAGCGTCGCGGTCCCGAACTGGCTGTTCCAGGCGCTGGGCATCACCAGCCAGGAGCTTCACGTTCGTGCCGAAAGCCTCGAGCTCGCATCGCACCGCACCTCGCTCAGAATTCGCAGACTTGAGGACGGGATCGTCGAGATCGGTTCGGCCTGCTACCGGGCCAAGCGGCCGGTGATCGACCTCGGCCACCTCCTTGCCACCCCCCACCTCTGGCTCGGCAACGACGAACTGGTGAACTTCGCACCCCTGACCGAGGCGCAGCGCGACCGCAGGCGGCTGCACGAGGTTTCGGCGCAATGGCTTCGGCGCACCGGTGCGCACACTGCAACCGCGGAAGAGCGGGAGGCGGTCGCGCAGCTGCTGCGGCGGCAGCAGGTGCAGCTCGCTGACCTCCACCTCGCGGCCCTCCTGCTCGCAGCCGAGAACGCCGACGACGGTCTGGCGGCGGTCAAAGCGCTCGAATACCTGTTGCACGTCAATGGGGGCGAGCAGTCCGAGGAGGTTCTGCGGATCCTGCGGCGGGCCGTCGAGTCACCCTCCCTGCCGGCACGCCGCCGCGCCCTCCAGGTCCTCGCCGGCGCGGAGACTGAAGGCCGCTTCGGGGCGATCCTCGCCGCCTTTCTCCGCGCCGGCGAGGACCTGCTCGACGCGGAGACCATTTCGGTGCTGGCCGATCGAGACCTCAAGCCCGACCGCATCGACGCCTTCATGGACGAAGCCGAGGCGCGCTGCGCCGCCTCCGGCGAACGCCTCGACCCGGCCCTCCCCTCTCTCTGCGACTTCCTGTCGGCCTATGGCACCTCCCACCCCAGCCAGTACCGGCGCCTCCGCGGCTTCTTCACCAGGGCGCTGATGGTCGCCCACAGCGATGAGGCACGCCACCTCGCCGCCGAAGGGAAGCGACGCCTCGCACAGGGCTTCCGGATCTGGCTCGGCTCGCCGTCGCGGGTCGCTGTCGACCCGGAGACCGGGCTCGAGTACCGCTGGGAGGATGTCGTCGAGTTCTCGGACGAGGTGGACGACTCCACCCGCAGCCGAATCCTCACCGCGCTCCGCTCGACCCCGGTCATCCGCGAGGCGTCGTTCCTGTTCGGCGCCTCCCCGCAGGCGCTGCACCTCGACGACATTCTCCCGGGCGGGATCTGGATCCGCCACCTCGGCACCTCGCACGGCAAGTCGGTCTATCGCCTGACGGTGCGAACCCGCAGCCAGGAGCAGCTCGAGCTGGCCCTCAACCTCAACCGCGATCTCTCGCCCGAGGCCGCGCAGGAGGAGATCAACTGGCTGATCGTCTGCAGCGAGGCGCGCGGGCTCGGGCCGCTGGTCGAGATCTTCGGCGGCTGGTGGCCCGAGCAACAGCTGTGGACCGAGGAGTTCATCCCCGGAGAGACCCTCGACCGCGCGCTGGTCCGCCTTCAGAGGAGGCAGGAGGCCCCCGACCGCCTCAGCGGCTGGTGGCCCTTCGCGGCCTGGGCGGCGCTCGGCGCCTACGTCGACTTCTGGAACCGCACCGGACGTCGCCTCACTGTCGCCGACCCCTCCCCCGCCAACGTGATCGTACCGCTGCACGACTACCTGAGCGGCGCGCGCCTGGTGTCGATCGCCTCCCGCGCACCCTTCGACTCGGTGTTGGCGATGTTCGAGAGCTTCCGGCTGGTCTTCATCGAGCCCGTCGAGAAGGCGCACCCCGAGCTCGCGGGGCTCGCGGGCTGGGACGTCGTCTTCTCGGCCTTCCTCGAGATCGTAGGCGCCGCGGAGGGCGCGGCGACGCTCGCCGATGTGCTCGCCCAGGCGCAGACGGCCGGCTCCGAGGCCGCCGCGCCGCTGCAGTCGTTCCTCGCCGCGGTCGGGCGGCGGGGCTTCCTGCCGCGACGGCTGTTCTTCGCCGCCAAACGCTACCGGCGCTGGGAGCGCCTCAACCCTGAGGCCACCCTGAGCGCCCGCGCGCGGACGCTGCACGAGATGTACGTCACCTACGGCCTCGCCGAGCTGCGGGCCGGCTACCCCGAGGCGAGAACGCGGTTCTTCCGCGAGACTGTCTTCCGCACCGCTGCACCGCCGCTCGCCGAGGGCCTCGACGCCCTGATCAGCAGCCTCCACAGCCGCGAGCTGGCTGCGGAAGAGCTCAGCGCGGCGGTCGCAGATCTCCGGGCCCATCTCGACCCCGGCACAGCCGACGACTACTTCCTCGCCCGCTTGAGCTATCCCCACCTCAGGCCAGATGACGAGGTCGAGTACGTCGCCGCCGCCGCCGGCGGCAGCCACCAGAGCGAGATGGTGGTGACCTGCGAGGACAGTGAGGGGAACCCCTACCAGATCCGCCACGCGCTCAACCCCAAGGAGGTGGGCCGCCTCCACCAGCTCTTCCTCACAGCGAAGCTGCCGGTCCAGTTCCGCCCCGAGCACCGCTTCCTGGTCGCGGTCAACGATCGCGGCGCTCTGATCGGCGGCCTGTTCTACGAGGAGCAGCCGGAGGCGCTCTCAGCCCACATGGAGAAGGTCGTGGTGGCCCACCGTTTCCAAGGCCGGGGCGTGGCGCGCGCCCTGATCGAAGAGCTCCGGAACCGCCTCCGTTCTGCCGGCCTGCGCTCTCTCTCGACCGGCTTCTTCCGCCCCCAGTTCTTCTACCGCATGGGCTTCACGGTCGAACGCGGCTACGCCGGGCTCGTGCAGTCGCTAGTTGGCGACGAAGAAGAGTTCTGACACCAGCGTTGCCGGTGGCGTGCCCGGTCGATCTCGTTTCCGATTCCGAGCGACTTCTCGGCATCCGTTCGCAGGTTGCAACGTTGCACGTTGGCACATTCCCACCCGCCCGGGTTTCCGGGGAGCGGGGCGGCATCGTGCCAACGTGTAACGTTCAAACGGACATCCAAGGACGGGAACGGGAACAAAAAAGCCCCCTCGCCGGGAAGGGGGCCATCGCGAGTGCGGGGAACGGTCTCAGCGATACCCGAAGAGCATTGTGTAGACAATCAGGGCGATCAGGGTCAGCCCGATGGTCAGGGCGGTGAAGCCGAAGATCTTCGCTGCCTTCGCGAGCCGCGGGTTGGCAGGGCCGGTGATACGTCGGGCGAGCTCCTCCGGCGTCGCATTGGCGATGAACTCCTCGTACTCCGCCGGCTTGTCATGCTTGAGCTCCTCGATTCCGACACGGCCGGTGAAGATGACCGGGTCCATCGGGAACTTGTCCGGCCGGAAGTGGGTGTTGAAGAAGTGGATGGTGAAGATGAATGCCACCGCCAGCAGCGCCTCGTCGCTGTGGATGATGGTCGCGACGTTGATCGTCCAGCCCGGGAAGATGACTGTGAAGAGCTCGGGGAACCACAGCATCAGCCCCGTCGAGCCGATCACGAAGACTCCCCAGAAGACCGCGAAGTAGTCGAACTTCTCCCAGTAGGTGTAACGCCCGTACTCGGGCCGCGGGCCGCGTCCGAAGAACCACTTGATCGACTGCCAGACCTGCTTGACGTCCGTGAGGTTGAACATCAACGAGTTCTTGTCGAAGATGAAGCCGAGCACGCCCTTCTTTGCGACGCGGATACCCAACCAGGTCTGCCGCAGGTGGTAGATGAAGAGGCCGAGCAGCACCACCGCCCCGATGCGGTGCAGGAGGCCCATGGTCTCGAAGCCGCCGAGGATCCGCGACAGCGCCACCGCCCAGCCCATGTAGGAGAACTTGAGCGCCATGCCAGTGAACGCCAGGGTGAAGAAGCTCAGGATCATCACCAGGTGCATGAAGCGCTGGGTCGTGGTGAAGCGGCGGTAGAAGCGGTCGCCGCCGGCGCTCTTGTGGACGATCCACTGTTCCTTGGTCCGCCACAGGCGGTACAGCCAGGCGAGCGTGTGCAGGATCGCGAAGCTCAGGGTGCCCACCAGGAGGATGGTCATGAACCAGAAGGAGTAGAAGAGGAACGGGTACTTGGCCTTGTCGTGGTGGGTGGCGTGAGTCAGGTAGCCGGCGAACTGGCGGTGGGCTTTCGGGTGGCACTGGGCGCAGGTCTGGACCTTGTTCCAGTGGCTGAGGCTGGATTCGGGGTTGTCCCCGGGCAGGATCCTGTGGGTGCCGTGGCAGTCGGAGCACTTGGCGGCGCCCTCGGAGCCCAGCTGGGTGACCTTCCCGTGGTAGGTTTCGAAGAAGGTCTCGGCGAAGTCCTGGTGGCACTTCCCACACTGGTTCATCATCCGCATGCGGAAGCCCTGCATGTCGACCCGGCTGATCTCATGCGAGCTGTGGCAGCTCTCGCAGGTCGGCAGCTTCTCGGAGGTGACGACGTTCGCCGGCCAGTGGATGCTGCTCCGGAACTCCTCCTCGATGCCCTTGTGGCAGGTGCCGCAGGTCGCGGTGATGCGCTCCGCACTCACCGAGGACGCCGGGTCCTCCTCCGGCAGGGCGGTGTGCGCCGTGTGACAGTCGATGCAGCTCGCCGACACCACCAGCCCGCTGCTCATCAGGCCCCGGCCGTGGACGCTCTCGAGGTAGCTGGCGACGATGTCGCGCTCGTCGCCGAGGCGCAGCGCCGCCGACTCGCCGGCCGCATGACAGCTTCCACAGAGCTTCGGCACGTTGCGCGCGTAGGTCGGTGAGGTCGGCAGCCGGTGGCCCTGGGTCGCGTGCGAGTCCCCGTGACAGCTCAGGCAGCTCGGCGCGTCCGGGTCGCCGGCGGCCGCGAGCCGGCCATGCCGGCTGAGCTCGTGCTCCTGGACCTGCTGCGCGTGGCAGATCGCGCAGTCGACCGGCGAGGTGATGGTCGCGCAGGCCCGTTCCGGGTGGTTCGGGGTGACCTCGGTGTGGCACTGCGCGCAGGCCGTCTGCGCGTGCGAGGAGTAGCCGAAGGCCTCCCGGTCGATAAAGAGCGAGACCGTCCGTCCGTCGCGGGTCGTCGCGAGCTCGGGCTTGCCGTGGCACTCGAGGCAGCGCAGCGAACTCGCCTCCTGCGGGGTCACGGCCCGCCGCCGGATCTTGTGCGGCTGGTGGCACTCGACGCAGGACGGAACCTTGTGCGGCTCCTCCTCCCACAGCCGCCCTTCGACGACCTTGACGTGCACCTCCTCGATCCGGGAGTGGCACTGCATGCACATCCCGGCGATGTTGTCGCGGTTGATCGAGGACTTGGGATTGTTGTGGTCGAGAATGTTGTGCGCGGTGTGGCACGAGGTGCAGACGGCCGTGACCGTCAGGCCCTTTTTGAAGAGGGCCTCGCCGTGCACCGACATCGAGAAGTTCTCGAGGATGCGGTCTTGCGGGATGTCGTGCTGCAGCGATACCTCGGTGCCTTCGCGATGGCAGCGCCCGCAGAGGAGCGGCACGTTGACGACGTGGGTCCGCGAACTCGGATCGGTGTGCGGCAGGATCGCATGGTGGTCGTGGCAGATGATGCAGTTGGGAGCGGCCGGGTCACCTTTGACGGCCGCCCGCCCGTGCAGCGAAGCGCGGTTCTGCGCCGCCACGTCCTCGTGGCAGCGGCCGCAGGCCTCGAGCTGCGCCAGCGGCTCGACCGGCGCGATCACCGCGTGGCCCTCGTGGCAGTCGACGCAGTTGGCAGCAGGCCTGCCGTCGACGCGACGCGCGTGCGGGCTGCGGGCGACCTCCTTCGGAACCTGAGGGTGACAGCGTGCGCAGAGATCGTCCACCACCGTCGGGTGCAGCGGCGACGCCGCGTCGACCGACTTGCGGACGTCGTGGGTGCCGTGGCAGCTGGTGCAGGCCGCCGCGGGCGAGGCAGGGTCCCGGGCCCACTTGCCGTGAGGGCCGGCGGCGAGCTCCGCGGCCATGTCGTCGTGGCAGCTCGCGCAGTCGACCGGTTCCAGTTCCTCCGCGTGCGGCAGCTCGGCGCCGTCGAGCTCGGCGTGGCAGTCGATGCACGCGAAACCGCCGTGTACGGACCCCGCAAAGGCCTCGGCATCGACGTGCACCGCGATCTGCCTGCCGCCGCGCTGTCCGACCAGCTCCGGGTCCTCGTGGCAGCTCAGGCAATCCGTATTGCTCTGGCCGGCGACGGGCGCTGCGACGAACATCGCTGCCACCGCGAGAACAGCCGCACCGAGGCACTGGAGTGGATCGCTGGCGGCCATCGATCCCCTTCGCTCAGCCATTCGGGATCCTCCCGGCCCGCGAGCTGCGGGCCGGCGCCGACTGTATCTCTGGGTGACGAAATATTCAAGCTCACTTGAGACCGGCTCATCACACCATCAAGCGATGATGAACATTCCATCAATTCTCCAGAATTCCGCGGCACGGCTGCGACCCGACCAGCCGGCGGCGCAGGTTTTGAAACGATTGCTCAGATAATGCTAGGATCGCGCGAGGTCGCGCAACCGCTGCAGCGTCACGGAGGTCCGAGTGACAGGGACGACAGACACCCGGAAGCCCGCTTCCGGCCGGCTCTTCAACTACGCCAACAACGGTCTGACCATCGCGGGCGTCGTCCTCACGACCCTTTCCGGGCTGCTCATCATCATCTTCGTCCTCGCCCAGCTGTGGGGCGGCCTCGACAACCCCTACATCGGCATCTTCGCCTACGTCGTGCTCCCCTTCATCTTTATCCTCGGGCTGATCGAGATCCCGATCGGGATGTGGCGACGGCGGCGGACATTGCAGAAGCGCGGCGCCACCGAGGCCGAGCTGGCGGCCTTCCCGAAGCTCGACTTCAACCTGCCCGAGGTCCGCCGGGTGGCGCTGGTGGTGGTCGTCCTCACGGCCCTCAACGTCGTGATTCTCGGCGCCGCCTCCTTCTTCGCGGTCGACGAGATGGAGACGGTCGAATTCTGCGGCGAGACCTGCCACACGGTCATGCAGCCCGAGTACACTGCGTACCGCGACTCGCCGCACTCGCGCGTAGCCTGCGTCGACTGCCACATCGGGCCCGGCGCCTCGTGGTTCGTGAAGTCCAAGCTCGACGGCCTCCGTCAGGTGTGGCACACCGCCCTCGACACCTACCACCGCCCGATCGAGACCCCGCTGCGCACCCTGCGTCCGGCCCGCGAGACCTGCGAGCAGTGCCACTGGCCGACCAAGCACCACGGCGACAAGCTGCGCATCTTCTCCCGCTACCGCAGCGACGAGGCCAACACGCCGTCGTACACCGCCATGCTCCTGCGCACCGGCGGCGGCAGCCTCGACCTCGGCCGGGCGGGCGGCATCCACTGGTGGCACATCTACTCCGACAACAAGATCCGCTACCTGGCTGCGGACGAGAGCCGCGAGGAGATCGTCTGGGTCGAGCTCACGACACCCGACGGGCAGGTCCGCCGCTACGCGCGCGATGGCGCCGAGCCACCCTCCCCAGAGGATCTCGCCGAGGCTCGTGTCATGGATTGCATCGACTGCCACAACCGGCCGACGCACACCTTCCACGTCCCCTCCAAGGCGGTCGACTGGCTTCTCGACACGCACCCGGAGCTGCGCGAGCTGCCGTACTTCAAGCGCGAGGCGGTGGCTGCCATCGAGGGCGAGTACGACACTCACGCCGAGGGCATGGTCGCGGTGCGGGAGTCTGTGCGGGCCTACTACGCCTCGGCGCACGCCGAGCTGGCGCCGGCGCGCGGCGAGCTGATCGCCAAGGCCGCCGATCTCGCGGCCCAGACCTACGGCAAGGTGGTGTTCCCGGAGATGGGGACCGACTGGAAGACCCACCCCAACCATCTCGGCCACGATGACTTCCCGGGCTGTATGCGATGCCACGATGACGAGATGAGCACCGCCGACGGGGTCCACACGATACCGATGGACTGCGAAACCTGCCACGTCTTCCTGGTTCAGGACAGCCCCGAGTACCCGGAGCTCGCCGCCGCGCTCGAGTGATGTCGCACTTCCGCGCCGCCGGCAGCGCTGCCAAACGCAGCTGCACCGTGGTAGTCTCGGGCTTCGCGAAGAGAAGCGTTCCGGGGGGCTCGGCAGGATGGATTGGCTGGAGCAAAACATCGATGCCTACCGCATCGTCTCCGAGATCCTCGGCGAGATGCGCCGGGCGGTCCGCGAGAGCCTCGAGGCAGTCTATGGCGACCGCTGGTACCGCGACGGCCTGCCGGAGTCGGTCTTCCAGCGTCTCGTCGCGGCCAAGGAGCGCGAACGCTCGATCGACTGGTACGAGGGACAGTACCAGCAGATCATGGACTACGCGGTGTTCGCGGATCTCATCGAGATCCTCGAGCGCAACGCCGAGCACTTCCCGACTCTGATGGCGCTCGCTCCGAGCG
>Ga0105090_10001187_pt1 | contig 13858 bp, 13 predicted proteins | sample PPLLak3March2015_FD_79110 | JGI IMG/M metagenome (GOLD analysis project Ga0105090, IMG submission 79110) | Freshwater sediment microbial communities from Prairie Pothole Lake near Jamestown, North Dakota, USA - PPLs Lake P7 Core (1) Depth... | ecosystem: Environmental > Aquatic > Freshwater >... | reverse complement strand
TGCGTCTGGCTGGCGAGAAATGGCTATTTCTACGTGATGCATCGCTTTGACCTGGACAACGTCCAGTTCGTGCGCGACATGCGCGCTCAGGGCGTCTTCGCGTCGATCTCACTCGGCGTCAAGGCCCCTGACTATGCCGCCGTGGACCAGATGCTGGCCGAGGGCCTGGCGCCCGAGTACATCACCATCGACATCGCACACGGCCACGCAGACAGTGTGAAGAAAATGGTTCGTTACCTGAAGGCGAAGATGCCCGCGGCATTCGTGATCGCCGGCAACGTGGCCACGCCCGAGGCCGTGATCGACCTGGAAAACTGGGGTGCCGACGCCACCAAAGTCGGCATCGGTCCCGGCAAGGTCTGCATCACCAAGCTGAAGACCGGCTTTGGCACCGGCGGCTGGCAGCTTAGCGCGGTCAAGTGGTGCGCGCGAGTGGCCACCAAGCCCATCATTGCCGACGGCGGCATACGCGAACACGGCGACATCGCCAAGAGCATCCGCTTCGGCGCAACCATGGTGATGATCGGTTCGATGCTGGCCGGACATGAGGAAAGCCCCGGCCAGACCGTCGAGGTGGACGGCAAGCTCTACAAGGAGTACTACGGCTCGGCCAGCGACTTCAACAAGGGCGAATACAAGCACGTCGAAGGCAAGCGCATCATCGAACCGATCAAGGGCCGTCTCGCCGACACCATGATCGAGATGGAGCAGGACGTACAAAGCTCCATCAGCTACTCCGGCGGCAAGAAGCTCATGGACATCCGCAAGACGAACTACGTGATCCTCGGCGGCGACAACGCCGGCGAACACCTGCTGATGTGAGTCTTCACGATAATTCGGATAATTTCAGCCTTTCTCCACCATCGAATGGACTTCTTACGCTATTTATTTAATAGCAACTCCAACGCCAGAGCATTCAACCGATGACCGGGCTGGATCATTGTTTCCAGCACGCTGAAATGATTCAGCCCGGGTAACGCCTCGCACACCGGAACGACCTTCGGGCCCCAGGCCCCCTGGATGAGCTGGTTCTGGCGCAAGAACTCGGCGCTCTCGGCGCCCCCGACCACGGCGTAAAGCCCGCCGCGCCCATGCAGAAGCCTTGGGCGCGGCAGCAGCGCCGGACTGGCCTTTCTGATCTGCATGGGCGTGAGGCGAAGCGAGTCCATGAGGAACGGTGTCAGGCGCAACGGCGCCAGGTCGTAGACACCGCTGATACCCAGTGCGTTCTTCAACAGACTCATCGGAAGGTCCGGCGCGTAGGCTTTCCAGACGCAGGCCAACAACATGGCCGCCAGGTGTCCGCCAGCAGAATGGCCGGCCACCGTGATGCGCCTGGGGTCGCCACCGTGCCTTGCGATGTTGCGATACGTCCAGACCAGCGCCTTCACAAGCTGCAAAGTGATCTGCGGAATAGTCACAGCCGGACACAGCGCGTAGTTCGGCACCACGACGCAAACCCCCTTCTCAGTGAAGGTTGGCGCGAGAAATGAATGATCGGACTTGTCCAGGCTGCGCCAGTAACCGCCGTGGATGAAGACGAGCACAGGCGCACTCGCGGCGGCTCCAGGAAAAATATCGAGTGTCTCGCCCGAGCCGCCTCCGTAAGCGATGTCAAGATGGCTTTCGACGCGCCTGCGCACGTCGGCTGACTCGCTGCTCCACCGTTCGAAATGGGCGGCATGCTCCGGCACCAGCGCACGGTTGTTGTACATGCGGTCGAGCCATTGGCTGTCGTCACGGTGCATGAAGGTCTCCTGGGTTTGGTACGCCATCTTGGCACAGCCGGTATCGGATCGGCCAGGTAGCACAGAGCGAGTGGAGACCCCTAAACACCGGCCAAACTTGATAGAATCTCAACCTTGTGGGGGGGTAGCTCAGCTGGGAGAGCGCTGCGTTCGCAATGCAGAGGTCGGGAGTTCGATCCTCCTCCTCTCCACCATGGGTTGGTTGCAATAGTGGGTTCTTAGCTCAGTTGGTAGAGCAGCGGACTCTTAATCCGTAGGTCGACAGTTCGAATCTGTCAGGACCCACCACTTACAACCCTCGGCCCTCGAAAAATCTAGTTGCAAAAATAACCCCCTCACGGCCAATAGAAACATGGCACCTGACGTGCTTCATGGCTTTCGGCCTTCCCTGCGGTCGTCCCACGCACCAGCGGGGTCAGTGTCGCTCCATAAAGCACGCCTCTCGGCCATTTCTGAATAAGGCCGACGCTTTGGGACAGGAAAGCGCAGAAACCACGGCTTTGCTTCATGCCGGGAACGATCCCGATCGTGCTTCAGCAACAAAGCCACCCGGCTGGAGAATTCCGCCATTCTCAGCTTGCGCTTGCCAACACCCTTCAAGTTTTCGATGGCGATAAGGATAAGCTGATCCTCTTCGTCATGAGGATCCAGCAGCAGCCGAAATGCGAGATGAAGCTCATCAATTTTTGTGGGGTCTTGAGCAACGACTGCATGCTGAACAAGCAATGCGTTGGCCATGATCGTTTCGCGCCACTTCGCGCGCTCTCGGTTGATGCTCTTCAACTGCGTCTTGCGCTCGTGACTTCGGAAGGAAACCAATCCGGCAACAAGCGCAGCCACCGCCGCCGAAGCAAGAAAATCGCCAAATTCCATCAGCGAAGGCTAACGCAAAAATGTCGGGATGCGCGGTCTTTTTTGATTATCTCGGGGACTGCACTGGTCGAGCCAAGCGGCCACCACATCACGATAGGGCTCTTGAATCTCGCGGACCACGCCAGCACAAGCAGCCCCCTCTGCCTTTGCGCTATAGCGCCGAGCTAGAAGGCGAACGCCGCTTGCGTTCGCTTACGGGCTTGCTGGGGGCTGCTCCGGGAGCCGGGGCACTTGAGAGTTTGGCAACATAGTGATCCAGCGCCCAACGGGTTTTGGTCTGCTGGCTCTTGTCGCGCTCGGCGCCCACCTCCGCCAGGTAGGCCATGAAACCGCCGACCGCGACTGCGGCTTGCGCCGCTGGCGCCTTGATCGAAACCTCCAGGAGACGCGCGCCATCCTCGCGCCGCCATAACTCGGCGGTGATTGGCCAGGGGCAGGCGGGATCCTCAAATCTCCAACGCTGGGCCATCAAAGGCCCGAGGACCGCGAGGCTGCTGAAATCGATACGTCTGCCAGCCATGGCCACGATGAAGTCTTCCTGCTCGCGGGTAAAGACTGCAGCGATGGGCTTTTTTCCCACGGCAACGCGCTTGATCAGCCCGGGGGTGACTTTCATCGAGAACGAAGCCGACTTGACCAGACTTGTCTCGCTTGCGTCCGCCTCGATCTTGAAGTCCCTGAACTTCCGCCATTCCTCCCCCACCTCGGCTGGATTGACAGGTCGAAACTTGACTGTACTGTCGTGATCGTCTCCGACAATCCGGCGAGCACGCGCGATAATTCCAGCCCCCAGGAGTTCGAGCCCGGGTGTATCGAAGAAGTAGATGTAGCGCTCTTCGTCATTCCGGGCTGTGAGACCGAAATGCGCCAGCGCACCGTCGATCTGATGATCCGGAATCGTTGCCTTGATTTCGATTGCCGCAGCACCCTCGATTGATCGGGCGACCTTGCCCCTTGTTGCAGCGCCTCTTTCCATCATCTGACCCCCTTCAACTGAAATGACAAATTTCCCAAAGCGAAACCTTGGTTAAAGGCAGAACGCGCACCCTGAAACTCCCATGTCAAGTATGGCAGGAAAGTGCCGATGTCATTGCCGTCGCAGGGCTTCGTTTGCTGGACGCGGATACGGCAGAGGCTCGCCTGGCTTTGTCTGAGGCAAAGGTCTGGGCAGTGGAAGTGGCAATGGCTTTTGGGATAGTGGATGAGGTCGCTGCAGGACGTTCACAAAGCGCGTCTGAAAACTCACCGGTGTCGCTGCGACGATCATTCTGCCCTCCCCGTCAACGACGAAGGCTTGCAGAACATGCTGCTGCACACCCGCAGGCGCGACATCACCAAAAAATTCTGGAGGAAACATGATTTCGGTCGCCGTATACCGTCCGGGTACGTTGCGACCATCCATCCGAAAGACCAACGCATGGCCCATGTCAATGCGCAATGGTGGCTCGATGCTGACACGGACCTCGAAAGTCGCATAGTTTGCTGCCACGCTTCCTGACGCCTCAGGAAAAACCACCGACAACTTGCGGTAGGTCGGTGCTGGAGGCGCCGCCTTGACAGCTTCCTGGGCGTCCGACCGAGGCCGAACTGCGGTCTGGGCCGGCGGTGCTTCAATCACGTTAAGCGGCTGCAGATCAACCGGCTTGCCGCCGGGCAGAGGGCGGTCGGAATAAACCTTTCCCTGCCCGCCCGTCGACTCATAAACCGTCTGAGCCGCGACGCCCCAAGCGAGAACCAGTCCAAAGGCAATAGACATGCGCTTCAGGCCCATTCGCACGGCGTTCTCCGGTAAACGAAATATTCAGTGTAGCGCGTCGCGGCCAAAGTAGGACTCCAAGAATTGTCATTGGAGGCTTGGTCGGCCCAGAGATTGGCTTGCATTCCAAAAGAAAAAAGAAAAGCCCGCAGACCTGACAGTCTGTGGGCTTGAGTAAGGATGCTGGTGCCGGCTAGCCGCGCGTGATCTTGAGCACCTTGGTGCCTCCGCTGCGCTTGGGCGCATCACCATGCGGTGTAAAGGGCTTGCCGCTGCGAACCGGTTTTGCAAAACCAGGCTTGGAGAAGGCAGGCTTGCGGGCAGCGAAATCGCCGCCACGTGGTGCAAACCCTTCATTCCGAGGAGCGAAGCCGTCCTTGCGCGGCGCGAAACCTTCGTTACGCGGAGAAAAGCTCTCATTGCGTGGCGCAAAGCTCTCGTTACGAGGTGCAAAACCTCCATTGCGTGGCGCAAAGCCTTCATTGCGAGTGCCGCCACCGAAGCCTTCATTGAAGCCGCTGCGACGATCGTAGCTGCGCTCGTCACGCTGGCCGAAACCACCATCGTTGGCGCCGAATTGACGCGGACCGCCGCGCACATGCCGGTCTGCATTTCCACCACCGAAGCCGCCGCGGCCACCACCGCCGCCAAAATTCCGGTCGCGCGACGGGGTGTCACGAGGTCCGCGGTCGCCAAACCCGGACTTGCCGAACTTGACGGGTGCCGAGGCCGGGAAACGCTGTGTCGGCTCAAGACCTGGAATGGTCTCAGCCTTGAAATGTTGATGGCTGTAGGACTCGATATCGAAAATCTTGCGGCGATCACGGAACTCGGCGAAGGTCACCGCAATACCGTCACGGCCGGCGCGACCGGTGCGTCCAATGCGGTGGGTATAATCCTCGGCCTTCATCGGCAAGCCGAAGTTGAAGACATGGGTGACCGTGGGCACATCGAGGCCTCGCGCAGCGACGTCGGTGGCCACCAGGATCTGAACCTGGCCTTGGCGCAGCGCCATAAGGCGGCGATTGCGCAAGCCCTGGCTGAGCGCACCATGCAACGCCACGGCGCTGAAGCCGTCCTGCTGCAGGTCATTGGCCAGGCCATCGCATTCGATCTGGGTGCTGGCAAACACGATGGCTTGATCGATCGTCGTGTCGCGCAGCCAGTGATCAAGCAACTTGCGCTTGTGGGCCGCGTTATCAGACCAAAACAGCACCTGCTTGATGTTCGCGTGCTTTTCTTGCGGAGAGTCAATCTGGATCTTTTGCACGGACGCGCCGTTGTCATGCATCACGCGCATGGCCAGTTGCTGGATGCGCGGCGCAAAGGTGGCGCTGAACATCATGGTCTGCTGGCGCTGGCTGGTGAGTTGGTTGATTTCCGCCAGGTCGTCGGAGAAACCCAGGTCGAGCATTCGGTCAGCTTCGTCGACGACCAGGAACTTGACCTGGTCGAGCTTGATCTGCATCGAGCGCTGCAGGTCCAACAAACGGCCAGGCGTCGCCACAACCAGATCAGCGTTCTGCAGCTTGGCGATCTGGAGCTGGTACGGCATGCCGCCCACGACGTTCGCGACCCGCAGGCCGCGGCAATGCTTGACCAGTTCAATCGCGTCGTGCGCTACCTGTTGCGCAAGCTCGCGGGTGGGGCACACCACCAGAGCGCCGGGCGATGGCGCCTTGAAGTTGCGGGCATTGGTCGGGTCTTTGCGCTTGGGACGCTTGGGGGCCGGCTCACCCTTGGCGGCAGCTTCGGCCACGGCACGCTCGAAGTCAGCGCGCTCCTTGGCATCGGCATCTGCCTGGGTCTTGAGCAAGGTGTGCAGCACAGGCAGCAAGAAGGCAGCGGTCTTGCCGCTGCCGGTCTGGCTCGAAACCATCAGGTCAATGAAGCGCTGGCCTTCGGCGGCGCCCGCCTGGCCAGGCAAGGCCTTCGGAATGGTCTGCAACTGGACCGTCGTGGGCTGGGTGTAGCCCAGATCGGCCACGGCCTGGATCAGTTCGGGTGCCAGGCCCAGCAGCACGAAGCCGTTGGGCGTAACTTCTTCGGCCTCGGTCGGCTCGGCCTCGTCGGCCAAAAAGACTTCAGCGGGTTCGGAAAATTCCACCAACGGCTGATTGAACGCCGGGTTCGGGTTTACGTTAGAGGAATCAGCGGAAAGGGATTCAACAGGCGAAAGGTCGCCCAGCACTTCAAAAGCGTCGGTCATTTTTTTCTCACACGAAAGCGCCGCAAAGGCTGCGACGCGCTTCGTCAATGGTTAAAAAACATCAACCATCAAACGAAGCCCAGTTTCAGTGCAGCGCGGCGGCTGCGGCCTGGCAGCGTGGTGACTGCTCACTGGATAGACTCTTATTGGCGAGTCCGGTGCATGAAGGGAGATGTACAAATATGTGTTGCGACTTGCAGCACAGCCTGTAATTATGGCACAGAAACGAAATTCATGCGGGTTTTTCCCTAGACCGCAAGTTTCATAAAGTGTTTGCGGTAATGTTCCAGCTCGTCGATGGACTCATGCACATCCGCCAGCGCGGTATGTTTCTGCTGTTTCTTGAAGCCGTTATACACATCGGGCCGCCAGCGCTTGGCCAGCTCCTTCAGAGTGCTGACGTCCAGATTGCGATAGTGGAAGAACGCTTCCAGTTTCGGCATGTAGTTCACCAGGAAACGGCGGTCCTGGCTGATGGTGTTTCCGCACATAGGGGTGGTGCCCTTGGGGACGTAGCGGGCCAGAAACTCCAGAATCTGTGCCTCAGCCTGGCTTTCAGTCAGTGTTGAGGCCTTGACCTTGTCGATCAGGCCGCTGCGGCCGTGTGTGCCCTTGTTCCAGGCGTCCATCTTGTTCAACTGCTCGTCGCTCTGATGGATCACCAGCACCGGGCCTTCAACTCTCGGAATCAGGTGGGGTCCAGTCACAATCACGGCAATTTCGATCAGGCGCTCGGCCTGCGGGTCAAGCCCGGTCATTTCGCAGTCGATCCAGACCAGGTTCTGATCTGATTTGCCCAAAGCGGCTGGAGAGGTTTCAATAGCTTCTGTCATGGCCGGGATTGTCGCCCATGCCCATGCAACGCCAAGGATTGCGCCTAAACTCCCGCCCTATGCCCTCTTCCCTCTCTCCCTCCTTGGCACTCACGCTGGTGTTTGCCGGCACGCTGGTGGCGACATTGATGATCCGTTTCTGGCTCGCGTCTCGCCAGATTCGCCATGTCGCCCATCACCGCAACACCGTTCCTGCTGCGTTCGCGGAAAAGATCAGCCTTGATGCCCACCAGAAGGCTGCCGACTACACCATCACCAAGACGCGCTTCGGCCTGCTTGAACTGGCGCTCGGCGCCGCCGTGTTGCTGGGCTGGACGCTGCTGGGCGGACTCGATGCCCTGAACCAGGCCCTGATGGCCTGGCTGGGCGGCGGACTGCTTCAGCAACTGGTCCTGATTGCTGGCTTCGCGCTGATCAGCGGATTGATTGACCTGCCGTTGACGCTGTACCAGACGTTCGTGATCGAGGAGCGATTTGGCTTCAACAAAATCACACCGAAACTCTGGCTGGCCGATCTGCTCAAGTCGACACTGATGGGCGCGTTGATCGGGTTGCCCATTGCCGCGCTGATCCTCTGGCTCATGGGGTCCGCCGGGCAATTCTGGTGGCTCTGGGCCTGGTGCGCCTGGATGGGCTTCAACCTGCTGCTCCTGCTGATCTATCCGACCTTCATCGCGCCCCTGTTCAACAAGTTCCAGCCACTGGAAGACGAATCGTTGAAGGTCCGCGTGACGGCCCTGATGCAACGCTGCGGCTTTGCTGCGAAGGGACTGTTCGTCATGGACGGCAGCAAGCGTAGCGCGCACGCCAATGCCTACTTCACCGGATTCGGGGCGGCCAAGCGCGTGGTTTTTTATGACACGCTGCTGCGACAACTCGATCCCGGTGAGGTCGAGGCCGTACTGGCGCATGAGCTCGGACATTTCAAGCACAAACACATCCTCAAACGCATCGGTAGCCTGTTTGCCCTGAGCCTGGCGGGCTTCGCTCTGCTGGGCTGGCTGTCGAGCCAGGCATGGTTCTATACCGGTCTTGGCGTGATCCCCAACCTGGGGGCGAAGCTGAATGCGCCGAACGATGCACTCGCGCTGCTGCTGTTCCTGCTTGCGGTGCCCGTGTTTACGTTTTTCATTGCGCCGCTTCTGGCCCAGCTGTCGCGCAAGCATGAGTTCGAGGCGGACGCCTACGCGGTCGCGCAAACCAGCGGCCCGAGCCTGGCTCATGCGCTGCTCAAGCTTTACCAGGACAACGCCTCCACCCTGACGCCGGATCCACTGTATGTGAAGTTCTATTACTCCCATCCGCCAGCATCAGAGCGTCTGACTCGGATGATGGCCTGAAGAACGGCTCGGCATGGTCAGATTGAAAGAAAATGAGCCTCACTCCATCGTGAAAAGGCTGTTGTCTGCTACGGAGATAGTAGCATTGCTGGCCCGATTGGAGGGCTGGCGACTCCACGGAGATGGAACTGCGGTGGCCATTGAAAAGACCTACCTTTTTACGGATTTCCACCAGACTATGGCCTTCGTGAATGCCGTCGCCTTTGTGGCGCACGCGCAAAACCACCACCCGGATCTTCGCGTCGGCTACGACCAATGCACAGTGGCTTGGCGCACCCACGATATCGGCGGCATCTCCCGCGCGGATCTGGACTGTGCCGCGCGGATCGACGCATTACTTGTGGCATGTGCCGAATGAAAGCGCCCGCTTGAATGCCCCGAGGTCAACGATGGAGCCTGGACTGGTGGTCGCGGGGCATGGCCGCCACTGCCTGGTAGAGACGCCAGACGGCCGGCGGGTGATCTGTCACCCACGGGGCAAAAAAAGCCAGTCGGTGGTGGGCGACCGCGTCTTGTGGCAGCCCTCACAGGATGAAGGCACGATCGAGAAAGTGGAGGAGCGGCGGAACCTTTTCTACCGCCAGGATGAAATCCGGACCAAGTTGTTTGCCGCCAACCTCGACCAGATCCTGATCCTGATCGCCGCCGAGCCCGAGTTCTCGGAGAGCCAGCTCTCGCGCGCCCTGATTGCTGCGGAGGCCGAACACATCACACCCCTGATCATGCTCAACAAGAGCGATTTATCCAGTCCATTCTCGTTGGCCTGGGACCGGCTGGCGCCGTATCGCGACATGGGATACACCATGCTGCCAGTTTCACTGAAAACCGGGCAGACGCTACAGATGCAGCCGATTCTGGAATTGCTGGAAGGAAAGACAACCTTGGTATTGGGGCCGTCCGGCGCGGGCAAGAGCACACTGATCAACCGACTGGTTCCTGGTGCTGGGGTGGTGACCAATGAGATCTCCCAGGCACTCAATTCAGGAAAGCACACCACCACCAGCACGACATGGTATTGGGTGGACCGGGCGCATCGAACGGCCTTGATTGATTCGCCGGGGTTTCAGGAATTCGGCCTGCACCACGTCGACCCGATGCAGCTGGCCGCCTACATGCCAGACCTCAAACCGCATGTAGCCCGCTGCAAGTTCTATAACTGCACGCACTTGCATGAACCGGGCTGCGGCGTCCTTGCCGCGGTAAACGGCAACGGATCAGACGGAAAAATCAGCCCCAGACGCCACCGGATCTACGCGGACCTCTTCGCCGAGTTGTCGCAAACCCGGTACTGACACCACAGTTTTCGCGCGTCTAAGCCCAGCGGCTGGCTGGAAAAATCGTGCCGCGCCCTTCACCCGAGCAGGCGCGCGAGCGTCAGCAGCGCGAGCAAAACCACCCACATCACTACCGAGCGCCAGACCAGGCCGACGACCTGCGCCAGGTGTGCGGGCTCGGGTTCTCGACCGGATGCGGCGCCGGCGGGACCTGTAGTCCGCTGCCCGATGTCGCCTTCGGAATCGCCATCTGGCGAAGTGACCACGGTCTTGAGCGCTTCTCCACCGAGCCGAACATTGATCGCGCCCGCAGTGGCCGCGACGATAAGGCCGTCGTTGCCATCCGGGAAGCGTTGCGCATAGTTGCGCCAGCTGTCGATGGCCTCCTCGAAACTGCCAACAACGGCGAATCCCAGCGCGGTGACACGGGCAGGCAACCAATCAACGACATTCCAGGCATCTGACGCCGCGGTCTGCAGGGCTTCACTTGCCGGATGCCGGGATACGCTGGTCTGGTGACGCCAGTAGCGTGCGACAAATTCGCTGCTCCGATACAGTACGGCCCCGGCAGGCCCGAGTCCAAAGGCAGCCAGAACCGAAAACCAAGCCAACACACCGAACACGTGACGGTGTGCCGCCAACACAGAGTGCTCGATCACATGGCGCACGATCTCGCTACGCGGAAGTTCGCTGGCATCCACCTGCTGCCACCGCGCCAGCAGTTCCCGTGCACGGCCTTCCTCGCCCGCATCGAGCGCATCACGAAGGTCCGTGAAATGATGGCTGAACTGTCGAAATCCCAGTGTCACATAGAGCAGAGCGGCATTCCACAGGACGGCAAAAGGCCATCCGAGCAGGTTACCCAGTGACCAGTGAATGGCAAGAGCCCCCAGCGTGGGGACACCAACCGCAAGACCCCAGGCAACCCACCCGTGATGTGATCTGCCGGCATCGAAATTCTGGCTGACCCAACGCGCCCAGGCCCGCATACCGGCATAAATCGGATTGCTTGGCGCCAGCGGGCGAACCTGCTCCACCAGCAAGGCAAACAGAATTGCAAAAAAACTCATGGGCGCATCATAACGAGCCGAAACGCCGTCACAGCGCACGCCGATCAGCTTCAAGCCGACAAAAAACGGTAAAAGTTACGCAACATTCCAGCGGTCGCACCCCAGATGTAGCGCTCGATGGAGCTATCTGGTGCTGATTCGTTGTACGGCATTGAGAACCACTCCCGTCGCACGCCCTCCCATTCAAAGGCATGGCGGTGGTGGTTCGCCGGATTCATGAGGAAATCAAGCGGGACTTCGAACGCATCAGCCACCTCAAACGCGTTCGGACGCAATTCGAAGTCCGGCTGCACGAGAGCGACGACCGGAGTGACGATGAATGACGTTCCTGTGGTGTATGTCGGCAAAGTACCCAAGACTTGCACAAATTTGGCGTCAAGCCCAACCTCCTCTTGGGCTTCGCGCAGTGCCGCAGCGGTGACGTCGATATCCGAATCATCGACACGTCCCCCCGGAAAAGCGATCTGTCCCGAGTGCGTTGACAGGTGGGCCGTACGCTCGGTCAGAAGGACGGTGGGACGACTGGCGTCACGACCGCGCATCACGATAGGGATCAAGACGGCCGCGCGCGTCGGCAGTCGATCGGCGAATTTTCTCTCCAGAACCACCTCCGGCTCCCAGACTGGAGGCATCGCAAAACGCCTCAGCAAAGCCGCAGGCGTCAACGCCGAAGATTCGACGCGCGGCAGATGCGCGTCAACGCCCGTTACGGGAATCAATCGCGGATCAAATTGCGGCAGCCTGGACAGAGGATGGTGTGACACGGAGGGTCGCCGGGAAAAAGAAAGCCGCCTGGCGCAAACGCTGCAGGCGGCTTGAGGCGAGAACAGGCAGTTTACGCTGCGACAACCTTGGCCGCGGCCTTCGCAGCAGCAACCTTGGCACGGTTCGGCAGCTTTTCCTTGATACGGGCGGACTTTCCGCTACGGTCACGCAGATAGTAAAGCTTCGCGCGACGGACATCACCACGGCGCTTGACCTCAATGCTTGCGATGAGCGGACTGTAGGTCTGGAAGGTACGTTCCACACCCTCGCCACTGGAAATCTTGCGCACCGTGAAGCCGCTGTTGAGACCACGATTGCGTTTTGCGATGACAACGCCTTCGTAGGCCTGAAGCCGCTTGCGCGCACCTTCAACCACATTGACGCTCACGATCACCGTGTCGCCAGGAGAAAACTCAGGAATTTTCTTGCCTAGACGGGCAATTTCTTCCTGCTCGAGAGTCTGGATCAGATTCATGATTACCTCTTTGGATCGTGCCCACGCTACACAAAAGGCGGCAAGAACGGCATTGATTGCGCTGATTTCTTGTATTCCGCGGCCGGGCAGAGGATCGAAAAGTTTTTGATTATACTAATTTTCCGCGTCCAGAGGCCGACCCAAAATTGGCGTCACAAGCGAGGCTTCATCGGCATGATCCAGGTGCCCTGCCGCTCGTGCCGCCTGGATCAGGTCAGGCCGATGCTTGGCCGTAATCTCAAGCCGGCGGTCCCTGCGCCAGCGCTCGATGTTGGCGTGATGCCCCGACATCAGCGTCGCAGGAACCGGCATGCCATGCCAGTCCTCCGGCCGGGTGAAATGCGGGCAATCCAGCAACCCGTCCAGCGCCGGATTGAAACTGTCCATCTGGTGACTGCCTTCGTCATTGAGTACACCGGGCTGAAGACGCGCGACAGCATCAAGCAAGGCCAGTGCCGCGATTTCCCCGCCGGACAGGACAAAATCCCCCAGACTGATCTGGGCATCGACGTGCGCATCGATAAAACGCTGATCGACACCTTCGTAGCGACCACAAACCAGAATCGCACCGCGGCTTGCAGACCATCTTGAAACCTCAGCATGGTCGAGCTTCTTGCCGATCGGCGAAAACAGAACCACGGGCGCAGCCTCAACGCGGTTGGCACGTATGGCGTTGAGACATTGGAGCAAGGGTTCAGCCATCATGACCATTCCAGGTCCACCGCCAAAAGGTCGATCATCGATTCGCCTGTACCTTCCCTCGGAAAAATCACGCAGGTTCCAAAGCCGTACGTCCACCTGACCCGCATCAAAGGCCCGACGTGTCACGCCATGGGTCAAGAAAGGCGGAAACAGCTCAGAAAACAGGGTGATGACGTCAAAGCGCATATGCAATACGGGTTCGCCGACTCGCCTCTCCTGGCCGTTCAATAGTCGGTCTGCCAATCCACGGTGATTCGACACGCTTTCAAGTCAACATCGTCCACAAACGCGGCGACGAAAGGAATCAAACGTTCGAGTGACTTGCTTACGCCCGTTTCATCGGTCTCAGAATATTCCAGTAGCAGCACAGTCTGCGGGCCCGCAGAAAGCAGCTCCTTGACGACCCCAAGAGCGACGCCTTCGCGGTTAACGACACTTAGGCCAATCAAGTCAACCCAGTAGTACTCGTCTTTGCCGGCAGCGGGAAAGCTCGATCGCGCGACGAAGATCCGTGCGCCTCTCAGCGATTCGGCCGCGGCGCGATCGACGATCTCGCGCGCTGCTGCAACCATGGAATTCGAGTGCGCCTTGGATTCCTTGATCGAAAGCTGGACCGTGCCATTGAAAGTTTTCGCCCCCCGTTCGGAGAGCTGCAGATACCAACGCCTGGAAGTAAAAAGCGCCTCGGGCGAGGCGCTGTACGGCAAGACTTTGAACCAGCCCTTCACACCCCAGGCATCCGCGATGCGCCCGACTTCAACAGCATCTGCCGGAAGTTCTGCAGGCTCCAGGCCGGGCGGCATGGCGGACAAG
>Ga0105090_10001186_pt1 | contig 13862 bp, 5 predicted proteins | sample PPLLak3March2015_FD_79110 | JGI IMG/M metagenome (GOLD analysis project Ga0105090, IMG submission 79110) | Freshwater sediment microbial communities from Prairie Pothole Lake near Jamestown, North Dakota, USA - PPLs Lake P7 Core (1) Depth... | ecosystem: Environmental > Aquatic > Freshwater >... | reverse complement strand
CCACACCGAGCACACCGCGGGGTGGATCGAGTTCGGCCTGCAGTTTCGCGACATCATTCGCGACCGTCCGACGATCACCATTCCCGACGACCACGACATCGGCCAACCCAATCTGTGGGGCGAGAACGGCAAGCGGTCGACGTTGAGCGGCAATGCCGACGGCGGATATGTCTATCCGGTTGAATACGTCAATCTGGTGCAGCGTCAGCAGACTTGGCACTTGCCCGATCCGGTCGACCCGCAGCCGGTGGAGCGCGGCATCAGCGTCTACTTCACGCGGTTGCGAGTGGGTGGCATCGACTTCGCCGTGCTCGAGGATCGCAAGTTCAAGTCAGGGCCGGCGGGAAAGATCCCCAAGATGGGGCCGCGACCCGACCACATCATCGATCCCTCGTACGATCCGAAATCGATCGACTTGCCGGAACTGCAGTTGCTGGGCGACCGGCAGCTCAAGTTTCTACGCGCATGGGGCGAGGACTGGACGGGCGCCGAGATGAAAGTAGTGCTTTCTCAGACGGCGTTCTGCGGCGCGGTCCACATGCATGGCACCGCCGAGGGACGTCTGCTGGCCGATCTCGATTGCAACGGCTGGCCGCAGACGGGCCGCAATCGAGCGCTCGAGGAACTGCGTCGCGTGCGAGCCACGCACCTGTGTGGCGATCAGCACCTGGCGGTGGTGGTGAAGCACGGCATTCGTGAATTCGGCGATGGTCCCTACGCGTTCACCAGCCCTGCCTTAGTGAATACGATCTACGGTCGCTGGTGGCACCCCGAAGACGAACAGCCCGGCCCGAATGCCGTACCGAAGAGCCCGCTCCCCTGGACAGGCGATTATCGAGACGGGCTCGGCAATCGCCTCACGATGCTCGCCTACGCCAATCCGCCGGACATCCGGGACGAGAGGCAGCGCGGCGACGGCTATGGACTCGTTCGTTTTGACAAACACACTCGCCGGATCACGTGCGAATGCTGGCCGAGGTTTGCGGACGTCGCGGACGGCGACAAGGCGCAGTTCCCCGGATGGCCCGTCCATTTTTCGATGGACGCCAACGATGGCCGCCGACCCGTGGGGCATCTTCCGGAACTGAGTTTGACGGATGTCGCCAATCCCGTCGTGCAGGTGATCGCGCAGTCGACCGGCGAGATTATCTCGACGGTCCGCGTGCGCGGCCCTCGTTATCGCGCCCCGGTGTACGAGGCGGGCAAGTACACCGTCAAGCTCGGCCAGGACAAACCCGACGCCGCGACGCACGCCGATCTGGAACCGACGTAGGGTGGCATGTGGAGCGCTGCCATCGTAACCCGCCGCGCAAGCAAGGAGGAAAAGACTCACTGTCGCCCGCATCGGTCGGCAGCAGGAGCGGAAGCGTCCCGAGATGGTGGCGGACTGGTGCGATTCTAGATCGAACTTCCTCGCTCGCGCTTCGGGTTGTAATTGATTCGACGTCGCGAGCCCAAAATGGTCTGTCCCGGCGACTGGCCATCAAGCATTGGCTCCATTTAAGGCCGAAGGATTTGCCCGACGCGGGCGACGAGTGACCCAAAGGATCGATCATGCCGCTTTATGAATTCGTCTGTTCCACGTGTCGCGCCACATTCGAAGAACTAGTGCGCGGCGATGCTCGCCCCAAATGCCCCAAGTGCGGGGCCACGCAGGTCGAGAGGCTGCTGAGCGTGCCGGCGGCGCACACGACAGGCACTAGTTCCTCCTCCGCGTGCGGACCGCCGGCGCCGTCCGGAGGTTGCGGAGCGCCTTGGTGCGGCACCGGCGGTTGTGGGTAGTATCAGTCGGCCAATCCAACGTCGCCTCGATCCGAGAGGGCTTGAACGAGATTCGGCGCCGCCTGACTAAGGATGTTCTCAGCGACGCGTTTGGGGGACGACGCCGCGCTGTCGGTGTGCAGTTTGTACGTGAACATGAATCCGATTCGCGCTGGGTTGGCCGAGACTCCGGAGGCGTTCTCAGTTCAAGGACGGCGCATGGATTTGCTTATCATTCATGTTCCGCACCAAGAGCGATCGCTCCACTGTCCATCTGCGTCGCGCTCGAACCCGCCAACCGCGAAGCGACGACCGAGCGTAGCTCTGGGCTTCAGCCCGGAGGAAACAGGAGTTCGCGACGCGCATTCGTCGAGAGCACAGTTCCCTTGACCAATTCATATCGGCGCTGGCGATCGCCTTGCCGGCCTGGGGCGCGACGATCCATTCGGTGAACACCCTGTCTAGCGGATCTCGACCACAGGCACCGCTCGCCGAAAGTCTCTCACACCATGATCGGTCACCCACGTCGTGCACCGCGGTGCCGGGGTCACGGCGGCGTTCTCAACCAGTGATGACTCGATCTTTCCAGTATCCGGGTTTTCTCCGACCGTGGGCCACGGCCACAATTTGAATCTGTTCGGTAGCGATGCGGTAAACAACGACAAAAGGGAAACGCTTCATGAGGTAGCGACGTGTACCCCAACGGAAGCCGGCCCAACGTTCTGGAGATTGTTGGATTGCGCGCCCAGCGTCTCGCAATTCTTCCTGAAAAGCCCTTGCGGCCTGTGGACTTCGCTTGTCGTACCAATGAAAAGCGTCGAGTGCATCTTGACGGGCGTCGGGATGGAACGCCAGCGGCAGGCTAGTCATGTACGTGCCGCTGCATTTCCTGAAGGACGTCGTCCCACGGAATCAGTTTGACCTCACCTTTGTCGATCGACGCGAGGCGACGTTGAATTTCCGCGGCCCACGCTTCATCTGCATCGTCATCATGCTTTGAATCGAGACTGTCGATCAGAAAAGCCGCGATTTCCGCACGTTCGGATTCAGGTAAGGTTAAGGCGGACCGCAGGATTTGTTCGGATTGATGACTCATGTGCGTCATTTTCGCTCTGACGCAGCAGGAATGCAATCGAACTAACGCCCTTTCCGCGACTCGCGGAAAGGGCTATGAACGGCTTGCGATTCTGGACAATCACTTTCACGCGATTCTGCGGAACCGGCCGGACGTGGTCGCCGGCTGGTCGGACGAGGAAGTAGCGCGGCTCGCGGCGGTGCATGTGGACGGCGATGGTTTCGAGGGAGTGGCGGCCAGGCGGCGGGCGTCGAACAAGAGGTACCTGGGCATCTCGGTTGTCGAGTACCTGGAGTTGTTGGACGCGTTGGTGCGGCGTGAGCGGATCGAGCGAGCGGGTGGAGTGTCGGGCGACTATCCGCCTGTGCTCGCGCGGCAGGGTGTGAGCGCGGCGCAGTGGGAGAAGCTGGTGCGTCTGACCAGTCGCCGGTTCACGCGCGAGCTGGACTTGATGGCGAAGATGTTCGCCGAGGCGCGTCGGCGCGGCTGACGGAAGCCAACGCTCCGACGGCGAGGGCTCTCGTCGCCGGTCCGGCGGAGGCGCTGCGTTCGCCGAAGCTTCGCATTCTTTGCTCGACCAGGGTCGAGCTGCGTGGTGGTGCGCGCCGCCGTCGAAATTGCGTTGATTTCGAGCGAAGAACAACGTGTCTTCCGTTCGATGGCCCCCGTTTTTTCTCGCGATCTCGCCGAATTCTCCTTGACGCACCGCGGCACCGTCGGCGACCGCCTTGCCCAGTTTGCCAAATAGTGTCGCTCGCGCAGCTCTCACTGGCCCTCCCTCCCAAAGTGGTCTGTCCCCGCGCCTGGCCTTTGTTTTCCTCGCCTGGCCTTTGTTTTTTTGTTTTTCCTTTGTTTTTATTGAGATCCCCGCGCCGAAACGCGAGGGGACGCAAGGCAGCCACTCGTTCGCCGTCCCGCTACCACCCGCTCGTCCACCGCGCCTCTGCACCGAGCCTCCAGCTCCCGCATGAAGCGCCGACTCGTTAGCTAGCATCAGATCTGGCGCTTCGGGCTGGCCACGGCGATCACCGCGACCTTAACGACGACATCTAACTCGAGAGGACTTCCTCCAGCTCCGAGATTTCCACCAGGATCTTGCGGGCTCGAATTCGCTCCGCGGTCGTTTGATCGAGCAGACCTTCTTTGAAACTGTTCATGGCCGGATGAACTTTGCGCGAATCATTGGCGAGCACCGGTTGGTAGCCGTCGAGCTCATGTTCCAATTTGTCGAGCAAGGTGACGTACTCGTTGGCCATGTCCGAAGACATGACACTTGTTTTCTGTATTTGTTCGATTTTGATCTTGAAGGTGTTGACCGTCGCGAACAGACCATCGAGCGAGCCGGTTTCAATCTTGCGCAGTGCGTCCTCCTGCTGCGCTTCGGCGCGCACCTTGGCCAGGCACCAGCAGGGCGCCGTGAGGGTCACGGGCTGCGGCATATAGTCTTCATTCAAATCGACTTTGCGACGGACCTCCACATCGTCGCTGAATGTCAGTTCCATGAACTTGACGACATTCTTGACATTCGAGTCTTTCTGGCGAAGCGTCTGCTCGCTCAAGCCAATGTCATTGCACACATTCCGGGCCATGGGATTCTCGCGAACCATGGCCGACCAGGCGATCGAGTACTTGGCGAGTGTGGGATTGAGGGCACGAGCTTCGAGCGCGAGACGACGATTCTTGGGATTGCGCAGGGCTTTTTGAGTGAGATACCAAGCCGCTTCGACAGTCGCCTTCTTATAGAATTCGTAAATCACATCCTCGATGGCAGCCCCCGCCTCGGCCGAGGCCTTTAAGGCGGTACCAGCGGCCGACGAAAGTCCCGACAACTCCAGGACCTGGCCAATCAATTGGGCCACATTGAAGGCCGCTTGGATCGCATAGTGCGAAAACTGCTCGGCTTGGTTCTTCACGAAGTTCTGGGCCGAACTTTCCAACGCGTCCTGGGCGCGGCGCAGATCCTTCTGGTTCTTGATCCATTGATTCAAAGTCATCGCACGCTGGCCAGCCTTCATCAGATTCTCGGCCAATTGCAGGGCGGTGCCCACGGTCCCCAAGGCGGGTACCCATTTCGTAGCCATCGCCAGCCCGCCCTTGGCCACGCTCAGCGCCATTTGCATGATCATTTGATCGCGCTGCATTTCGACGATCAGTTTTTCGATGGTTACGGTGTCGGACGCGGCCTCGTCGGACTCCGTACCCTCCTTGAGCATGGCGAGCAGGCTCTGTTCGCTCTCCTGGATCCGCTTTCCCGACTCCTCGGCTTGCGCCTTATCGAGATTAGCGCCCGCTTGGGGCGACTTCAGAAGTTCGAGCGCCTTTTCGAAATCCTTTCCGGTGTTGTCCATGATCCCGGCCAGTTCCTGCTCAAGCTTCTTCTGCGTTTCCAGAAACGCCTTCTTGTCCTTTTCCTCCATCCCCTTCGTTTGTTCGTCGGCTTGGATCTTGAACGCACTTCCGATGACCGTCTTGAGTGCGTCGGCCATGTCCTTCGAAGCTTGCTGGTAAGCTTGCGGCGTTCCCTCCGCAAAGGCTTCGCCGATCTTGATGCCCTTGGCGAGCGTCAGAAACCCCTTCTCAATGTGTTCAGAGGCGGCTTGAAGTTGTGGATTGTCAGGCGCAGCGGCCTTCAGCGTGGCGCCGATCGCCTTGCCAAACGCTTCGGTCGCCTTGCCCCCGTCCGGCTTTTCTTGGGTCAAGTAGTTCACCGCAAGGCCGCAACTCGTGGCCGACGTGTAAGCCGCTCCCACCTGCTTGGCCACTTTGGGGTCGACGTGCGCCAGGGTCAACGAGTCGGCGAGGATCGAGCCCAGTCCCGCGATCAAAGTTTCGGAGGCCTGGGTCCTGCTACGAGCTTGAATCGCCGTAAACGCCGCTTTGCCAGTCTTGAGTACCGTGACGCCGATATTGACCCCCGTGGTCACGTTGCTTTCCAGCGCGGCATAATTCTTTTGAATCTGCTCGGCTTCCTCTTTCGACTTGCCCTGACTTTCCAGGCTTCCCGCCGACTTCAGCCCCGTCGTAATCGCCGTCTTTCCCAGGTCGGTGAACCCATCGATGATCTTGTCGACCTCTCCGTCGCGGCAAGCGATCGCCAGATCCTTGACGACCTTCGCTTTGCGGAGTGAAGTGCAAACGACGGTCGAAACGAAGGTGACATTGGCGTCTTTATCGGTATTCGCCGCCTTCATGGCGGCCTCGAGACCGTCGGCCAACGCCACCAAGGCCTCTTCCGGTTTGCCGTCAGCCAGCGCGATTCCCGCCTTCAGGGCGGCGCCGCCGGCGGCGTAGGTATTCGCGGCCAAGTCCACCACTGCGGGGTCCACGACCGTGGCCAGAATGCCCTTCATCAGCGCACCGATATTGTCGATGATCGTGCCGCTGGCCGACGTGTACTCGCCGCTCTTGATCGCCTTGTACCCCACGCCCGCCGTGTTGGTCGCGATCGACACGAGCTTCAAAACGTCCTTGGCCAACTTGGCTTCGCTGCCCGGAAATGCACCCGCCAGATTGGAGCCGATTTCGGCCAATTTGGCACCGGCGGTGAAGCCGCAGCTGATCAAGTCGTCCTCTTCCTGGGCCGTCTTCGTGTATTCCCGGAGGTCTTCCAGGTAGGCCTCATTGGAACCGGCAATCATGCGCGCCGTTTCCGAATAGACCGACGGCACCAACGTTTCCGGAAGCAGACGCTCGCGAACCAGCGGCGTAAAAAGTTCGTCGGCGATTTCTTGTTCCGTAAACAACGGGAACGTGGCCAACTGGCCCTTTTTATCCAGCCGTTGGATGGTCGGTTCTTCCATCTTCTGCTGCATCCGCTCCATCACCTTAGCCACATTGTTGACCTTCATCATCTCGTCCCAGGTAAGTTCGGCCTTGCCATACTCCGTCGCATCGGCTTCGGTCATCTGTGAGCCGTCCTGGTCGAGCGTCGACCGCTTACCTACTTGGAAAGTGATGGCCTCCTGCAAGTTGTCTTTTTCCTTTTCGAGGTACTTCCGCACGTCGGCAATGATGGCCCGCTTGCGCGCAATTTCATCCTCATACGCCTGGGCGACGGTGGCCATGCCGGTGAATTCCTCGAGCCAAGCCGCTTGTTCTGTGGGCAATCCCATGGAGATGACTTTCCAAAATAAGATGAATTCCAGACCGGACGCGGCAAACGCCCGGACGCGGACTGTCGCGCGAGTCGACTACACGCAACGTCGTAAATTAACGTCCAGGCTATTGAGGGCGGTACGTAGACCGTTCAGCGAGCCACGAATATCAACGTCCTTGAAAGGGGACATTAACAACTTGATCAAGAGCGGATTTTTATCCATGGCGACCTGATACGCTCGCACGGTCCCCAGCGCATCTTCCTTCGCACTGCGTTTGGCCTTGAGGTCCTGGGCCTCGCCGCCTTTGCTCGTCAAACTTGCGACCGCTCCATCGAATGCTTTCAGATCAAACTCGAAAGTTAACTTTTCCAACATCGTCGTGGCTCGCTCACGTCGTTCCTGCGAGTCGTCGCTTGCCAAGACTTTCACAAGCGCTTCCATCGACTTATTGAAGGTCCGAACGGCGTCATGGTAGCGATTGAGATCCTTGGGCAAATTGTTGCGGCTCGTGACCTTTTCACCCAGCGGGTTGGCGATGATCTTTCGTGCGAATTCCTCCGCCAGATCGAGTTGCTTGAGCGCGGCGTCATAGCCGCCCCCCTTGGCCAACTTCTTGGCCTCCTTTTCAATTCCCAGCAATGCGTCGAGCTGCGAGGTGTCTGCCTCGGAACCGGCGTTCCGCATGGCCGAGTTGACATCCTTCACACGCGTGCCGAAGGCCTCGTGCCGCGACTTCCACTGTTGTTTCTTGGCCTCGGTTTCCAGGCGCGCTTGGATGACCTTGCTGTTTTCGTCCTCGGCGAACTCAGAGTCATTGGCGGCGCGATCGATTTCGACCAGCAGGGCCACCAAATCCCGGCCTGCCGCGTCCTCGCCTCGCTCCGTCTTGACCTTCTCCCGCAGCCCGTCGAGTTTGCTCGCTAAGCTGGCGGTATATTCCAATCCCTTATCAAGTGTCTTCAGCTTCAATTTCGCGGTGTTGGCGTTGGCCTTGAACGCGTCGCGCTTAAACTGTGCGTGACTCGCCTCGAGAATCGTCGGCTGAACCTCTTCCGCGTTAAACGCGTCGAGCGATTGGGTGGCCTCGGACGGCGACTGCTTCTTGATCGTGGCCTGAATTTCCTTCAGTTTTTCCTGCAAAACCATTTGCCGCGAGGGTAGACAAGCCGCTAGGTTCTTGTCTTTGTTGACCTGATTGCTAATTTCCTGGAACTTGGCGAGCACCGTGTTATAGGTCATCGTGGCGTCGCCTTTTGCTTCAGCGTCGCGCACAATCGCATTGGCTTGATTGCGCAGTCGAAGATACTCTTCGTAAGCTTCGTTCACCGCGCCCAGATTGGAACTCGCTAACAGCGAATTTTGGATGTCCTGAATCTCTTTGCGGATGTTCTCAAAGTAGGGTGCGAAGTCCTCCTTTTTCTTTAGTTTCTTTTCAGCCTCATTGACCGCGACGACGGCCTCGTCGTAATACTGCTGAGCCGTCTTGAGAATCTCCGCTCGGTTTTTATTGGCGCATTCAATTGCGGTTGTCGCCTCGACGATCAAATTCGCCACGGCCTCCGCCGCCGCCGGGTAATCACTGCTGGCATGCTTCTCGATCGTCGCGAACTTCGTTTCGAGTTGGACGAAGACGCGACTCTCCAAATTGGCGAGCTTCTGTAATTCGCTGGTCAATGTCGTGGCTTGCTGCTCGTATTTGTCTCGCTTTTCGTCGCCTCTTTGAGCGGCCCTGATTTTCTTGGCCTCCACCTGCTTCGGGTCGTTAACGGCGGCCAGGATGGTTTCGATCAAGGCGCTGACAGCGTTGGCAATCGTCTCTTCCTCCAACTGCCCGGGCTCGACGGCCGTCTTGACACTGGCATCCCACTTTTGTTTCAGGGCGGTCAGTTCCTTTTCCGCGGCCAGCGGTGTGGTTACTTCCCGCGAATTGTCGAATCCCTTCTTGACCACTTCCTTCAGGTTGAGGATCGCCTGCGCGGCGGATTCGAAGAGCGGTTGCATGCGTTTGGTGTCCGCTTCGTCACTCGCCACTTTTTGACGACCAAACTTGTTGATTGCGATTTGCTGCGTTTCGACCAGCGAGCGGAGTTCGGCGAGTTGGGTGTTCGCCTCCGCGAAATTCTTCGAGCGAGCCAGGGACTGGGTGTCAATCCACATGGAATTCAAGGAATTGTAGTGCGATGTCGTGGCCGAACATGCGCGAACCAGCTTGAGCCGTTCGTCCAAGTTGGCCGTCCTACTGTCCTCCAGCCATTTTGCTTCCGCCTCGGTCTGAGCCTTGAGCGTGTCCTTGATGGTTTGCAGCAACGTTTCCATGGGCTTCTGGCACTTGGAGAACTCCTTGAGCGATCGAGCCGCTTCGAGTCGCTGCGCTTCGAGTTGCATGGAAGCATGCACCTCCAGGGGCGCTTTGTCGGTCAGAAGGCTTAACTCGCGTGCGATTTCCTGCGACAGTTTTCCACATTCACCAGACAACTGCTGGAGACGCGTTTTCTCGGGACCGAGGGTGTTGTACAGTTCCAGCATTTGCTCCTTCGCCCGCTCGACCTCGTTCTTGTCTTTCCGATCGTCGAGGTAAATATCGACGGCGCGATTCAGGTTCAATTGGAATTCGTCGACGACCTGCTCCGTAGCATACGCAGCGAGTAGATTCAGCTCCTTGGTGACATTGTTGTAGAGCGGCCCAAGCCCTTTTTTGTCATCGCGGATTTTCTTGGTCGCTTTTTCGCTCTTTTCCTTGGTGGATTTGTCGAGCTTACTTGGCTCCCACTCCGTCCGACGGCCGAGCAGCTTCCAAGCTTCAACGTATTGCCCGTTGGTCGCGAGTTCACGAATGGGGCCCAACTCCTGCTTCGTTTCCGCGATCCAGCTGGTGAGTCCAGGCTGCCGAGTCGCAGCGGCCAGGCATTCGTCGATTTCGCTGAGTCGCGCCATGACGAGTTCGGATTTGGCCGAGTTGTCGGCGATGAACAATTGCTTCGACTCGGCTTGCTTGCGCGCTCCGTCGTACACCTTCTGAAATGGTTCCAGCAACTTGTAGCCGCTCTCATAGCTGCTGGTGTTGTCCACTTCCTTCGTGGCAAACGTGATTGTCTTTTCGAGTTCGGTGGGATCCGACTCGAACAGCTTCTTAAGAATATTCAGATGTGTGTTGGCGTCCTTCAGGCGGTTCTCGTATTTGATTTTCCAGGCTGACTCTTGTTCCGCCAGTTTCGCCAGGCCGGCGGCCTCCTTTTCGAGTTGCTCGAGTTCCTTGGTGCCGGCGGCCACGGACTCAACGTTCGCCGTGCGTTTCGCACCATTGCGCCCCTGGGCCAGGCCAACGAGCTCCCCATCGCGATTGACCGGCGACGCCTTGATCGTCTGCAGGTGCCCCTGTAGATTGCCGAGTGCCTTTTGGTAGGCGCCGACTCCGACCTGGTCTTTTTTGACTTCCGACTTCAGCTTGCCGAGCTCGGACTTGCCCGTCGAGAGCGCGTCCTTTAAATCGGTTCCGTTCGAGCGATGCAGATCCGCGTCCACCGACTCAATTCTGCGGCGATAGGAATTGCAGCGGTCGTCCAAAAAACCAGAATCCTGCAACGTGGAAACCTGGTCGAGTGCTTTCGATTTCTCGTCAAAGAAATCGGAATACTCCTGCGATCGCTTTTTAACGGCCTTTTCTTTGGCCTTGGCGCCAAGTTTTTGCGTGAGCCATTGTTTTTGTTCGGCGGTCAATGTCATAGCGAGTATACCCCTGCGGGGAATGTCGAATTCAGACGAAAGAAGCGGAATCGCGCTCGTGGGTCGGTATGCATGAAGAGCGCTCAGGATGCCAGGAGGGAATCGATCTTGCTGAGCGTTTGGGAAAGAACGTCCTTGACCTTGATTTTTACGTTGAACGGATTGGACTCGATATCGGTCACCAACGAATTGCCATCCACAAACTGCTGGTACTTCTTCACGACCGTGGCGGCCTCAGCGATAGCGGCCGACTGGTCTTCAGGGTTTGCGGCTTCCAGCTTGGCGTCCAGCTTTTCCAGGAGTTCGTCCGCGTAGGTGCCTAGGATTTTGTAGAGTTGCATGGTCTTGCCTTCCAAATCGCTCAGGACTTCATCCGATTCCCCTTCTGCGGCCTCTAAGATCGCGTTGCGTAGCTGGTCCAGCTGGGTGCGCACTTGGCTGGCGGCCTTGCGCCATTCAATTTGAGCTTGCATGAACGCGACGCGGGGGCTGATTCGCCCTCGTGGCGATTCTTCGGATTGGGGCCCTGATGACGGACGCGGCGTGGGACCACTTTCGTTGGTACCGGATCTTGCCAATCCGTAGCACTCGGTGAGTTTGGCCAGGGCTTGTGCCAAGTCAGCAGTTGGGGCTTTCGTCAGCGAATTGGCCTCGGTTAATAATTCCAAGATCTTGGCGCTGTTGGGCCCTTTCGCCTGAATCGCGGTCTTGATCGCAGGGCTCCACGCCGCCTCCTTCTTTTTCCACTCAGCCTCCAAACCCGGCTCGGGCGTCGCTGGTGGAACGGACGAACCTGGGGGTGGCTCGGTTGTCGACGCCGCTTGGGGTGCGTCACCCGCGGGACTCGCGGGGGCGGCCGCGAGCGCGTCCTTGAGCTGCTGTTCGAGTGTCGCCAGAAGTTCCTTGGCCTCAGCGAGGTTTTCGGACGTGAGGTTGTCGGAAGAGGGGATCTTCCCAGTCAGCTGGCGGTATTGATCGAGCAGTTTGCCCCGGACGTCATCGTCGCCGACCGTTTCGATCTTGTCCCAGACCTCGTCGGCGCGAGCCTGGAGGGCCAGCAACTCGTCAAGGTTCTTCACCACGTCGGCCGGCAGTCCACTCCTGGCTTTCTGCTCGAGCGTGGCCAGTTCGGCCATGCTCTGGGCGATGCGGGATCCCAGCTCCGGCATCTGTTGCCGCGCAAAGGTCAGCACGCCGTTGACCCTCTCCAGGAGTTCCGTGGCGAGGTTGCCAAGCCGGGGATCACCCTGCACTTTTTCCATCAGGGACTGAACGAGTTCGAGCTTCCTTTCGAACGGCAGCGCTTCCGCGGCGCGTTCCTGCAGGACACTCAAGTTTTGGTTTGTGATCTCCCAGCCTCGAGTGTCGTCTTCCTGGGGCCGGTTGCCTTGTAGGAATTGCAGACGTGACCGCAGATCGGCAACAAACGGATTGTCGGGTTTTAGTCGGCCGATCGCAGCTTCGACTTCGGCGATGCGGTCCTCGAAAGTCGCGGGCTTCGGAGGTTCCGCTGGCGGTTCCTGTTCGTCTTTTTTCTCCGTGGCTTCCGCCGTGCCCCCCTTCGCGGCGAGTTGCGTCTCAATGGCGGCGATCGCCGACTCCAGTTTGTCGAGCGCCTCGGTGGCGCCCGGCTGGCCCGTGGGGGCCAGGCTCGTCGCCGGCTGGGAAAAAGGCATGAGCGCCTTGCGTTGGCCTGGATCCTTTTCAAAGATCGCTTTCTGGCGCAGCAGCAGGGACTTCAGCCGGGCTTGCAGCTCCGGCGTCTTGGCGGGCGATGGATCGTCGTTGCCGGTAGACGCAGCAGTCTGCACCGCCGGCCCCGAGGTTGGTGTCCGGCCTTTACCTGGGCCCGTAGTCAGGATCCCCTCGATCTCCGCCAACATGGCTTCGGCCTGTCCGTCATTCGTCCCGATCAGGCCCTTGCAGTCGCGGAACAGCGTCAGCAAGCGGTTCCTCGGCGCCAAAGCGGCCTTCTTGGCTTCCAGATCGGCCCCAGCCTCTTTCCCCGCGGCGTCCGCAGCGGCTGCAAACTCCTTGATTCGAGGCCCCAACGCGTTCAGTCGAGCCATCAGGTCCGACTCGGTTTTGGGTTCAGAGGTCGAGGCCGCCGGGGCCGCTCCGTCATCGGTTGTAGGCGGCGCGGTTGCGTCGGCGCTTTCTTCCTCGACTTCTTCCAGGATCACTCCGGTAAACCCGATCGCCTTGAACGGGCCTCGCGCCAGCAGGTGTTCCACGCAAGCCACCGCCTTGGCCGGCGCCTTGCCGTTGACGATCAGTCGGAGGGTCGTCGCGTTCGTGGCATCCAGGCGGCACTCGCCCGTCATCACGTCCATCTTGACCGCTTTGCCGCCGTTCTTCTTCGCCTCCGCTTCGGCTTCCTGCTGCACTTCCTTCTTCTTCAGCTTGACCTTCTTGTCCAGGATAAGCTGGCCGTCTCTCGGACCACTGGCCGCCACGGCGAACTTGTAGACCTCGTCCTTGTCATTTAGCAACTTTTTCAACAACGGCTTGAGTTCATTTTCGGCGGAGATGCCCGGAAGTGGCATGAGCGTAGTCCTTTTAATCCTGGGGAATCCAACGCACGGGATCTGTCGACGAAGAGTTTTGTTGTCGTACAAGGTGCCGACGACAATGCGCGTTCGACCTGCAACGAAGGCGTCGGGCCCTGGCGAGAATTCTATATGGCTCGCGACGAATCATTGGCGATCAGCGCATTGGCGATCAGCAGGGCGCCAGATTAATACAGAAACGCTCATTCGCGTCAAGCAACGTGCGGGTTTTACCGGGAATCACCGGCGTGGTTTGCGGCCTCAGGTGGTCCAGCACCGTCCGGCTCCGTGGAAGGACGAATCGAGAAAGTTGGATCGCCACGGAGTACGGACGGTGGCACATTCATCTTGAGCGTCAGCCGTCACTCGCCGGCGCGATCCAGTCCCGTGAGGGTTGCGGTGCTGCTGCCAAAAGAATCGTTTTCGATCCCTAGCCGCTGCAGCATCGACACAAACAGATTGCAAAGCGGTGTGTTGTAGTCGTGCCGGAAGGCGAGATGCTGTCCGTGCCGGAAACCGCCCCCCGCCAACAGGATCGGCAGGTTGCTGTTGTCGTGAGTGTTCGAGTCGCCCATGTTGCTGCCGAACAGAATCATCGTGCGGTCGAGCAATCGTTGGCCTCGTTCGTGTTTCGTCGCGAGACCTTGCAGCAGCTTG
>Ga0105090_10001185_pt1 | contig 13865 bp, 15 predicted proteins | sample PPLLak3March2015_FD_79110 | JGI IMG/M metagenome (GOLD analysis project Ga0105090, IMG submission 79110) | Freshwater sediment microbial communities from Prairie Pothole Lake near Jamestown, North Dakota, USA - PPLs Lake P7 Core (1) Depth... | ecosystem: Environmental > Aquatic > Freshwater >... | reverse complement strand
GCAGTCGATCGGCATCCCGCTGAACCGCATCTGGGTCATCGTCTGGAGCGTGGCCGGCTTCGTTGCCCTGGTCGCCGGCATCATCTGGGGCAGCAAGCTGGGGGTGCAGTTCTCGCTGTCGCTGGTGGCGCTGAAGGCGCTGCCGGTAGTTATCCTGGGCGGGCTGACCAGCGTGCCCGGCGCCATCATCGGCGGCCTGATCATCGGCGTCGGCGAGAAGCTGTCCGAGGTCTATCTGGGGCCCTTCTTCGGCGGTGGCATCGAAATCTGGTTCGGCTACGTGCTGGTGCTGTTTGTACTTCTCGTCAGGCCTCAGGGCTTGTTCGGAGAGAAAATCATTGATCGCGTATGACGCGGTCAATGATTTCGGCGAAGGCTAACTTGGCAAAGCCAGGTTAAGCGAAGCGTGCCGTAACCAAAATCATCGATCATGCTGTACAGAGAAAACGGCCAGTTCAAGACCAGCTACCGCGCGGACCAGCAGGTCTTCCCGATCCTGCAGGACCGCATCGGCATCTGGCTACTGCTGGCATTTGCGGTCTTCGTCGTTCCGATGGTGGTGGACGAGTATGCCTTCCGCGCCATCCTGATTCCGTTTCTGATCCTGTCGCTGGCAGCGCTTGGGCTGAACATCCTCGTCGGTTATTGCGGGCAGGTTTCGCTGGGCACCGGCGCCTTCATGGCTGTGGGCGCCTATGCCGCCTACAACTTCTTCGTGCGCATAGACGGCATGCCGCTGATCTTCGCCCTGCTGCTGGGCGGGGTGTGCTCGACGGTGGTGGGCGTGCTGTTCGGCATACCGTCGCTGCGCATCAAGGGGCTGTATCTGGCCGTGGCCACGCTGGCTGCGCAGTTCTTCGTCGACTGGGCCTTCTTGCGCATCTCATGGTTCACCAACAACTCGTCCTCGGGTTCGGTGTCGGTATCGGGCATGAGCATGTTTGGCATTCCGATCGACAGCCCGCACCACAAGTACCTGCTTTGCCTGGGGATCCTGATCGTGTTCGCTGCTGCGGCCAAGAACCTGGTGCGCAGCCATATCGGGCGTGAGTGGATGGCCATCCGCGACATGGACGTGGCCGCCGCGGTGATCGGCATCCGACCGGTCTACGCCAAGCTCACGGCCTTTGCCGTCAGCTCCTTCATCGTCGGCGTGGCCGGCGCGCTGTGGGGCTTCGTCCACCTGGGCTCGTGGGAGCCTGCGGCATTCTCGATCGACCGTTCGTTCCAGTTGCTGTTCATGATCATCATCGGCGGGCTGGGCTCGATCATGGGCAGCTTCTTCGGCGCGGCCTTCATCGTGACGCTGCCGATCTTCCTGAATCAGGCCTTGCCGGCGTTGGGCAGCTTGGTCGGCGTGACCATCGACACCGCCACCATTGCCCACACCGAGTTGATGATCTTCGGCGCGCTGATCGTGTTCTTCCTGATCGTCGAGCCGCATGGCCTGGCACGCCTGTGGTCGATCGGCAAAGAGAAGATGCGGCTGTGGCCGTTCCCGCACTGATGTGTTCGCTGGGCCGACGGGCCAGTGTGTCCTGATCGCACCGACGGGTGCATTCGTGATTCATGTTCCCACCTCTGGAGGCAGACAAATGAAGTTCAGATCCATCGCGATGGCAGCCACACTGGTTGTCGCAGGCACCGGCGCCTGGCTCAGCGCTACGCCGGCAATGGCACAGGAGAAAGTGCAGTTCTTTCCCAGCCTGACCGGGCGCACCGGGCCGGTGGCACCCAACGCCACGCCCTTTGCCAACGGGTATGCGGACTACATGAAGCTGGTCAATGTCCGCGGTGGCATCAACGGCGTCAAGACACTGGTCGAGGAATGCGAGACGGCCTATGCCACCGACCGTGGTGTCGAGTGCTACGAGCGCCTGAAGGGCAAGCACGGCGGTGCCACGGTGTTTCAGCCGCTGTCCACCGGCATCACCTTCGCCTTGACCGAGAAGGTGCCCGGCGACAAGATCCCGCTCATCACCTCGGGCTACGGGCGCAGCGACTCGGCCGACGGCGGCGTGTTCAAGTGGAACTTCCCGCTCATCGGCCACTACTGGGTTGCTGGTGACACCGTGCTGCAGCACATCGCCAAGAAGGAAGGCGGCTGGGACAAGCTCAAGGGCAAGAAGATCGCCGTGGTGTACCACGACAGCCCGTTCGGCAAGGAACTGCTGCCGATCATGCAGGAGCGAAGCAAGATGCACGGCTTCGAACTGCTGTTGTTGCCCGTGCCCGCACCGGGTGTGGAGCAGAAGGCCATCTGGCTGCAGGTGCGCCAGCAGCGCCCGGACTTCGTAGTGATGCAGACCTGGGGCGTGATGACACCCACCGCCATCAAGGAAGCGGTGGCTACCGGCTACCCACGCGAGAAGATGTTCGGAACCTGGTGGTCGGGCGCGGAGCCGGACCTGCGTGACGTCGGGGCATCGGCCAAGGGTTACAGCGCGGTGATGATGCAGCATGGAGCCGAGTTCAACTCGCCCGTGGTGAAGGAAATCATGGCCAAGGTGGTCGACAAGGGCCAGGGCACCGGTCCGAAGGACGAAGTCGGCACCGTGCTGTACATGCGTGGCGTGGTCGGCGCGATGCTTGCCGTCGAAGGCGTGCGCCAGGCGCAAGAGCGCTTCGGCAAGGGCAAGGTCATGACCGGCGAGCAGGCGCGCTGGGGTTACGAGAACCTGAACCTCACGCAGGCCAAGCTGGACGCGCTGGGCTTCGCCGGCGTCATGCGCCCCGTGTCCACGAGCTGTGCCGACCACATGGGCTCGGCCTGGGCGCGCGTGCACACCTGGGACGGCAGCAAGTTCACCTGGTCTTCGGATTGGCTGCAGGCGGATGATCAGATCATTAAGCCGATGGTCAAGGCCTCGGCAGACAAGTACGCCGAGGAGAAGAAGCTGACCCGCCGCACTCCAGCGGATTGCCAGATCTGATGCAGCGTGCCGGTGCGGCGGCGACGCCCGCGCCGGCATTGCGGCCAGGCTCCTCGCGGAGCCCTGATCGAAGCGCCGCGCGCGGTGCTTCGATGAGATCAAAGGACCCGTCATGTCCAACCCATTGCTCAACGTCAACGGCATCGAGGTCATCTACAACCACGTCATTCTGGTGCTGAAGGGCGTGAGCCTGCAGGTGCCCGAAGGCAGCGTGGTCGCGCTGCTCGGCGGCAACGGCGCCGGCAAGACGACGACGCTGCGCGCGGTCAGCAACCTGCTGGCCGGCGAACGCGGCGAGGTCACCAAGGGCAGCATCGAACTGCGCGGCGAGCGCATCGAGAAGCTGTCCACATCCGACATGGTGCAGCGCGGCGTGATCCAGGTGATGGAAGGCCGCCACTGCTTCGCCCACCTGACGATTGAGGACAACCTGATGGCCGGTGCCTACACGCGCAGCGATGGCAAGGCCGCCGTGGCGCAGACGCTGGAGAAGGTCTACAACTACTTCCCTCGCCTGAAGACGCGCCGCAGCAGCCAGGCGGCCTACACCTCGGGCGGCGAGCAGCAGATGTGTGCCATCGGCCGTGCGCTGATGGCCAACCCGAAGATGGTGCTGCTGGACGAGCCGAGCATGGGCCTGGCGCCGCAGATCGTCGAAGAGGTGTTCGAGATCGTCAAGGATCTGAACCAGCGCGAGAAGGTGACCTTCCTGCTGGCCGAGCAGAACACCAACATGGCGCTGCGCTATTCGGACCAGGGCTACATCCTCGAAAGCGGCCGCATCGTCATGGAAGGCGCGGCCAAGGACCTGCGCGAGAACGAGGACGTGAAGGAGTTCTACCTCGGCATGGGCGGGGGCGACCGGCGCAGCTTCCGCGATGTCAAGAGCTACAAGCGGCGCAAGCGCTGGCTCGCCTGACCCCGCATGTCCGACGACAGCGGCTTTGCGCCGCCGCCTTTCAAGCCCGAGGAGGCCCTGCAGCGTCTGAAGCGCGAATTGCGCGAGCTGGGCCTGGCCGAGCGCGAAGGCATGTTCGAGCGCCGTGGCCTGGCCATTGCGCGCGTACACATCGACGGCGCGCAACTGGCGGCGGCAATCGTGCAGCGGCCCAGCCGCAACAGCCCGCAGTGGCAGGTGCGCACGCTGGCCAGCAGCGCCGCAGTGCGCGACTTCAGCGCCGCGTTGAAGAAGGCGCTGCAGCAATGGGGAGACCGGGATGACTGAATTTTTCGACCTGCTGGAAACCCGCGACCCGGCGCAGCGCGAGGCGGCACTGTGCGCCGCGTTGCCGGCGCAGATCGCTGCGGCACAGCGCACCGCGGCGTTTGCCGAGATCCTGCGCGGTGTGGACGCCACGGCCGTCAGCTCGCGCCAGGCGCTGGCGCAACTGCCGGTGACGCGCAAGCACGAGCTGCTCGAACGCCAGAAGGCGCAGCGCGGCAGCGACCCCTTCGGTGGCTTCTCGGCCATCGGCTGGCGCGGCCAGGGTGCCGTGCGCCATGCGCGCCGCGTGTTCCAGTCGCCCGGGCCGATCTACGAACCCGAGGGCCATGCCGCCGACTACTGGCGCTTCGGCCGAGCGCTGTTTGCCGCCGGTTTCCGCGCCGGCGACCTGGTGCACAACAGCTTCAGCTACCACCTCACGCCGGCCGGCTCGATGATGGAAACCGGCGCGGCCGCCATCGGCTGCACCGTCTTCCCGGGTGGCGTGGGCAACACCGAACTGCAGCTGCAGGCGATGGTGGAACTGCGCGCCGACGCCTACGCCGGAACACCCAGCTTCCTGCGCATTGCGCTGGAGAAGGCGGACGAGACCGGCCTGGCGCTGCCCGCGCTGCGCAAGGCTTCGGTCGGCGGCGAGGCCTTTCCCGCCGCGCTGCGCGATGCGCTGCTGGCGCGCGGCATCGACGCCTACCAGAGCTATGGCACGGCCGACGTCGGCCTCATTGCCTATGAAACCGCGGCGCGCCAGGGCCTGGTGCTGGACGAGGGCGTGATCGTCGAGATCGTGCGCCCGGGCAGCGGCGAGCCGGTGCCCGAGGGCGAGGTTGGCGAGGTGGTGGTGACCACGCTCAACCCGGACTACCCGCTGGTGCGCTTCGGCACCGGCGACCTGAGCGCCATCCTGCCCGGCCGCTGCCCCACCGGCCGTACGCACACGCGCATCAAGGGCTGGATGGGCCGTGCCGACCAGACCGCCAAGGTGCGCGGCATGTTCGTGCATGCCAGCCAGGTGGCCGAACTGATGAAGCGCCACCCCGAGCTGACGAGGGCGCGGCTGGTGATCGAAGGCGAGATGGCCAACGACCGCATGACGCTGCATGCCGAGGCCACATCGCAAGCCGAGGGCTTCGCGGCCGCAGTGGCCACCAGCATGCGCGACATCACCAAGCTGCGCGGCGAGGTGCGACTGGCCGCGGCGGGCTCGCTGCCCAACGACGGCAAGCTGGTCGAGGACCTGCGTCGTTACGACTGACTGGCTACGTAGTTTCCACGTCGCGCAGCACGCATCGCTTGCCTAGCATCGAAGCATTTGCAAACCCACCCTGGAGACATAGGTATGAAGAAGCTGTCGATCGCGCTGGCCATGGCCGCCCTGGCCACCGCCGTGCAAGCGTACCCCGACAAGACGATCACCATCGTCGTGCCCTTCGCCGCGGGCGGCCCCACCGACAAGGTGGCGCGCGATTTCGCCGAAGCGCTGCGCAAGCCGCTGAACGGGGCCACCATCGTGGTCGAGAACGTCGGTGGCGCCGGCGGCACGCTCGGCGCCAACAAGGTGGCCAAGGCGGCGCCCGATGGGCACACGCTGCTGCTGCACCACATCGGCATGGCCACTTCGCCCGCGCTGTACCGCAACCTGCCCTTCAAGACGCTGGAGGACTTCGAGTTCCTCGGCATGATCAACGACGTGCCGATGACACTGATCGGTCGCTCGACGCTGCCAGCCAACAACTATCCCGAGCTGCTCAAGTGGCTCGAGGCCAACAAGGGCAAGGTCAACCTGGCCAACGCCGGCCTGGGCGCCGCGTCGCACCTGTGCGGGCTGCTGTTCCAGCAAGGCATCAAGATCGACATGCAGACCGTGCCCTACAAGGGCACTGCGCCGGCCATGACCGACTTGCTGGGAGGACAGGTCGACATCATGTGCGACCAGACGACCAACACCTCTGGCCAGATCGAGGCCGGCAAGGTCAAGGCCTTTGCGGTAACCACCCAAAGCCGCTTGACCACGCCGGCACTGGCCAAGTTGCCGACGCTGGACGAATCAGGCCTGAAGGGCTTCAACCTGACCATCTGGCACGGCCTGTATGCGCCCAAGGGCACCCCGAAGGCGGTGCAGGATCAGTTGAATGCAGCCCTGCGCGTTGCGCTGAAGGACCCCGAGTTCATCAAGCGCCAGGAAGCGCTCGGCGCCGTGGTCGTGACCGACGCCCGCCTGGCGCCGGCCGAGCACAAGAAGTTCGTCGCGGCCGAGATCGACAAGCTCGGTGTCGCCATCAAGGCCGCCGGGCAATATGCCGACTGAGGACGTGGCGACGTGCCTGCGCACGTAGGACCTGTCGAAGAAGCCGCCCCGTTGGGCGGCTTCTTCGCTCTGGGCTGCAGGCTGCTGCTGGTGGACAGCATCACCGAGGCCGTGGGGGTCGGCAGCGGCTGCGTGGTGGTGAGTGGATCTCACGGCGGCCTCAGTGCCGCCCGCTTTGCGCTGCAGGCCGGCGTGCGTCTGGCCGTGTTCAACGACGCCGGCATCGGCAAGGACGGCGCCGGCATTGCCGGGCTGGCTTGGTTGCAGCAGCACGGTGTCGCTGCGGTGGCGGTGGCCCATTCCACGGCACGCATCGGCGAGGCCTCGTCCACCTGGAACGACGGCATCGTCTCGGCATGCAACGCATGCGCCAGCTCGCTGGGAGCACGCATCGGCCTCGCGCTCAAGCCCTGGCTGCTGGGCAGCGACAAGGACCGCCCGGGCGTCAGCGGATCGTGATCGGCACAGTGACCGGGCCGTCGTTGACCAGATGCACCTGCATGTCGGCGCCGAACACGCCGCAAGCCACAGGTGCATGACGCTGGCGGGCGATGGCCAGCACGGTGTCGAACAGGGCGCGCCCCAGCTCGGGCCGAGCCGCGGCGGAGAAGCCCGGACGGTTACCGCGAGAAGTGTCGGCCGCCAGCGTGAATTGCGACACCAACAGCAGGCCGCCGCCTACGTCCCGCAAGCTCAGGTTCATCTTGCCAGCCGGGTCGCTGAAGATGCGCAACGCCAGCAGCTTGTCCACTAGGCGCGCGCAATGGTCCGGCGTGTCGTCCGGCTCGGCACAGACGAAGACCAGCGCGCCCGCACCGATGTCGCCGACGCGGACACCGGCAACCTCGACGTGCGCACGCGCCGCACGCTGCACCAGCGCGATCATCGGACCAGCCCCGCTTGGCCGCCAGTCACAGCGGGTCGCCTTCGCCCGCGGCCTGGGCTTCGACATCCATTGGCAACAGCTGGATGGTGGCGCGCAGCCCGGGCACCGCGGACGTCAGTGCCTGCTCGACCGACGTGCGCAGCGCGGCGGCACGGCCGAGGCTCCAGTGGCCGGGCAGATGCATGTGCAGGTCGACGAAACGTCGCGAGCCGGCGCGCCGCGTGGTGACGTGATCGAAGCGCACCGCAGGGTGGCGGAAGCCGTCGAGTGTCGCTTCGATATCGGCCAGCACCTGCGGCTCGAGCGCCCGATCCATCAGGCCGTCGACCGAGCGCCGGATCAACGACACGCCCTCGCGCGCAATGTTGCCGGCCACCGCGATGGCCACCAACGGATCGAGCCAGAGCCAGCCGGTGGCGCCGACGGCCAGCAGCCCCAGCACCACCCCCACAGAGGTCCAGACATCGGTGAACAGATGGCGCGCATCGCCTTCCAGCGCGATCGAACGGTGTTCGCGGGCCTTGCGCAGCATGGCCCAGGCGAGCGCGCCATTCATGGCCGTACTGACCACACTCAGGCTCAGGCCCCAGCCCAGGCTCTCCAGAGGCTGCGGTGACCAGAAACGGTGCACCGCAGCGGCGATGATCGCCAGTGCCGCGACCAGGATGAGCACGCCTTCGAAGCCACTTGAAAAGTACTCGGCCTTGTGATGACCGTAAGGGTGGTCGTCGTCGGCCGGTTGGGCAGCGATGGTCACCATCAGCAGCGCAAAGGTGGCGCCGGCCAGATTGACCAGCGATTCCAGCGCGTCCGAAAGCAGGCTCACCGATCCTGTGACCCACCATGCGGCGGTCTTCAGCGCGATGGTGGCCAGCGCCACCCCGACCGAGAGCTTCAGGTAGGCACTGACCTGCATGGGCACATTGTGCGGCCGGTGGGAACTCCACCCTGCGGCGGGCAGGCTCAGTGCTTGCCCAGGCGTCGCAGTTCCTGGGTGAGGAACTGCGAGCTCGGCACTGTCTGGCCGTCGGCCAGACGAACCAGGTAGATTTCCCCGCTGGCGGTGGAACGCGTACCCACCTGCTCGATGAAGTCCTGCACGGTGGCGACCTTCTCGATGCGCCATTGCAGCTTGCCGCGCAGGAAGTCCGCAGCCTGCGTCGAGCTGTATTCCTTGCCGTTGCGCACGAAGCGGATGTCCTTGCGCCGGGCGAACGCCTCGATCAGCCGGTTGATGCGCTCACGTTCGGCATCCGACGGGTTGGCCCGTGCCGCGCTGCCCCACAGGGCCAGCAGGCAGGCCAGCCAGAGCCGGCGCTTCATGACGCCAGGGTAACCCGCGCGAACCGGCGCTTGCCCACCTGCACCACGTAGGTCCCCACGGGCAGCTTCAGCCCTTTGTCGGAAACGAGCGCGCCGTCGATGCGCACGCCGCCCTGGTCCACCAGGCGCAGCGCTTCACTGCTGCTGGGGGCCAGGTTGGCCTGCCTAAGCAGGTTGCCGATGGCCAGCGGCGCACCGCTCAGCGCCACCTCGGCGATGTCCTGCGGCACGCCGCCGCGCGCGCGCAATTCGAAATCGGCCTGGGCGCGCTCGGCCGCCTCCGCGCTGTGAAAGCGCGCAGTGATTTCGGTCGCCAGCAGCACCTTGGCTTCTTTGGGGTTACGGCCCTGGGTCACCTCGTGCCGCAACTGGGCAATCTCGGCTTCGCTGCGAAAGGACAGCAGCGTGAAGTAGCGCCACATCATGTCGTCGCTGATCGAAAGCAGCTTGGCGAACATCGTGTTGGCATCCTCGGTGATACCGATGGTGTTGCCCTTGCTCTTGGACATCTTCTCGACGCCGTCCAGGCCCTCGAGCAACGGCATGGTCAGCACACATTGCGGCTCCTGCCCGTATTCACTTTGCAGCGCCCGACCAACCAGCAGGTTGAACTTCTGGTCGGTGCCACCGAGCTCCAGGTCGGATTTCAGCGCGACCGAGTCGTAGCCCTGCATCAGCGGGTAGAGCAGCTCGTGAACGCTGATCGGCGTGCCGGCCTTGTAACGCTTGGTGAAGTCGTCGCGCTCGAGCATGCGCGCCACGGTATAGCGCGAGGCCAGCTGGATCATGCCGCGAGCGCCCAGCGCGTCGCTCCACTCGCTGTTGTAGCGGATCTCGGTGCGCTGCGGGTCCAGCACCAGGCTGGCCTGAGCATAGTAGGTCTGCGCGTTGGCCTCGATCTGCTCACGCGTCAGCGCCGGGCGCGTGGTGTTGCGGCCGGAGGGGTCACCGATCATCGAGGTGAAGTCACCGATGAGGAAGATCACCGTGTGCCCCAGGTCCTGCAGCTGGCGCATCTTGTTCAGCACCACGGTGTGGCCGATGTGGATGTCGGGCGCCGTTGGATCCAGGCCCAGCTTCACCCTCAGCGGTTTGCCTGTGGCCTCGGAGTGCACCAGCTTCTTCAGCCATTCGGCCTGTGGCAGCAATTCCTCGCAGCCCCGCAGCGAGATGGCCATGGCTTCGCGCACCCGGTCGCTTGCAGCCACGGGAATTTCGGGCGTGTTCAATGCCTCTGACATGGCTTCACTTCTGGGTACATTTCCGGAGATAGGTCCGCAGGGCGGTTGTTATACTCGCCCAACTCGAAGGAGGCCCCTCGTTTGCGGGGGTGCAGGCCCGGCGGTGATTCTAGTTCCAGGGTCCCCCTTGGGCTGGCCACAGCTAGAACGACAGCGACGGGGCCAGGTCGCACCATTCACCCGAGGTGTCCATGCGGGCCGGGCCCGCCAACCAGAAGCTTGCCGATGTCTTTGGATCGCATTGCCCCTCATTTGCAGCGTTCCGGCGCCTGGTTGTCGCGCAACTCGCGCGCGCTGAGTGCCGCGTTCGTGCTGGTCTTGGGCGGCTTTGCGGCGGCCGCCTTCGGCGTGGCGCCGCTGCTGCCCGATCCGGCCGACCAGCCGCAGCGGCTGGTCATCGACACCGTCGCCCCACCGGGAATCAGCGACCAGCTGGAGGCCCTTGCCGAACATGATCTGGACCTGTGGCGCAACGACCTGACCCGCGCCACCGACACTGCCGACAGCCTTTTGCGTCGCCTCGGTGTCACCGACGCGGCGGCATCCGCATTCCTGCGCACCGACCCACAGGCGCGGCGCCTGCTCGACGGCCGCGCCGGCAAGATGGTGCAGGCCCGGGTCGCCAGCAACGGTGCGCTGATCGAACTGGTCGCACGCTTCGCGGCGCCCGACAGTGCACAACGCGAACCGCAGTTCACGCGCCTGACCCTGACACAGCACGATGGCCATTGGGTCAGCCGCGCCGAAGTGGCGCCCCTGGTCGGTCAGGTCCGACTGGCCAGCGGCACGATCCGCTCGTCGCTTTTCGCCGCCACCGACGAGTCGCGCATTCCCGATGCGGTGGCCGTGCAGATGGCCGAGATCTTTGCTGCCGACATCGACTTCCACCGCGAGCTGCGCAAGGGCGACACGTTCAGTGTGGTCTACGAGGCGCTCACCGCCGATGGCGAGCCGGTCACCTGGGCCGTGCCTACTGGGCGGGTGCTGTCGGCCGAATTCGTGAACAACGGCAAGGCCCATCATGCCCTGTGGTACGCGGACGCCTCCGGGCGTGGCGCCTACTTCGGCTTTGACGGCAAGAGCAAGCGCCGCGCTTTCCTGGCCAGCCCGATGGAGTTCTCGCGCGTCACCTCCGGATTCGCCATGCGTTTCCATCCGATCCTGCGCACCCTGCGCGCTCATCGTGGCGTGGACTATGCGGCGCCGACCGGCACGCCGGTGCGGTCGGTGGCGAACGGCGTGGTCGAGTTCTCCGGCTGGCAAAACGGCTATGGCAACGTGGTCAAGGTGCAGCACGGCAAGGAGCGCAGCACGCTGTACGCCCACCTCAGCCGCATCGACGTGCGCAAGGGGCAGGCCGTCGAGCAGGGGCAACGCATCGGCGCGGTAGGCGCCACCGGATGGGCCACCGGGCCACACCTTCACTTTGAGTTCCTGGTGAATGGCAATCACGTCGACCCGCTGAGCATCGCCAGGACTGCCGATACGTTGACCATCGACGGCAACTCGCGCGACCGCTTTGCCGAATTGTCGAACAGCGCCAAGGCGCAGCTTGAGCTGGCCGAGACCCTGGTCGGAAGCCGCGCCCAGGCTGAATAGCGCGGTGCCTCGGCCGCCGCGCGTGGCCAGCGGTTTGGCCCCGCCATGAGCCTATACATCGGACTGATGTCCGGCACATCGCTGGACGGTGTGGATGGCGTGCTGGCTGAGCTTGATCCGGCCGCAGCAGGGCGGGCGGGCATCCGCGTGATCGCGCTCCACCAGGCAGCGTTCCCCGATGAGTTGCGGACCCAGCTGCTGCATCTGAACAGCCGCGGCGACGACGAACTGCATCGGGCCTCGCTCGCTGCCAATGCCCTGGTTCGGATCTATGCCGACTCGGTCGACGCGCTGCTGCGCCAATGCAATCTCGAGCCTTCCAACGTTAGGGCGATCGGCGCCCACGGCCAGACGGTGCGCCATCGGCCCCAGGAGTTCGACGGTACCGGCTACACGCTGCAATTGATGAATGGCGCGTTGTTGGCCGAGTTGTGCGGCGTCGACATCGTCTGCGACCTGCGCAGTCGCGACCTGGCTGCGGGCGGCCAGGGCGCGCCGCTGGTGCCGGCGCTGCATGCTGCGCTCTTCGCTGCGCCAGGGCAGTACGTGGCTGTGCTCAACCTGGGGGGCATCGGGAACCTGACGTTGCTGCCCGGCTCCGGGCCGGTGCGAGGCTTCGATTGCGGCCCCGGCAACGCGCTGATGGACCTGTGGTGCCAACGCCATCGGGGCGAGGCCTACGATGCACGCGGGCAATGGGCCGCGTCCGGCCGGGTCGATCAGGCCCTGCTGCAAGGCCTGATGGCCGAACCCTTCCTGCATCGCCCACCGCCCAAGAGTACCGGTCGCGACCTCTTCAATGCCGCCTGGCTGGACAACGCACTGCAAGCCCTGGCAGCGCCCCCGCGACCTGCGGACGTGCAGGCCACGCTGGCGGAATACAGCGCGCGTGCGGCCTGCGTTGCCCTACAAACCCATGCGCCGCGAACACAGCGTCTGCTGGTGTGCGGAGGCGGCGCCTTCAACGATCACCTGATGCAGCGGCTTGCCGCACAGTTGCCGGGGGTGTCGGTAACCAGCACCGCCGAAGCCGGGGTGCCACCGCTGCAGGTGGAGGCACTGGCCTTCGCCTGGCTGGCACAGGCCTTCATCGAGCGACAACCCGGCAACCTGCCAGCGGTGACCGGGGCACGCGGCCCGCGCGTGCTCGGCGCTCTTTACCCCGCAGGCTGAGCAGACCGCGTCGGCGCCAAAACGACAAGGGCTGCGCGAGGCAGCCCCTAGACGTCGAAGCGGGTCGCTTCAGGCAGAAAAGCTGGAACCGCAGCCGCAGGTGGTGGTGGCGTTCGGGTTCTTGATGACGAACTGCGCGCCTTGCAGATCTTCTTTGTAGTCGATCTCTGCACCGCCAAGGTACTGCAGGCTCATCGCATCGATCAGCAGCGTGACGCCGTTCTTGGTCATCTGCGTATCGTCGTCGTTGATGACCTCGTCGAAGGTGAAGCCGTATTGGAAGCCGGAACAGCCTCCACCCTGCACGAACACGCGCAGCTTCAGGTCAGGGTTGCCTTCCTCGTTGACGAGATCGCGCACCTTCTCGGCGGCGCTGTCGGTGAAGATCAGCGGAGGCGGCATCTCGTCGCTGTGGCTGTGGACTTGTTCGGCAACTGCACTCATGACATTTCCTTTGTGGGCATTCAGAGGTCGTTCGATGCGGCCAGGGTAAGTGTGGGTCGCTCAGTGGACTTCAAGGATCGAAGCTCGCCGTCGATGCTGGCGCCGTGGTGCATTTCCAAGGTCCCGTAGCGCACATCCCCGACAACGCGAGCCTTCGGCTGCAGCTCGAGAAGCTCCTCACAGTGGATCGGACCAAAAACTTCGCCGCTGATGATCACATGCCCGGCCTTGACCTTGCCGTGCACGCGGGCTTTTTCGCTGATTACAAGCAAGCTGTTCGTGCCCCCGGTTGCCAGCAAGTCGCCGTGAACCTCGCCGTCAATGCGCAGGCCGTCGACGAAGCGCACCTCGCCACGAACCACGGAACCTTCGCAAACAAGGCTGCGGATCGGCGGCTGCCGCCTTCGCTTGAACCACATCTTATGTCTCCTGCGGCAGGGTCAGGCTGAAAGAGGCTGATTCCTCGGCCTCACACCTTGATGGTCTGCGTGGCGACGAGGTTGCCCCGGGCGTCCATCACGCGCACTCCGATAGTTTTTACCACGGCATGGTGCGGGTGCTCGATTGCACCCTCCACACGCACATACTGGCGCAACCGCAAAGGCTTGGTGCCGCCCGCCGGGCTGAAGCTCCATGCACGACCGTCCAGCGAGCCGGCCAGCACGACGGCGTAGTGGCCGTCGAATTCGGCCGCAATGTTGCCGTTCTGCATGACCAGCATCTGGTAGCGCGTCTT
>Ga0105090_10001184_pt1 | contig 13878 bp, 13 predicted proteins | sample PPLLak3March2015_FD_79110 | JGI IMG/M metagenome (GOLD analysis project Ga0105090, IMG submission 79110) | Freshwater sediment microbial communities from Prairie Pothole Lake near Jamestown, North Dakota, USA - PPLs Lake P7 Core (1) Depth... | ecosystem: Environmental > Aquatic > Freshwater >... | reverse complement strand
GTCAAGGACGTGGCCACCGCAGGCGAGCGGATGCCGCACAAGTCCACGTACTTCTTCCCCAAGCCGTTGACCGGTCTGGTCATGAATGTGATGGAGGGCTAGAGGCCAGAGGCCAGAGGCACGGGGCAGGCCGGCCATCGAATTTCCCCTCGCCCAGCGCCTCGCGCCCCTCGCCTCGCTGAAGCGTTATGAAAGCCAAACTCCTCATCGTCGACGACGACGCGGACATCGTCACCATGCTGGAGGACCGGCTGCAGGCCTCGGGCTATACCACCGTCATCGCTCGCGACGGGCAACAGGCGCTGGATCAGATCGAACATGAATCGCCGAATCTGATTCTGCTCGATCTCGATTTACCCAAGCTCACAGGCATCGAGGTCCTCAAGCGGCTCTCACAGGTTAAACACCTCGAAGACCTGCCGGTCATCGTCATGACTGCGCACGGGTCGGTCAATGCCGCCGTCGAGGCCATGAAAGAAGGAGCCTACGACTTTCTCACCAAGCCGCTCGACAAAAATCATCTCCTCATCGTCATCCGCAAGGCCCTTGAGCGGGACTCGCTTAAGCGGCAAGTCGCCTATCTGCGCTCGGAAGTCGACGGCCGCTATGCCAAGATCATCGGCGCCAGCGCGTCGCTACGATCCGTGATCGAAGCGGCGCAACGGGCGGCACGCTCCGATGCCGGGGTGCTGCTGCTCGGCGAAAGCGGCACCGGCAAGGAACTCTTCGCCCGCTCCATCCACCAATGGAGCCATCGCAATGCCATGCCGCTGGTGGTGATCAACTGTGTCGCATTGACGGAAACCCTGCTGGAGAATGAACTCTTCGGCCACGAGCGCGGGGCCTTCACCGGCGCCGACCGGCTGCAGAAGGGCAAGCTGGAAATGGCGGACGGAGGGACGGTCTTTCTCGATGAAATCGGAGACATGTCGCTGCCTCTCCAAGCCAAACTCCTGCGCGTCTTGCAAGACCGCGAATTTCAACGTGTGGGCGGCACCAAAACCGTCTCGGTGAATATCCGCATCATTGCCGCCACAAATAAGGACCTGCGGCAAGCGGTCAAGACCGGGCAGTTCCGCGAGGATCTCTACTTCCGCCTCAACGTCATCACCCTCACCCTCCCGCCGTTGCGGGAACGCCGCGGAGATATTCCCGCACTCGCGCAATTTTTTCTCGAACGGCATGCGCGGGAAGCCAAACGCCCGGCGGCGACACTCAGCTCATCCTCGATAGAGACCCTCTCACGTTATCCCTGGCCGGGAAATATTCGTGAATTGGACAATGTTATTGCCCGGGCGGTCGTGCTCAGCCCGACCGATACGATTGAACCGGACATGATCGCGTTGCTTCCTGAGGATGCCCATCTCTTCGGGAAGAAGGAACCTGGATTACCCTATCTGGATCTGCCCTATCACGAATCGATGGATGAGCACAGCCGCTACATCATCGCCCGGGCGATTGAAAAGGCCCACGGAAATCAGACGCGAGCGGCAGAGTCTCTGCGGTTGCAGCGCACCTATCTGGCCCGGCTCATTAAACAGCAGCGTGACCGGCAGGAGGGACAAGCGGAGGAGGGGGACGGGTCGCAAGAGGCGTAGCAGGAATCACACCAGAGGGCGCTTGCGGTCCTCCAACCGAAGCAAACCGGCCATCACATCCCGCTCGGCTTGACCGTAGCGTTCCGGCGTTCCGACATCCGACCAATACCCCTTGAGATCATAGCCCAGGAGCGGTTCACCCCGCCCGATCGCGGCCACATAGGGATCGATAATCGACGACGCCACTTCTCGAGGAATATCCCGCAAGAGCCTGGAGTGCAGGATGTGGATGCCGGCAAACATGCGCGGCCGCGTCGGCATGGCGGACTCCGCCAGTCCTTTCCCATTGATCCGGACGATGCGATCGTCCGCCCCCACTTCGACAAGTCCCCACCTGACTGCATCGGGATCCTCCCGCAGAACAAGCGTCACCAGAGCCTTGCGTTCATGATGGAACGCGCACAGCGCCTCAAGATCCAAATCGAACAGCGTGTCGCCGTTCAGGATCAACACGGGCTCATTGGAGAAATATCGCTCGGCCTGTTTGATCCCTCCGCCCGTCCCCAGGATGATCGGCTCATGCGAATAGAGCAGCCGCAAGCCGAACTGCGATCCGGTCCCAAGCGCCTGCTCGATCATCGGACCCAGATGATGCAGATTAATGACGACGTCGCGGAACCCGTGGTGCTTGAGCAAGAGCAGATTCCACACAATGAGCGGAGTGCCGGCAACGGGGAGGAGCGGCTTTGGAATCGTGTTTGTCAGCGGCCGGAGGCGGGTTCCGAAACCCGCCGCGAGAATCATCGCCTTCATATGATTCCGGCGCAGGCAAGAGGCACGGGACAAGGGGCGAGGGGCTGAGTTGTTCTTTTCATGATAAATCTACCCCCTCGCCTCTGGCCTCACACCTCTAGCCCCGCCATCACTGCAGTTCAGAGACATACGGCGTGAGATGCTTACGCAAGACGACGAGTTCAGGGTAACGCTGCAGATTGCGCTTCACATACCCCAACACACGGGGAATATCAGCGAGAAATTTGGGATTCCCCTTCACCCGGTCGATGTAGACAAATCGACCGGCGGCTTTCATATTCCGTTGGATACTCGTGAGATCGAACAAACGCCGGAAGGCTTCGCGATTGGTCCAGACATGCCGATGCTCGGCCAATAGGTCGAGGTAGTAATTCACCAACTGGTCCACCAGGGGCTCATCGAGGGCGATGTAGGCATCACGCAACAGGGACGCTAAATCGTAGGTCGCCGGGCCCATCAATGCATCTTGAAAATCGATCACGCCGAGCCGTAGTCCGTCGACCATAAGATTGCGCGAATGATAGTCGCGATGGGTGAAGACCCTGGGCTGCCCGGCCAGATGCTCGGAGATCTTTTCGAACTCCCCGCGGATTGCCGTCCAGTCCTCCGAGCACATCGGCTTACCCTGGCGCGCCACGATGCCGTACTCCAGGAAATGATCGAACTCCCACATGAGCAACGGCACATCAAAGCTCCGGTGGAACGCCAGGCAGCCGGGATCGGCCGGTGACGTCGCCTTCACCTGCATCTGAAACAGCACGTTGATCGCCTGTTTGTAGCGCGACTCCAGACCCGGGGCATCGGCGTCGCGCACCGCTTCGGCCAGCGTCAGATCGCCGAAATCTTCGAGATACAGCAACCCCGCTACATGATCGTAGTGATGCAGCGTCGGAACCGGCACGCCGGCCTTCCCGAGATGCGACAGAATATTCAGAAAAGGCAATTCGGTGATCTGATGCATCGCTCCGCTGACCGCTTCTTCCGATTGCTTAAACCCTTCCGGCTCCGCCAGTTGCATGAGAATCACGGAGTGGGGCGGGCCGCCGGCCAGAAGCGCGCGGAAGTAGCGCCGGTTCGACGCATCCCCCGGCAAGGGCTGGAGTTCGCGCAAGACCAGACCGGGACTCAGTCGCGATTCAATGGTACGGGCGACGAGGGCTTGATCAGGAGGTGTGAGAGGCCCCTTTGGTGGAGCAGGGTTCGAAGTAGTCATACGCGCCGGATTATACCGAGCGATCTCACGGTTTGTCACGAACACTATAGGAATTGCTCAGCGGGAGCGGACCATGTAAGCACCATTCGCAGTAGTCAGACGCGGTGGATATACCGAGCGATCTCACGGTTTGTCACGAACACTATGGGAATTGCTCAGCGGGAGCGGACCATGTAAGCACCATTCGCAGTAGTCAGACGCGGCGGATATACCGAGTGGTCGAAAGGTTGTCACGAACACAGCGTGAATCTGTCAACGTGAGCGGACATCGACGACGATAGGCGCCATCCGGCTCTACCCGAACAACCTGCGCACCGCCAGCGCGCCCAGGGTCGATCCCGTGACATCAGCCAGCCAATCCTGCCAGCTCGATTCGCGGAGAGGCACAACAAGTTGATGGACTTCGTCCGTCATCCCATACAGCGATGCCGTCAGGATGGCGAAAAAGAGCGCACGGGTTGCCACGGGCCCCTCAACGCCCCAGCGGAACGCCCGATAGCACAGTCCGCCGAGTCCGGCATATTCCATCGCGTGCAGCACCTTGTCGTTGACACTTCCAAACAGTGACGGCAGATCTTCGTCCGGATGCGATTGCGCCGACAGATAGAAGATCAATCCGGCATAGCCGGCCACCGGCCCCCAATAGAAGAGGATTCGTCTCCACCCCGCCTGTACGCCTTGACCGGTCACGATTCAAACTCCTCCGTTCGTTGCGTGTATCGTATCCCTATGACATACTTCAAAAGATGAGAGAAATCACGCCCTGATGAAGAACGTTCACGTCTGTTTTGTCTGGCACATGCACCAGCCCTACTACACCGACCCGGTTGCGGGGACGGCGAGTATGCCCTGGGTGCGCCTCCATGCCACCAAAGCTTATTTCGATATGGCCTACCTGCTGGAGAAGTTCCCGGCGGTGAAAGCCACGTTCAACTTCACGCCGTCGTTGTTACTCCAGCTTCAGGAAATCGGCAACGGCACCGTGCGCGATCTCTTCCTTGAACGAGCCCAGCGTCCGGCCGCGGAGTTGACGCCGGAAGAACAGGCCTTCCTCATCCGCCATTTCTTCTCGGCCAACTGGGCCACGATGGTGCGCCCGTTCGCACGCTATCACGAACTGCTCATCAAACGCGGCCTCGATGTCTCGGGGCCGGATCTCGCCAAAGTCGCCCGGCAGTTTTCGACACAGGATTTTCTGGACCTGCAGGTCTGGCACAATCTGGCCTGGTTCGGATATGGACCGCTCCAACGCTATCCTCGTCTGGCCGCGCTCCGCAGCAAGAATCGCGGTTTCACGGAAGAAGACAAACACGAAGTCCTCGCCCTGCAGCGCGTCGTGATTCAAGCGATTGTCCCGCTTTACCGGCAGCTCCTCGACCGGGGTCAGATCGAACTCACCACCACACCCTTCTTTCACCCGATTCTGCCGCTCGTCATCGACACGGATATTAATCGACGCGCGCGCCCCGACCTCCCTTTGCCGTCACGCTTTCGCGCACCGGAAGATGCGGAAACGCAACTCCAGAGCGCCGTGGACTTTCACCGCAAGACCTTCGGGCAGCCGCCGGTCGGGCTCTGGCCGTCAGAGGGATCCGTCTGCCCCGAACTGTTGCCGTTGGCCCATCACGTCGGGCTCCGCTGGCTCGCGACCGACGAGGGCATCCTGGCCCGCTCGTTCGAATTGAGCAATCGACCGTGGTATCGGCACACCGACCTCTACCAGCCCTATCGAGCAGGAGAGTCGGGACGAGACCTCACGATGGTCTTTCGCGACCGCGATATCTCCGACGCCTTCGGATTCGTGTATCACAAGACCGACCCGGACTCTGCCGCTGACGATGTGCTCCGCCGCCTCCGGAACATTATTCACAATGCACCACAGGAACACATTCTCATCCCCGTCGTTCTCGACGGTGAAAATCCCTGGGAGCATTACCACGACGGCGGCGAACACTTCCTTTCGCGCCTCTACCGCGCCTTCACCGCACACGAATTGGATCAAGACCAGGCCATCCACCTGACAGCCTCCACCATGTCGGAAGGCGTTGTCGCAGTCCCGCCCACGCAACATCTGCCCTTGCTCCATTCAGGATCCTGGATTAATCAGGACTATAAAATCTGGATCGGACACCATGAAGACAATCAGGGCTGGGACCTCCTCGGCCTGACCCGCACACGCCTCGTGGAAGTCGCCCCCACATTACCGGTAGACCGCGCAGAAGCGGCCTGGCAGGAACTCTATGCCGCCGAAGGCAGCGACTGGTTCTGGTGGTACGGCGATGATTTCGACACCGATTACAAGCAGGAGTTCGACCGGCTCTTCCGCACCCACTTGCGGAACATCTGGCTCTTCATGGGCCTCACCCCGCCCGATCGATTGAACCAGCCGATCTGTGTGTTGACTCAGCAGGCCACGGCAGATCGCATCACACAGCCGGTGACCATCCTCGCCCCCACCATCGACGGTCTGGTGACAGACTTTTTCGAATGGCGCGGCGCCGGGACCATCTCAACGCAACCACCCCTGGGAGCCATGTGGAAAGCCGAAGGGTTATTCACGGCCATCTACTTCGGCTGGAGCCAAGACCATCTGCTCTTACGTCTCGACCCGGATGACGCCGCGCAGCCGCGACTCAATGGATTGGGAATGGAGATCACGCTCCACGGATCTCAGCGCAGTTTCCGTCTTTCCTGCTCGCTTGCTCCGTCCGGACCGGAGTCCTTCACGCTCTTCCAACAAGGTGAGGACGGTAGCTGGCAGGAGATTGGTCCCTATCGTTCGATTTGTCGACGCACCATTTTAGAACTGGCTATCCCGATGAAGGATCTCCACCTCGAAGCGGGACAAGAGGTGCGCATGAGCCTCGTAATTCTCGATCATGGATTGGAAGTCGCCCGCTATCCGCATCAGGCGCCGGCCGCCCTGACTGTGCCCGGACCTGAGTTTGAAGCGGGACTGTGGAGAGTGTGATCCATGGGCGAGGGGTAAGGGCACGTGGCTAGAGGTCGGATCAGACCTTTCGCACCCATAGCCTCAAGCCTCTCGCCCCTAGCCTGCATTGGAGAAAAACTATGCCTGACTTAAGACGTGATCCTATCGTCGGCCGCTGGGTGATCATTTCGACCGAACGGAACGGCCGGCCGCAGGACTTTGCGCATCTGCAACCGGCGAAAGCGATCTCCTCGGCGCTCTGTCCCTTTTGCCCGGGGCAGGAACGGCTGACCCCTAAAGAGATCATGGCCTATCGACCGCAGCCCGGCGAACCGAACTCGCCGAACTGGACCGTCCGCGTCATCCCGAATAAGTTTCCCGCGTTGCAGGTTGAAGGCGACATGGGCCGGGAAGGCATCGGATTGTACGACCGGATGAACGGCGTGGGAGCGCACGAAGTCATCATCGAGTCACCGGGACACAAAGAAGGTCTCGCCGATCTGCCGACGAAAAAAATTGAGGACGTCCTCTGGGCCTATCGCGACCGCATGATCGATCTCCGGAAAGATCTGCGTTTCCGCTACATTCTGATCTTCAAAAACCACGGCGCCTCGGCCGGCGCCACGCTGGAACACAGCCACTCGCAACTCATCGCTTTGCCCATCGTCCCGACCAGCGTGACAGAAGAACTCGACGGCTGCCGGGCCCACTACGAGCAGAAAGAGCGCTGCATCTATTGCGATATCCTCCGGCAGGATCTCTCCGACGGCGACCGGATTGTCGCGGAAAATCCGGAATTCCTCTGCGTCACACCCTATGCGCCACGCTTTCCCTTTGAGATGTGGATCCTTCCCAAGCGCCATGCCGCCTACTTCGAAGAGAGCCAGAAATCGCAGTTCGAATTTCTGGCCCCGATTCTCTCCGAGTCCCTGCGCCGCATGGACAAGGCGCTCGGCCGTCCCTCCTACAACTTCATGCTCCACAGCTCCCCGCTGCACGAAAAGACCGGCGACTATTACCACTGGCATCTGGAAATCATCCCGAAACTCACCCAGGTCGCCGGCTTTGAATGGGGCACCGGCTTCTACATCAACCCCGTGTCACCGGAAGAGTCGGCGAAATTTCTGAGGGAAGCGGAACTGTAAGCAGCCTGAAGAACGCCGCCTGGACGTCTCCCCTCACGCTGCATGGTGAGCGGATCCTCGATGGAGGGATTTGCCGATAGCGCTCGGGGACCGGCTTTGATCCCAGTGATGACGGCTCTCCCTTCCCATACCGGGAAAACGGGAACGGATGATAGTGCCGCAGCCGATGACGGACTCCCCTCCCTGCTCCTTGCCCCCTGCCCTTCCGTAAGCCTATCATCGTTCGATCGTGGTCATGGCTCACCGGAAATGGAGCCCTTAGTGCCCGTTCGTTTTCGCATAGAAGATCCCGGGCTCACGCAGCCGTTGCGGCAGATCGAACAACTGGTTCGCCGGGCCGGGGGGCGGCTCTGGCTGGTCGGCGGCTGCGTGCGCGATCTGATTCTCGAACGGCAGCCGCGCGATCTGGATCTTGAAGTGTCCGGTATTCCTCCCGGCCAACTGCACGGCATCCTCACCGAACACTTCTCCGTCCAGTTCGTCGGTCGGGCGTTCGGCGTGTTCAAGCTCGACGGCCTGCCGATCGACGTCTCGCTGCCCATGCGGCGTCCTCTGGACGAGGCGTCGATTCCCGGTCTGCTCCATCTGGCCGATCCTGAGATGGAGATCGACGAAGCCCTCTCACGACGCGACTTCACCATCAACGCGATGGCCTGGGATCCCGACACGCTGGATTTTCGCGACCCCTTTCACGGCCGTGAGGATCTCAAGACCGGCACTCTGCGTCATGTCTCCGGACGATTTGCCGAAGACCCGCTGCGCGTGCTGCGCGGGATGCAACTGGCCGCGCGTTACGGCCTGACGGCGGCACCGGAGACACTCGCGCTCTGCCAGTCACTCACGCAGGACCATCTCCCGAGCGAACGGATCTGGGAGGAGTGGAAGAAATTCCTGCTCCAGGGGGTTACCCTCTCAAAGGGGTTGCAGTGGCTCAACGATTGCGGCTGGATCCGGTTCTATCCGGAGCTCGCAGCGCTGCGCGGTTGCCCCCAGGATCCGGTGTGGCACCCGGAGGGCGACGTCTGGGTTCACACGCTCCACTGCCTGGATTGGTTCGCCCAGGAACGCACCGGGCAGGCAGAGGATGATCTGACAGTCGGCCTTGGCGTACTCTGTCATGACTTCGGCAAACCCGCCACGACGAAGAAAGAGTTCGGGCGCATCACGTCGCGCGGCCATGAACCGGAGGGGGAAGCCCCGACCAGACAATTCATTGCCCGGCTCACCAATCAAACAGGGCTGGCCGACGAAGTCGTGACCCTCGTGCTGTGCCATCTGCGCCCCCGGGCGCTCTACGATGCGAAGGTGTCCGACAGTGCGGTTCGCCGCCTGGCCAGGCAAGTAGGCCGTATAGATCGCCTCGTGCGCGTGGCGCGCGCCGATCATGCCGGGCGGCCGCCGAAACCGTTCGATGACTTTCCCGCCGGCGAGTGGTTGCTCAAGAAGGCGCGGAAATTGGACGTCGAAACACAAGTCCCTGCTCCTATCGTGATGGGCCGCCACCTCCTCGCGATGGGGGTTCCGCCGGGCCCTGAGATGGGCCAACATCTCGATGACTGCTACGAAGCCCAGTTGGATGGATTGTTCACCACGCTCGACGAAGGCCTGGCCTACGCACGCCGGCTCTTCCCTTCTTCATCTTGATTCAATCCAATTCCTCCCCTTGCCCTTGTACCTGTCACATCACGTGCCCATTCCTCCACTCGTCACCCGTCACTGATCACCCATCACGTCCCCCAGCCCCTTGCTCCCTCACGCATCGGCATCATATGATCGCTCCATGCACATTCAACTCAGCCATCCGGCCAGAACCGTCGAAGTCAAAGGTCCGAAAAAAGCAAAGGACCTCCTGAAAGAGCTCAGCCTCGTGGTGGAAGCGCACTTGGTGATCCGCGGTGATGAGTTGGTGACCGAAGACGAGATGCTCTACGACCAGGACCAGATCGAAATCCGCCCGGTGATCTCAGGAGGTTCCCCTGAAGGCACGTCATCCGTCATTGGTCATTCGTCAATCGATGAAGAAGCGGCTGATCTCGGCTCCACGAATGACGATCGGCGTTTGACGATTGACGCCTGGGTGAAAGAGTGAACTGCACGAAATGCAAAACCAGAGCGGTGATCGATCTGCCGCGCCACAATGCCGCCTTCTGCAAAGGCTGCTTCAACTACTATGTGCATGACCAGGTCGGCAGGGCCATTAAGTCTGAAAAGATGTTCGGAAAGGACGACCGCATCCTCGTCGCCGTCTCGGGCGGCAAAGACAGCCTGGCGCTCTGGGACATCCTCCTCAAGATGGGTTACAAGGCCGATGCGCTGTATGTGAACCTCGGCATCGGCGGGTATTCGGAAGTGTCCCATGCCAAAGTGGTCAAGTTTTCAGAATCTGTGGCCGCCCCGCATGGCGCAGTCCTGCACGTCCACACCGTCGAACAGGAAGCCGGGGCCGGCATCAAGGAACTGGCCATGCTGATTCACCGTCCAACCTGTTCAACCTGCGGCACTATCAAGCGCTACCAGTTCAATCGCGTGGCGCTGGAACATAAATACGATGTGATGGCGACAGGCCACAATCTCGACGATGAAGCAGCCCGTCTGCTGGGCAACGTGCTCCGCTGGCAGGAGGAGTATTTAGACAAGCAATCCCCCAACCTGCCGGCTTCGCTCGACGGATTCGCCAAGAAAGTAAAACCGCTCTTCCGTTTATCCGAGCGCGAACTGGCCGCCTACTCGGTTTTGAACCGAATCGACTACATCGTCGAAGAATGTCCGATGGCGAAAGGCGCCCGAACGCTCCTCTACAAAGAAGTGTTGAACCGGCTCGAAACGGAATCGCCCGGCACCAAGCAGGCCTTCTATTGCGGGTTCCTCGACAAACAGCGCAAGCCGGAAGCCGCTCCCTCCACCATGGCGGAGAAGGATCAGGCGATGCTGCATCCCTGCACGGCCTGCGGCCAACCGACCACCGCTGAGGTCTGCTCATACTGCAAAATGATGGCACGCGCGAAGGCCCACGCATCCTAGCTGCGCTGACTCCCAGAAAATTGATCGTGATGCTGTCCAGATCATCCTCGTGCCTGTTCACGCTCAGCCTGGGACTCATCCTCCTCTTGGACCTGCTGGCATCACGCCCGATCCGCGCCCAGGAATTTTCCGGCGCCACGCCTGTCGGCACCCCCACGATCGGGCTCACCGCCGGGCCGTTTTTCCCCGCGCGCGTGCTACCCGGCCAGTCGTCGAAACTCTTCGGCGAGGCCCTTATGCCTTCCTGGATGATGACACTCACCGAACCGATCGGCGCAGGCTGGTACCAAGGCCAGCTGTCACTCGGTGCAGAACTGATTGCCTTCCACACCTCTGAACCAATCACGGCCTATGGCCTGGGATTCACGCCGAAGTTGGTCTATACCGCCACCGCATTTGGACGGGTGCGTCCATACCTCGAAGCAGGCGGCGGCCCTATGTGGACGGACCTCGGCGGGCGAGTACCGGAACAACCGGGGCAATTCAATTTCCTCGTGTGGGGCGGAGCCGGCTGTTCCTACCAGATAACCCGCGCGTTGGCGATCAACGCCGGATACCGTTTCATGCATATCTCCAATGCCGGTACCCGTGAGCCTAATTCCGGACTCAATTTCGGACTCCCCTTCCTCGGTTTGTCCTATCAGGGATTCTGATCCGCCCCCCCTTACAGACACATCGAACAGGCTGTTCATTGCTTGCAAAGAGGGGATTGACCCCGTAAGCTGCGGAATTATCTTCTCCCCAAGATCACTCAACTTGAAAGCGCGGGATCATGGCGACTTCAGAACGTGACTACTATCAGATTCTCGGCGTCCCACGCACAGCCTCGGCCGACGACATCAAAAAGGCCTATCGTCGCCTGGCCCGCCAATTCCATCCCGATATGCACGGCGGCGCCAAAAAGGCTGAGAAGACCGAGATGGAGAAGAAATTCAAAGAGATGAACGAGGCCCACGAGGTCTTGTCAGACCCGGAGAAACGCAAGAAGTACGATCAACACGGCGCCCAATGGGAACAGGCCGAAGCCTATGAGCGAGCCCGCCAGGCAGCCGGAGCCCAAGGCCGTGGCCAGGCCCACTCGTTTAGCGGCGAGGGATTTTCGGATATCTTTGAAAACCTCTTCGGGGGCCGTGGGCGAACGACTGGCCAGCAGGGATTTTCGGCATCCGGAGAGGATCTGGAGACGGAAGTTGAACTGTCTCTACGGGAAGTCCTGGGCGGCGTCACAAAACGTATCAACCTCATGGAGCCGACCCCCTGCTCCACCTGTCGCGGGAGCGGTGCCGTGAAAAACCGGCCCTGTCAGGCATGTCTGGGATCAGGGCACCGGATGCAATCCAATACCATCGAAGTCAAAATTCCTGCAGGCGTCCAGAACGGGACAAGAGTCCGCGTGCCGGGAAAAGGCCAACTCGGCATGAACGGCGGCAGGCGCGGCGATCTCTACCTGCACGTCACACTCATGCCGGACAAGGTGTTTCGGCAACAGGGCAGCGACCTCCATGCCACGCTGCCGGTATGGCCATGGGAAGCCGCGCTGGGCGCCGAAGTCATGGCTCCCACGTTGACCGAGCCGGTACGCGTGAAGATCCCTGCGGGCAGTCGCGCCGAAGGCAAGTTGCGACTGAAGGGGAAAGGGCTCCCGACTGCGGCCGGAGGCCACGGCGATTTGTTCCTCACGCTGCAAATCGTCATGCCGTCGCCGTTGACGGAGGATGAACGGAAGCTGTACGAACAACTCGGCCGCTTGCGGACCGTCGACCCGCGAGCCGAGTTACTGGCAGCTACCCAGCGAAGCTAATCTCCTCCACTGTTCCGGATACTGGATCCTGCATGTCACTGACCGAATACGCTCTGCTGGCCTTCAGCTCTCTGTTCGTGATCGTCGATCCGCTCGCAACGGTGCCGGCCTTTCTCGCTATGACCCCCCGCGATACCGTTCAGCAACGCCTGCACATGGCCCGCGTCGCCTGCCTGGTGATGGTCGCGGTGCTGGCCGGATTTGCGCTGGTCGGCCAATCACTGTTTCACTTATTGGGTATCACCTTGCCAGCCGTGCAAGTCGCCGGAGCGCTGGTCTTGCTGCTAGTGGCACTGGACATGCTCCGCGCCCAGCGTTCGCCGGTCATGGAAACCGCCGCAGAAACCGCCGAAGCCAGCGGAAAGGACGATATCGCCATCACCCCCCTGGCCATCCCCATGCTGGCGGGGCCTGCGGCCATTTCAACCGTCATCTTGCTGGACGCCCAAGCGGCCGGGTGGGCTCAGCGCAGCATCTTGCTCGCTTGCCTTGCGGTAGTCGGTCTGGCAAGCTACATTATCCTGGCGCTCGGGGCAAAGGGGGCCAAATGGCTGACCCCGATGGCTGAGAAAATTATTACGCGCCTCATGGGGCTGTTGCTGGCTGCCCTCGCCGTTCAATTCCTGTTTAACGGACTCAAGGGAGAAGGCGGGCTGTTACAGCAATAGCGCAATCTTCATCGTCATTACACGCGAGTTTAACCGAAGGAGGACGGCATGCAACGATCCCGTGCAGCAATGATGACTCTGACTATCGCAGCCGCGGTGAGCCTGACGCTGGGCACGTCCGGCGTCTGGGCCGAAGGGTACGGCAAGGAAGGACATGCCGGCGGCGGACACAGCGCCATGGGTGGGCATGGCATGGGCGGCATGATGCACAGCAGCACCGGCCACCTCATCCGCCATCTCCTCAAGCATGAAAAAGAAATAGGCCTCACCGCGGAACAAGTCGCCAAACTGAAGGACCTCCAACTCAATCTGGACAAGACCAGGATCAAAGCAGAGGCGGACATCCAGGTGGCGGAACGCGAGCTGAAGGCCCTGACCGACGACGAGAAGTCTGACCTCGGCGCCATCGAGGCCAAGCTGAAACAGAGCGAGGATATGCAAGTCAGCCTGCGCTTAACCTCCATCAAGACCAAGCGCGAGGTCTTGGGCCTCTTGACCCCCGAACAGCGTGCCAAAGAAAAAGCCGAACACGACAAAATGATGCAAGAGCACAAATCCGCCGGCAGCGGACACGGCACGCCCCATGGCGGTGGTGCGGCGAATCCCCACGGCGGAGCCAATCCCCACAAAGGTGGCAGCGTACCAGCAGCTCCCGGCAGCATGTCAGTGCAATAACCTGTATTCTGAAGGAGGTGGCCCATGAAATCTCTCACGCTCATCCTAACGCTCGCGGTCGGAACGGTGTTG